>OJNY01000644.1_pt1 | contig 25806 bp, 19 predicted proteins | sample 1597931 | NCBI WGS metagenome assembly OJNY01 (sample SAMN01915209, study PRJEB22387) | human gut metagenome | isolation source: stool | host: Homo sapiens | place: USA
CCACGATTTAAATTTTCATCATCTTCGACCACGAGTATACCTGGCATAGCATATGCACCTCTCTTTATTAACTATTCATCTTAAAATGCTTCCCATTGTCTCAACCCTACCTGTTCGCAGTACAAGGGATAGGTCAACGACTATTTTCCAGTCCATCTGGAACCACAATTCCCATACACTCGACCTTAATTTATTCGTTTCTTCCATGACAATGTTTGAACTTTTTTCCACTGCCACACGGACAGGGTTCATTTCGCCCAATCTTCTTAGATTTAGTGATAGGAACATTTGGTTTAATTGGTGTTATCCCCTTTTCCATCAAAGTCAATTGTCTTAATCTGTAAATATATTCTGAGATAACTAAAACTCCCTGATACATTCTCAGTGCTTCATTTTCAAACTGTAACAAATACTCCTGTTTCTGTTTTGAACGGTCTTTAGGATTAGGTATATATGTAATACACTGTGTGACGGTATCGTATTCCACATCATTATGACCTATAGCGTTTCTCAATTTTGCATTTAAGATTATATCTGCAAGAGCAACATGTGGCTCATTTGAAAAAATGTAGTGAAATCTAGTCGCTTTTGTTGTAGCAACAAACTCATCAATAGAAGAAATATTCTTCTCTACTGGTGCCATTTTTTCAAAATCATTTCTGATTTTTATATTATCCAACGCAATAGGAATAATAAGCAAATTGCCTAATCCTTCGTATACATCTAAATAAAACTGTTTAACTGTATCAAAGGTACTTGTTGTAGAGCCTTCAACACTTAAATCAAATTTATCTGTATAAAACTGTAACGCAAATGCCGGAATCAATGCCTGATAGACCGACATAAATTCATCCATCAGCTTATATATTAAATTTTGAAGTTCTTCCAAACGATATCCGCTGTGGTTTTCAAGATAATTCAGAAGTTTTCTCAATTGTGCTCTATCCAATTTAAGTATGTTAGAGCTAAAATCCATATTATTTAAAAGTTCTTTTTTCAGTGGGGTATAAAATGCATGTACATCAATCATATGAATTGCTCTTAATAGTTCATACTCATCCCTGCACTGAAAATATTCTCCGCTGAATATTTTTTGAATTTCTTGCTTTAAATAAGGACTATTTACCTTAGATAAATCCTGAATTCTTTTATAGCTTGTCCAGCATTTTGCAGCGTCAGATAACTGCCTTACAGACGTGGAAAACTCTTCATACCCTTCATCCATTATCTCCGTAGCTCGAATAAATGGAGTAAGCACGTATCCCTCATCTTCAGCCACCGGCCTCTGCTTAAAGACAGGGAACTCTCCAGAGCATTCCACAATGTATTTTTCTTTGTCTTCTTCATTGCAAATATCAGCATTATCAAAATGGTATTCTAAACCGAGAGTATCCTGTCCAATCTTTACTCGACCAAACAAGGACGTCCTACATTCACCACAAGTCACTACAATCGGGTGAGACTCTTGCCACCCTACTTGAAGTCGCACTCTAGTAATACATCCACACACTTGGCATTTAATATAACAATTATGTACCACTTAATGCTCCCCCTCTCTACAGGTATTTTTTAACATCATCAAAATGTGATTCAGCAATTCTATCCATCTGTCCTGCAACCTGCTCAAACGGAAGATTCAAGTCTAGCGTTCTAACACTTATCTGATTGCCATGCATTTGATATACATTATCCGGTTGAATCACAGCATCTGTCTTCGCATACAAGAGCATTCCTGAAACTGTATTTTCAGTATCACCAAACTGATATTCACGGTTTTTTACATAGGTGAATATCTGATATAGGTTATTTGAGTGAAGAGTATGTTTATCAAACTGAACCTGCGTTGTACTCGCATAATATTTAGCATCTATAATCAGTACCGTACTTCCTCTTTGAAGATGAATGTCGCTCTGCATTATTGGAAGCATATCTCCAATTCCATCGTCTAAGGACCACGGTATCTGTGACGCACTGACGGATAGCTCTGGATAGTGTTTTTTATAATATTCAAGAATAAACTTCTCATACAGACGGCACATTCTCTGTTCATCAAGGAAATCCATCAGCTTTGTCGTTCCATCCGTATTGGTCTGGAGCAGCCCTTTCACTACCAAATAACATATCGAAATTAGCATCTGGTATGACTGATTGTTTCTGTTATACTGCAGATTCCAGTTCACAGAGTACAAGTCAATCGATGTTACATCCGCAAAGAATACCATTAGCTTACGGAGTTCCTTTTTTCTACTTTTTGCAATATCTGCTTTAAGAAGAAGCTCCACAGTTGATTTGATTATTCGATTCATCGTACTATTTACAGAAAAATCGTCATAGGTACAAATCAACTTTTTTCTAATCATACTCTGCGTCTTTATGGATTCGGCAATATCAATTTTGCCTCGGAGTGATGATAATTCCTCCGTCTGGGATATATACTCTTTTCCCAGTCCTCGCTTCAGCTGGACAGCGATACCTTTGGCTAATATTGCTGCCATCAGTTCTGCAGTATTATTAAATTCTTCAGTAGCTATTCTTTTGTAACCCTGTTCATTCAGAACTTTGAAGGCATACGACAGCATATAATAGACATTTTGAACCGGTATCACTTAATCGCACTCCTTAAATTACTGCTCCAATCTTTCACCTTTGTTGGCTCATCAAACCAGTATTCTTTCAAAAGCGGAATCAGCTCATACTCAACAATTCCAGACAATACTTGGTCATCAATCGTGTCTGGTGACAGATTGCAGAAATAGCTATGTCCTATACAGAAGCCATCGCCTAATGATTCATCATTAGATATCTCATTATTCAGGCTCTCCACACAGGCAATCAGTTTATCAAATTTCTCATTTTCTAAGCTCATTCTATATTCTATGAATCCGTCCGTTGTAAAGCCCGGCTTGATTTCAAAAAAAGCAAATCTTCTTCTGAGCGCATAATCCAACATAGCCAAGCTACGGTCAGCTGTATTCATCATGCCAATGATATAAATATTCTTAGGTACAGAGAACTTCTCATCAGAATATAGAAGCTGTAACGAAACGCCTCTTTTGTCATTTTCAATAAGCATAAACAGCTCACCGAATATTTTACTTAAGTTACCTCTGTTGATTTCATCAATGATAAAAAAGTAATCATTATCTCCATCGATTTCAGCCTTCTTACAGAAGTTATAAAAAGCGCCTCGTTTCAGTTCAAATCCATCCGTCGAAGGTCTAAATCCCATGATGAAGTCTTCATACGAATAGCTCTGATGGAACTGAACCATCATAACTCTTTCTACATCTTTTACTCCCATCATAGAAAATGCGAGTCTCTTGGCGGCAAAAGTCTTACCAACACCGGGAGCACCCTGAAGGATAATGTTTTTCTTTATACGAAGAATACCAGCCAGCTTATCGTACTCTTCCTCTGGCATGAAGACCTCTGACAAGAAATCGTTTTTTGTATATACCGGGTAAGACTTCTCAACTTCCTCAACATCTTCTTCAGACTCATCCTCAAATAAAGCATTGAGTTTTTCGACATAATCTGTATAGGAAGTAATATCAGTGAGGGTTTTCATGACTGCCTGTCCCGGATGAGGCCATTCTCCTTTATGGGTCCAATTTACCTGACGAGTATTCTTGTATTCGTCGGAGCGCTCTCCATCAAATTCATAATCAGATGTAACAACACCTCGGCCCACCAGTTGATGCATACCTTTCTTTACAAAGATGATATCTCCAACCTTCATCTCATTCGCAAACTGCCATGTAGCATGTGCAGCGTTTTTATAAGAAAGTTTTTCATCGAAGGTTTCCTTCATTTTTACCTTCATTGCATCCTTTGAATCAAACTCTCGGAGGTCACCAATCTCGCCCCAGCCAATTGCCATAATACCTGCATTATAGAATTCGTCCCACATACATGAGCCTTCACCGGGGGCATAAATCCAATAGTGGACCGTATCAACATCATCCGCAAGCGTGTCACTTACCTTTGTTGCCGCTTTCTTTTCTGCAGCTTTCTCCTGATTGACCTGTTCCGAATATTTCCAAGCATCAAAGGACAACTCTTTAAAGTCTTTCAATTCACTCTCTGAGCTCTGTAAATAGCTGCGCAAGGACTCTACTATTTGAAAATACTTAGATGAAGGAATCTTAGCTTCAATCTCTGGTAGCCCACTAACTATATCAGCTGGAACCTTTCCGGATTCATAAATATACCATTCATTTCGACTATCCAAGTTCAGAAATGAATTCGGTGAAATCCAGTACAACGCCATTGTAATCTTGCTATTTCCGTTACCTTTTTTATTGATGGCCAAATCAAAATAGTGTGCAACTTTCTCTCTACGGTCAGCAGTAGGCTCCTGCGCATAAGCCAAAGCGGAGGCAAACAGCTCCCACAGCTCATCAATGTCACTTTTTCCACGTTCACCAATAAAATAATAGAATGTAGCATTCTGAGGATTGAGCACTGGCAGGCTATCAAACGATGTAGGCACTGCTGTTTTAACGTCAAATAGTTCAGCAATTGCTGTTAAAATCTTGATGCGATTGTCATCCTTCAGTTTCTTGTTGAAGAGGCCAAACACAGTAAAAGGGTCAATGTCAATGAGATTATTATCCTTTTCCAAAGTAGGCATATTCATACCCGTCATAGTATAAATCGCCTTCACCTTTTCTACGAGTTCATCTCTTCTGTCTTTATAATCTAAAAGTTTTGAAGCGAATTCCTTATAAAAATCCACCCAATCAAATTGATTTTGTTCGTTCATTTACTTCTCCTCCAGATATAAATCGGGTGTATTATACCAAGCTAATTCTGCGTCTGCTTTTACGCCCTTAGTCTAATTTTTAATTCTAAAAATCTCAAAAGGCCCTTATTTCAAGCCTTTTTCACACTTTTACTTGTGTACCTTAGTCAACAGAACTACGCACTCCACATGCCCCGTATTAGGAAACATATCCACACAACAGCACTTCTCAACCTTATACCCTCTCTCCTGCAAAGTAATAAGGTCTCTTGCAAGCGAAGTAGGCTTGCAGGAAATGTACACCATTCTGTCAACACCGTAATCAATAATCTTTTCAAGTGCCTTAGGGTGGATTCCGTCACGAGGTGGGTCAAGTACGATGAAATCTGGCTTAATCTCAATATTATCAAGTGCCTTTAAGACATCATCTGCAATGAACTCACAGTTAGTAAGACCGTTCTGGGCTGCATTCTTCTTGGCAGCCTCAACAGCTTCCGCAACAATCTCAACACCGATAACCTTGCTTGCAACAGGCGATAACATCTGCGCAATCGTACCCGTACCTGTATACAGGTCATATATAACCGGTTTGCTGTCAGCCACATCTCCAAATCCGCCAGAAAGCACATACTCACGTGCCTTAGAGTAAAGCACTTCCGCTCCAAGAGAATTAGTCTGGAAGAATGAGAACGGAGTTATCTTGAAACGTAAGCCCAGAAGTTCCTCCTCAATATAATCCTGACCATACAGAAGCTCAGTTTTCTCGTTAATTACTGCATCTGCAAGGCTGTCGTTAAATGTATGGAGAACACCTGTAAGAGTGCCCTTATATTCAATTGATGTCAGGCGGTTTACAAGCTCTGTGAAATCATGCTCAATCTGAGTCGTTGTTACGATATCAACAAGAATCTGTCCTGTCTTTACTGACTTTCTTACAAGAAGATGACGCAGATACCCCTCGTGGCTTAACTTGTGCTGGAAAGGAAGCTCCTTCTCTATTGCATAATCCTGAACGCATGTGAGAATCTTTCTGTAATCCTCATCAATAATCTTACATTCTGTAACTGGAACAATATCATACATGCTGTTTCGTTTGTGAAGTCCGAGTGCAAGAGGTCCGTCCTTGTACTCATCGCCAAATGAAAATTCCATCTTATTACGGTATTCTTCTGTAACCGGACTTCCGATTATCCCCTCAAATGGAAGCTCACCCGAAACAACTTCGCTAAGAAGCTTTTCCACCTGTGCGCTCTTAATCTTTAACTGTTCCTCGTAAGCTACTGTCTGGTAAGTGCAGCCACCGCATTTGCCAAAATGTGGACATGCCGGGCTGGTTTCAAGCGGACTCTTCTCAACAACTTCCATAAGTCTGCCTTCGCAGTGTCCTTTTCTTTTCTTATTCACGCAGAATCTGACAGTCTGTCCAGGAATTGCGTTCTTGACGATTGCCTTTTCCTTCTGTCCGTCCTCATCTGTCACCCACACTGTCGCCTTGTTAGGGAAATCAACCTTTTCAACTTTACCTTCGTATACGCTTCCTTTTTTCAATCTATACTCCATTCCGCACATGAATTGTGCCTGTTATTAACATATTAATAGTTTCTGGCAGCACTTATTCACATAACGGCATACCTTGTATAATTTTATCAGAAAAATGTGCTAAAGTATAGTAGTCACATTTACTCAACCACGCTGGCATTCTTTGCCTGCACTGCAGAATGTATTCTTTCAAGTACCTTGTCACACAGCCATGTATAAGCAGCCCCGGCAGCATTCAGTCCTATACGTAATGCAACCGCATAAGGCATTCCAAAAAGTCCCGCCGCAATTGATAATGCGCCAAATGTATTAAAAGCTGTCTGCCATGCATAACCAGCGGAATATCCGACTCCGATACCACCTATCATGCCTATATACGGATACATTGATTCTGGCAGTACTATATACATCACTGCAAAAATCGCACATCCAACAACATTAAACAATGCCCTGTTTCCAATTCTCTTATCAACATCTTTAGAAAACGGCAGACACACTGACATGCACGCAATTCCAATCCACATTGCCCTAGGCAGTCCCATCAGTGAAACAATCAGCATAGCGCTTGATACGATAAATGTAAGCTTAATGTACCATCTTGTCCTTGCTGAATTAATATTAAATTCCTTAAACAAATCCCAGAATGTTCTTCTATATGGTCTGTTCCTCTGATTCTTATAGAAAATAATCATGCATACTAACATCCCGGCAAGCAGTCCCACAACTCTCATCATATATTCATGCCCTGTGACATCATATCCCTGTAGCAAAAGATACCCAAGAACGAATGTTGAATGATTATACATAATTACATTGTGACATCCCATTATCATAAGAAGCATAATACACACAACATTTATTACAAATGCAGCAACTGGCGGTACCATATTGGAAACCCTCGGTCCTGCTATCAATATTGCATATATTCCCATTATCGAAATCAAACCATGTGATGTCTTAATTCCAAAATCCGCCTGTCTTAATACCAGCACCGCAAGAAGCACTGTAACTCCGACAACACTATTATTGTTCCCCAACAGCTTACTGAATACTGTAACTACTGCGACGCAGAATATCATGACCAGATACACCTTAAAATTATATATTAGAATATGTCTTCTTTTCTCTTTAGAATCCTGTGTGTTCTTGATAAGCTGTTTTGAACCAGCCGAGCTTAACTGTAATTCCTGATAATATGTCATAAATTCCCGATTTCCTTTCCTCCCCTTAAATTTTACTTAATGACAGGGTTGAGTAATATAACACTGATTACACCCCTATGTCAATTAAGAAATAATTAAATATTATGCAATAAAAAAGCCACAACGGCTGACACATCCTAATGGACATATCAAGCCGGCTGTGGCTTTCAATCATATCGCACTTATTACATTACTTCTCGATGTCTTCGTCCTCAAAATCATCATCAAAATCTTCGTCTTCGAAATCTTCATCATCGAAATCATCTAAATAATCTGGTGTAAAATATCTGTATACAGCATAAGCGATACCAGCAACTGCTGCAACTGCACCAACGATAGCAAGAACAGCTATGATAATTGTGCTGCACTTCTTGCAGCATTTCTTATCTTCATCTTCCTTCTTGCTAATAAGTTCTCCTAATTTAGTAGCTGCGATAAGCTCATCTAATTTTTCTTTACTCATAACAATATCTCCTTTCATACCACGGATTTAATAAATGTATTATAGCATAGCGTTAAACATTTGTCATTATAGTTTTTTAAGTCTGGCAAATCCTGCCAGCATTTTCTTCTGTCCGTACTCTGCAAATTCAACTGTTACCATATAGTCTCTTGCTGAATCCTCTATAGCAAGTACCTTTCCTTCACCGAATTTCACATGGCTCACCATATCACCGACACTGTAGCCAAGTCCGCCTGAAGATTTTGCACTTATATCTGCACCTCTTGCAGCACCTATTACATTTCTTGAAGATAAGCCGCTTCGTGTAGGCATTCCTGCATAAGCACTTCTTACAGAATCTGCCGGTGTCTTTCTCTTTTCTGGTTTCTTAAGGTCAAATAATTCCATAGGGTCTTTTCCAAATCCCGGATTAGAACCACCATTTATCTTAACCTTTCTTGAGCTATATGTTCCTGCTGCCCTTCCGCCTGGTGTGCCGCTTCCGTAGCTGCTAAGAATTGATCTGGCTGTTGCACGCATGTTAATGCCTGTTGTATCCGGCTCATCTGATGTCCCGCCATATGCAATCCTGCCTTTAGCATACCCACTGGAATTGTTTTCTATGTGCATATATTCCTTAGGAATTTCATTAATGAATCTTGAAACCTTATTCATCTGTGTTTCACCACGCACCATACGCGACTTGGCACTTGTAAGATTAAGTATTTTCTCTGCTCTTGTTATTCCAACATAGCACAGTCTTCTCTCTTCCTCAATCTCAGTTGAATCATCTGACACAATTGTCATATAGCTTGGGAAAAGTCCGTCCTCCATTCCTGTCATGTACACAATTGGGAATTCCAGACCTTTTGCGCTATGAAGTGTCATAAGCATTACATGAGGCTCTGACTCATCAAGATTATCAATATCCGCTATTAAGGCAACTTCTTCAAGAAGTCCTGAAAGTGTAGGCTCTTCGCCTGCTTCCTTACAGCCCTCCTCATAGCTTACAACCTTATTAATGAATTCATCCAGATTCTCGCGTCTTGCCTCAACCTCTTCCACCGTTTCATTCTGTGAAAGGCTCTCGATATATCCTGTATCCTCAATTACAGCCTCAGCAAGCTCCTTTAATGACATGAATTCTTCCTTGGCACGCAGTCTTCCAATAAGGTCAACAAATGGCTCTAACTTGGAAAGTGCCGCATTCTTTATTGTGTCAATATCCTTTGCATTGACAAGTGCTTCCCAGAAGGTAATATCATTAAAATCTGCATATTCCTGCAATCTGTCAATCGTAGTATTACCAATTCCTCTCTTCGGAACATTTATAATTCGCTTAACCGCCTGACCATCAAGACCATTATCAATAGTTTTAAGATAAGCAAGAATATCTTTGATTTCCTTTCGCTGATAGAAATTCTGTCCGCCATATATCTTATATGGAATGTTGTGAATCATCAGCTTTTCTTCCAGGGCTCTTGACTGTGCATTAGTTCTGTAAAGAATGGCAACATCATTATAATTCCAGCCATCCCTTACATACTCTGCAATACCACTCGCAACGCCTTCTGCCTCATCATATCCGTTCTCATACAGAGTATAATTGACCTTCTCGCCCTCTCCGTTATCAGTCCATAGTGACTTGCTCTTTCTGCCAATATTATTACTTATCACAGCATTTGCAGCATTAAGAATAGTCTGCGTCGAACGGTAATTCTGCTCAAGCTTTATAACCTTAGCGCCTGTGAACACATTTTCAAAGTTAAGAATATTATAAATGTTTGCTCCACGGAACTTATATATAGACTGGTCATCATCACCAACCACACATATATTGCCATACTTTGCTGCAAGCATTGCAACAAGCTTAAACTGTGATGTATTAGTATCCTGATACTCGTCAACCATTATATATCTGAATCTGTCCTGATAATGCTCAAGTACCTCTGCATCACTCTGGAACAGCTCAACCGTCTTGAATATCAGGTCATCAAAATCAAGTGCATTGTTAAGCTTAAGCGTCTTCTGATATTCTCTGTATACGCCCGCAATTCTTCTAAGATTATAGTCGTTACCTGCCTCAAGCTCAAACTCATCAGGAGTCTTTAACTCATCTTTAGCAGATGAAATCTTACTCATAATTGCACGCTCTTTAAGCATCTTCGTATCTATATTCATCTTCTTACATATATCCTTGATTACAGACTTCTGGTCGTCCGTATCATATATCGTAAAGTTATTATCGTATCCAATTCTGTCTATGTATCTTCTTAAAATTCTCACGCATGTTGAGTGGAATGTACTTACCCATACAGCCCCTGCACCCTGTACCACAGTAGTCTCAACTCGTTCTTTCATCTCTCTTGCAGCTTTATTAGTAAATGTAATTGCCATAATATTATATGGGTCTACTCCGCATTCTTCTATTAAATATGCAATTCTGTTCGTAAGCACGCGCGTCTTTCCAGAGCCTGCTCCGGCAATAATAAGTAGCGCGCCATCTGTATATTTAACTGCCCTTTTCTGGCTGTCATTCAAATCTTCTAATCTCATATATCCACCTTCATGCAAATGTGAAATCTATATCCACCTTATTTCTGCCAACTACCACATTATACAAAAACAACGGGATGTTGCCAAGCCAATATGACAACATCCCTGATTGTTATTTATTAAATTCACATATTACTAATTGTCAGATTATGCAAGCTTTGTTCCACAGTTAGAACAGAACTTAGCGCCATTAGTTGGTGTTCCACAGTTAGGACAGAACTTAGGTGCTGTGACACCTGACACATTTGCATTATTATTCATTGCAGTATTCATGTTATTCATCATCTGCTGTCCAACCTGCATTCCCATCTGGAGCTGCATCATATCACTGGCAATATTCGAACCGCCTCTTGAATTGCCGATACTATCAGCCATAGCCATCTGTGTATATCTGTTCATATCTCCAACCATTGCCTGAGAAGCTGCCTTATTAGTCATCTTCTGTACTTCTTCCGGATAAGAGAAGCTTGAGATAGTAAAGCTTGTTATTGTGATTCCTAACTTGCTCATCTCCATATCAAGGTCTGTCTTAATACCCGCTGAGATATCATAAGCATTAGCCTGAAGATTAAACATATCCTTGCCTTCTTTAGAAATCCACTTCATAAGAAGCTGGTCAAGAACTGCTGATATTCTTTCCTTAACATCTGCAACAGTGTACATCTGCTTTACACCTGCTACCTTGTCTATAAGCGTAATGTAATCAGATACTGAAAACGAGAAGTTACCGAAAGCTCTTATTGGCATGCCACCTGGAAGTGCCTGTGTTGGAATAAGAATAGGATTCTTAGTTCCCCACTTCTCTGTGAATTCCTTAGTATTAACGAATAAAACTTCAGCTCTTACTCCACTGTTGAAGCCAAACTTAAAGCCTTTAAGTGTTGATAAGAATGGAATAATCTGTGATTCAATATCAAAGCTTCCCTCGTCCTTAAAAATACCTTCAATCTTACCATTGTACATAAAGATTGCATCCTGGCCGGCGCGGATAATCAGCTTACTGCCTTTCTTGATTTCTCTGTTGGTCCATTTCCAGAAGATTATATCATCTCTGTACTCTTCCCATTCAACTACGTTGGCAAACTGCCCTTTGAATAATCCCATGTTCCCTCTCCTTATCTATGTATTGCTTATCTCATTATAAATGTGCTTCTGAATTATAAGCCCATCTGAGCCTTAAGTGCTGCTAATTCATCATCAACTGCTGTGTTAGCTGGCTCTGCATCATACTTAGCTGCAAGACTGTCAACATCTGCCTCAAGCTGTGTCTGGTTAAGCTCTGCCATTGCATTAGCCTCGTCAAGCATCTTATTAGCCTTAGCCTCCATCTTACCGAATGCATCCATGCTTGTTCCAACACTGTTAACACTTGAACCAACCTTGTTGATTCTCTCCTGAGCCTTAGCTGCTGCAACCTTAGCCTTAACTGCATCTCTTCTTGCTTCAAGAGACTGGATATCCTTGCAGAGCTTATCATGCATCTGACGCATCTTAGCTGCATTGTCTGCTGCAATATTATATGTCTGCTGTAATGTAGCCTGCTTAGAAACTAACTGCTGCTTCTTCTCAAGGAATGTTCTTGCATCTGCCTCGTTGCCAGCCTTAAGAGCTTTTTCTGCATATGACTGATACTTGGCAACATCTGCTGTGCATTCATCAAGCTCTCTTTTACATCTTGTCTCCTCAGCCATAACTGAAGCTGTCTCTGCCTTAACCTTTCCAAGGTCGCTCTCAAGATTTCTCATGTACTGGTCAATCATCTTCTCTGGATCTTCACACTTATCGAGAAGTGCATTGATGTTAGCGCTCATAATGTCCTTGAATCTTGTTAAAATACCCATAATAATCCTCCATTCCTGTGCCGCTTTCTGGCACATATCACCCTCTGGTGCATCCGAATTCTGTCTCCCAGAATTCTTAAAAAACCTTTTTCATTATAATATATCAGGAGTAAAAAGTCACGAATATTTGCTCCTATGAAACATATTTTATATTCTTGTAATAAAAATTAAAATATCATAATATGCACAATACACTATGCTAAAGTTCATTATATTATTCCTACTTGAAATGTGGTTTTAAAAACTATATAATATAGCTTAAGCATTAATATAAATGTATTCTCTCATGAATACGCATTTTTAAAGAAATGAGGAACATATGAACAACGATATTAAAGAGCTTATGAGTGGTATTCTTAAAGATATGTCCGCTCTTAACTATATAAAACCCGGAGATGTGCCTAACATCAACCTGTACATGGATCAGGTTACAACATTTATGTATGAACATCTTCACGATACAAAGCGTACCACTGATGATAAAGTACTAACCAAAACAATGATTAACAACTATGCCAAAAACAATCTGCTGCCATCACCAGTAAAGAAAAAGTACTCTAAGGAACACATATATATCCTTACATTTATCTATTACTTTAAGAACATTCTCTCAATAAGTGATATACAGAAAATGCTCAATCCTCTCACTGAGAAATTCTTTGATGAAGGTTCCAAGCCGGATCTGGATTATATATATAATGAGATTTTTTCAATGGAATCCTCTCTTGCAAGGCCATTATCTAAAGATATATTTGCAAAGTCTGAACAGGCAAGCAATGCATTTTCAGATGTAAAGGATGATGATGACAGAGAATTCTTACAGTTCTTCAGCCTTGTATGCCTTTTAAGCTTTGATGTATACATGAAGAAGAACATGATTGAGAGTCTGATTGATGATTACTCTGCCAAGCATGCGCCAAAGCATCCTGAGAAGCCTGATAAAACAGACAAAAAGAAATAATCCATACAAATTAAGGGAACTGCCAGTACTGACAGTTCCCTTTTACATTGCTTCATATATTACTTATTACTTATTATCTTCTGACTCTTTCTCAAGCATGCCAAGTCTTTCAAATACTCTGTCATACCCGTCATTACCATAATTAAGCGAACGATTTACCCTGCTGATTGTCGCAGTAGACGCACCTGTCTTCTCTGCAATATCAAGATATGTCCTGTGTTCTCTTAACATCTTGGCAACCTCAAATCTCTGGGATAAGGATAAAATCTCGTTAATTGTACATACATCCTCAAAGAAATCGTATGCTTCATCTAAATCCTTAAGACTTAATATTGCCTGAAAAAGCTGCTCAACAGCCTGTGTCTTTAACTTATTGTTCATAATTATCCACCCCGGTTTTCCAAAAATAACATTGGCTTATTACTTTTAAATTTTAACACAGTGAAGTTTTAAAGTAAAGACATTATTCACTTCTTAATGCCACAACAGGGTCTTTTTTTGCTGCAAGCTTTGCTGGGATAAGTCCGGCAATAAATGTAAGGAACATGCTTATTATTATAAGTATTACTCCTCCTGCAACCGGAAGCTGTGCAACATTGGAAATGTCTGTAAGGTGCTTAATCAACGCATTTGCAGGTATGCACAACAATAAAGTTACAACAATGCCGAGTGCGCCTGAGACAAAACCTTCAATAAGTGTCTCTGCATTGAATATTCTTGAAACATCTTTCTTAGAAGCACCAATACTTCTTAATACTCCAATTTCCTTAGTTCTTTCAAGTACTGAAATGTATGTGATAATACCTATCATTATTGAAGAAACTATAAGTGATATTGCAACAAATGCTATTAATACATAAGAGATTGCATTAATAATTGTACTTACTGATGACATCATTATTCCAACATAATCTGTGTAGTTAATAACATTTTCTTCCTTGCCATCGTCCTGCTGCAGCTTATTGTAATCCTTGATAATATTCTGAACCTTCTCCTTAGAATCAAAATCAGTTGCATATATATCTATCTGTGAAGGTGTATCAAGGTCTGTAATTCCAAGCTTCGACTTATTGCTGTCTAATGTTGCATCTGTTGTTCTAGCCTTTAGTGACGCTGAGAAAAGCTGTAGTATCTGATCATCGCTCATTCCACTTGTCATTGCCTGCATCTGAGCGCTTTCCTCTGGTGAAAGTGTTGCCATATATGCATTTACATCATCCATTGTAATCTCTGTATTCCTGTCATTGTCAAATGGAACTCCTGTAAATACATCAACGCTTGTATCAGCAAGCTGTGCCTTGGCTATCTCACTGTTTTTTACTTCTTCGATAATGTATTCCGTAAGCTTTGCTGTATAACCGATTCCACTTGAAAGTGAAGTACTGACTGCATCATCATTAGGTCTGATTATTCCACATACTTTAATGTCAGTTCCGTTATTTACAACATTTGTCATATACTTATCATCTTTGCTGTAATCGTCCCATGTACCAGTCACATCATTGTACTTATACATGTCTGTAGGCATAACAAGCTTAAACTCTGTATCAAGAATCTCGTCAAATGTATAGCTTATATCTTTTTTTGTTTCGTATGATTCACCAACCATCATTTTCTTAAAGAGTGTTCTTACTTCCTCAGGGTCTTTAAGACCTAATGAGTAAAGTGTATAATCATCAACCTCGTTATTCTTATCTGCAACAAGCACAACCTCATTGAAATTCTCTGGCCAGTGTCCTGCAAGGACATCATACTGCTCATCAAGAACCTGCTGGTTTCCTAAAAGCTGGTTCCACACACTGCTGTTAGAAAACATTCCCATGCCCATACCAGATGACATTGAAGAAGATGCGCTTGTTGCACCTTCGCCATATATCGAATCAAACATTGTACCTGGGTTTAACTGCTCAACACCGTTAGAAGTATCCTTCATATAAATGTTAAGAGGAACATCATATGAATACTGGATATCACTTACATATGACTTAATGTCAGAGCTGCCGTTTTCAATGTATTTCTTAAACTCAGAAAGGTTATTGCTCTTAACTTCCTTTACCATGGTATTAATCATATCACCCATGATATCGTTAGAATATATTTTAGACTTATCCTCATGCTCTTCTGAATCTGAATTACCTGTCATGCTTGATACCATACTGCTTATATCAATAGCTTCCGCCTGAAGTGTTATAGGATAACTCGAAAGCGTATCTCTCTGAACCCTGTCTATGTATAACTGGATACCATTTGAGATAGACAGAATCATTGCAATACCGATAATTCCTATGCTTCCTGCAAATGCAGTAAGAATCGTTCTTGTTTTCTTAGTCATCAGGTTATTAAAGGAAAGTGAAAGTGCTGTAAAGAATGACATAGATGTTTTCTGCTTCTTTCCTGACTTTTTAGTCTTCTTTTCTGATGTCTTAGCCTTAGCAGCCTCTTTAGCCCTGATATCAGCTTCCATATCTTCTAACGAATATGGATCAGAGTCATCAGTTATCACACCATCTAATAATCTGACTATTCTTGTAGAATAATCCTTGGCAAGCTCCGGATTATGAGTTACCATAATTATAAGTCTGTCCTTTGATATCTCCTTTAAAAGCTCCATAATCTGGATACTTGTCTCTGTGTCAAGCGCCCCTGTAGGCTCGTCGGCAAGCAGGATATCAGGATTATTTACAAGTGCTCTTGCAATTGCAACCCTCTGCATCTGTCCACCTGACATCTGATTAGGCTTCTTGTGAATCTGCTCTCCAAGTCCAACCTTCTCAAGTGCCTCTATAGCTCTTTTCTTTCTCTCTGCCTTAGATACACCTGAAAGCGTAAGTGCAAGCTCTACATTAGATAAAACAGTCTGGTGCGGAATCAGATTGTAACTCTGGAACACAAAACCAATAGAATTATTTCTGTAAAAATCCCAGTCTCTGTCCTTATAATTCTTAGTTGACACTCCATTTATCTTAAGGTCGCCGCTCGTATACTTATCAAGTCCGCCTATAATATTAAGCATAGTAGTCTTACCACATCCAGATTGTCCAAGAATCGACACGAACTCACAGTCCCTGAACCTAAGATTAATGCCCTTAAGTGCGCTCACAATAGTAGAACCGGACACATAGTCTTTCTTTATATCATTTAATTCAAGCATGGAATACTCCTTTTATTTTATTCTTGGTTCTGGATTTGGCAGGCGTACATTTAGTATTGTCTATCCCCCACAGCGGTGTCTGACTATAGTATACGCTCTCAGGAATCCTGTGCTTAGTGGAACTAAATGCCGCTATCTACAAAGTTTATTACAGTGCGTCAAATCAAACGCGCTTCGCTTGAACGAGATTTTCCGCACTGCCCTTATGTATATAGCGGCATTAACTTCCACACAGCTCGGATTATTCAAGCGTATGCTATAGTCAGACACCACTGTGGAAATATCACTATGACAAAAACGCCTGCTAAATCAAAAACCCAAAATCAAATATACACCATGAAAACCACAACTTGCAATTTATTCCAGCACATTTTATACTAATATTGTTTTTTATTTATAAAAATATAATGATTATCAGGAGTCTATGTGAAACATTTTATCAGATTAAGATTAAAGAATTTAACAGCCATTGGTCTTTCGCTTTGCATGGCAGCTACATTTGCTGTTCCATTTTTTGCTTATCCTGACCAGTTGATGGCTGATACACAGAATGACCTCGACGCTGTTAATAAACAGCTTGAAGAATTAAGAAATAAACAGAGCGAACTCAATGCATCTTACGGGGAGCTTAACGAGAAGCTGTCTGCTTCCGGAGAGAAGCTGTCTTCTATTGAGGATGCAGTTAATGCGAAGCAGTCTGAGATTGATGCTACCAATATCCAGGTTGCTGATATGCAGGCAGAGATTGACCAACAGTACGCCGCCATGAAACTTCGTATTCAGTTTATGTATGAGAATAATAATACTACTATCCTGTCAACGCTTCTGTCGGCTGAAAGCCTTTCTGACCTTTTATCCAAGTCAGAATATATCCAGCAGATTTCTAATTATGACCACCAGAAGATGCAGGAATTAAGTAACCTTCTGGCTTCTCTTAAAGAAACTCAGGCAAAGCTTGAAGAAGAGATGACCGAACTTGTCACTCTTAAAGATGATGCAGCCCGCGAAGCTGATAATTTTGCTGTGCTTCTCTCACAATGCCAGACAGAGCTTGACACTACAAGTGACAGCATTACTGATGCAGAGGCACTTGCGCTTGAATACGAAAAGCAGATTGAACAGGAAATGTTAGAGCGTCAGCGCCGTGAAATGGAAGCCCTTGAAGCTGCAAAAAAAGCACAGGAAGAGGCTGACAAAGTCAATAACGCCGGTAATACAGGCAATAATTCATCTTCCGGCTCTGCTATGGTTGACCAGAACGCTCTTAACAATGTTCTTAAGAATCACACTGCCGAAGATGTTGCAATGCTCGCAGCAATTATTGAATGTGAAGCCGGCAATCAGTCATATGAGGGCAAATGTGCTGTAGGAAGTGTTGTTATCAACAGAGTTGCTGACCCACGCTTTGCCAACAGCATAAGCGGCGTAATATATGCACCTTACCAGTTTTCACCTGTTGCCAGCGGACGATTTGCAATAGTACTTGCAAGAGGTGCAAATGCAGCCTGCACCCAGGCAGCCGTCGATGTGCTTAACGGTTATATCAATATTAACGCACTATATTTTCATGTATATGACAGTTCTGTCGATGTGGGCGGAACCGTTATCGGAGATCATGTATTTTATTAAATATAAAAAAAGGGGAACTATTCACTATGAAAAAAGCAACTAAAGCATCTGATAACAGATATTATCAAGCAAGATTTTCTGCTGCACAGAAAAATACTGACTTTGAAAGCCGTGAAGCAGCTTCAGATGTCGTAGGTATAGACAGAACAAGACTTGCAAGAATTGAACTTGGCAATGTAACACCTTATGCAGACGAGGTTGTATCTATGTCAAAATGCTACAACGCTCCTGAACTCTGCTACAATTACTGCTCAAACGAATGTCCGATTGGAAGGCTTACAATGAAGGAAGTCGAGATTAATTCATTTGACAGATTATCATTAAAAATGCTTGGTTCTTTGAATGATATCGAAAACCTGCGTGCTTCTATTATCAATATCTCTGCTGATGGCCAGGTTGATATTGGAGAACAGGAGGAATTCAAGCAGATACTTGAATCCCTCGACCTTATTTCCAATAATGCGAAAGCCCTTGAATTGTGGGCTAAGAAAAACATTAAGAATATTTAACGGCTGTATCTTACATAATCTACCGTAACAAAACCTTTGTTTTCACTATTGGCAGAATTATCATGTGATACATATACACCGCTCTTTACACCAACCCATCTTCCGGCTTTGGCAATAACGGAAACAGGGTTGGTGTATTCTTTTCCGTCTGTGCTTATCTCTATTGTTACTGTCTCAACAGGTGCTTCCTTAACAGGAAGTCCTCCCTCAACATAGTTTTTAGTTCCTGTCTTTTTAACTGTGTATCTGAAATATATTTCCTTAAGATTATCGTATGAAGCAAGCAATTCTTTAGTCTCTTTAGTATAAGCCTGGTCACAGTCAAACTGCTGCACACCCTTTACTGCATACACTTCCATCTTACCGCCTTTGACAGTCACATCTGCTGCCAGATAATTCATTCCCATATGAATGAATCCGGCATTATCACCATCAGCCATTCCGCTTATATTCATCTTAGTAATACAGCTAAATTCCGGTGCCGGCCACTTCTGCAGGAGAAGATTTCTGTAATCGCCAATTGGTCTGTTTGATGCTCTGCCAACCGCATTAAGCTTTATATAAGAACCGTCATCAGACACATTTCCACTTTCATCAGTGCCAAACTGCGCCCAGTCACTATCAGGATTGGCGTTCCACTGCCACTGCAGTCCCAAAGTATCTTCTGTGAATTCATCTGTAGTATCTGGCTCACATATTTCATAAACGGCACCGACATCAGGTTTTTCGTACTCCATCACAGGCTCGCCGTAATCATTGCCATCTTTCTTAACTCCAATTACAGGCCAGTCATTTTCCCAGCTCATTGGCTGCAAATGTGTTATTCTGCCTGCTGCATACACATCCTGAAAATGTATGAACCAGTCCTGTCCTGTAACTGTGTCAACCCATGCACCCTGATGAGGTCCATTTACAGGCGAATCTCCTTGTCTCATAACCACTTTATACTCATATGGTCCAAACACATTTTTCGACCTTAACACTGTCTGCCAGCCTGTCTTAACACCGCCAGCCGGTGCAAATATATAATACCATCCGTTTCGCTTATACATCTTAGGACCTTCTATTGTAATCTGGTCATTTAAGTTACCGTCAAATATAGTCTTTTCCTCACCAATAAGCCCCATTCCATCTGGCTGCATCTCTACCATATGAAGCACACTCTTGTATCCGATACGGCTCTTGGCAACTCCTGCAACAAGATATGCCTTTCCGTCCTCATCCCAGAATGGGCATGGATCAATCCAGCCTGCGCCTGGTCTTATATTCACTGGCTTACTCCACTCACCATAAGGGTCTGTTGCTGTAGTCATATATATTCCTTCATCCGGCATTGGGAAGCACACATAATATGTACCCTCATGATATCTTATTGCAGGTGCCCACACTCCGCATCCATGAATTGGATTTCTATATCTGAATTCTGGAATTTCAGCCAAAATGTAGTTAACAACCTTCCAGTTTACAAGGTCCTTAGAATGAAGCAACGGCATAGCCGGAGCATTAGAAAAGCTTGATGATATCATAAAATAATCATCACCGACACGGATTGCGTCCGGATCTGAATAATCAGCGTAAAGTATTGGATTCTTGTATCGTCCATTTCCTAAATCTGCTGTCCACATATATGACCTCTTTCTGCCAGTTTACGGCTCAATAATTTATTTCTGCTTATGCAGATATTTCTCTGCTATCATATTACAACAGTTAAATAAGAATTTCCAGTACTTTTGTAAAGTTATTTTATAAAAGTTTTTTAGTTGACATTTTATTATTAAGTATTCTGCGCTTAAACCGATATTATATATAACCGTGTTCATTGCTGAATATGAAAGGCGGGTATACTTATGATAATTGCAGACAGCAACATGAGTATGTCTTCAAGAAGACACTACTCACAAAAGGTATCAAGCGGCATGGTCGCAGCAGGCAGCTCTGGTAACTCCTTTAGTTTTGGAATGAGCCAGGCAAGAAGCAGCTTAAGCCAGAAAGAATCATATTTTAGTAATTCTTCTGATTCTTCGGGCAGAAAGTATGACGACATGTTTCTGATGATGCCACTCTACAATCGTTCTGGCAGACTTAATGTCCCGGACGATTCTTCTAAAACGGATTTGGCTGGTGAGGAATCACCAGAAGGCACGGAGGCTTTAACACCTGCTTACAACAAAGCCAGCTTAGTTTCTATGCGGCAGAATGTAAGCTTCAGTTACACAGAAATAACAAGAAAGGTTTATATGTCCCTGTTGGATTTTATTCAATCTCTGTCTTTCCGTGGAATGTTTCATGATACTGACAGTTTATCCTGCAATTCAGTCTCTGACACATCTTCATCTGACAAAGCCTCAAAAACCCTTTCTATTACTAACCAGATTTCTCCTACTGTGTGGACTGTAAGAACCAGATATTCTTCAACCTATGAAGAAAAGGAAAGCACTTCATTTTCAACAACCGGAACTGTTAAAACAGCAGACGGCAGGAAACTTAATTTTAATCTTGATATGACCATGTCACGCAGATACATGGAAGAACACAGCATCGAATTTGTTTCCAGCTTTGACACTGTACTGACAGATCCTCTTGTTATTAATCTTGGAAGCAATCCTGTTTCTGTTTCTGATAAGTCCTTTAGTTTTGACATTGATGGTGATGGTAAAGACGAGACTATTGCACAGATGAATCCTGAAAGTGGCTTTCTTGCTCTTGATAAGAACGGCGACAGAATTATCAATGACGGCAGCGAGCTGTTCGGAACCAAGACCGGTAATGGCTTTTCCGAGCTTGCAGAATACGATTCTGACGGCAACGGCTGGATTGATGAAAATGATGAAGTCTATGACCAGTTAAAGGTCTGGGTTAAAGATGAGAATGGCAAGGACAAGCTCTTATCACTTAAGGAAGCCAATGTCGGTGCAATCTGTCTTGGCAGCTCCAAAACAACATTTCATGTAACTGATGATGATAACAATCTTAAAGCTAAAGTACGAAGCAGCGGCATGTATCTTCATGAAGACGGCAGCGCCGGTTCTGTACAGCAGGTGGATTTCTAATTATTAAGGGCGGGTGAATCAATCACCCGCCCTGTTCATTCCTAGAAATTCAAATCAATATCAATTCCCTTAATATCCTCATTAAGCAGCTTATTATCTTTCATTATCCTGACTATCTGCTTCTGGGCTTCAGTTACATAGTCGACATCATTGCTTCTTATATTGGCATTCATCTCTAACTTGTCAGCCTCTGCCTGTCCCTCAATAATCTCTTCCTGTTCTTTTCTTTCCTTGCGCTTTTCGTCAATCTTTTCCTGCTGTTCTTCCTGTTTCTTCTCTGCTTCGTCAGCTTTTTCCTTATTCTCTTCTACCTTGTCATCAATGTTGTCTTTACCTTCATTTACAAGCAGATTCTTAACCTCTCCCTCAACAGCACCTATTATCTGGTCTGCTGAATCCTGTGCCTTTAGCATTTCCTGAGATTTATCCCTGTCGATTTCGGCAAGTGCAATTGAAGCTGTCGTGCATGCAATCTTAAGCTCCTTCTGACCAATTTCATCCTTAAAATGTATCTGTGATGAATTCAGCTTAAGCACTTTCTCCTGATACTCTGTAAGCGGAGTATTCTGTAATTCCTTTAAACGGTCAAGCTCTTCTTTTGAAAATGTGTCCTCAGCCGAACCATATCGGTTATTCTGGTATTTTTCAAGCAGTTCAAGGTCTTTTTGTTCCTGTGAATCCATATCAACACCATAATCTGCGCGGTAAGCCTCTTTTTCATTTTCCAAACCACTAACCTTATTCTTAAGTTCTGTGATTTCATCAAGCTTATTAAGCTTATCGAGCTTCATATCCTCAATATTCTTATCCCTCATATCAGCAGATTTCCATGCATCAGATATAAGCTTCATAGCCTGCTTTCTGGCTCTGAGCCTTTTAGCATCAATCTGGTTATCATTGTATGGCTTCAGATTAAGCTCTGATACATTAATTGTCTTTCTATTCCTGGGTTGCTTTGAATTATCAGTATTCTTATCTGCATTATCTATTCCCTGTACAGCTGCCTGATTATTCATTGTGCTTCTTATCGTAAGTGACATATACCCTCCTTGTCATAATCCTATCCCAAACTCCTTTTCGGGAATCACATTAGTTTAACTATATATCGGCATATGTACCACCATTATTATAGTCAGTTCTTGTTTATAATGAATAAATATGATATAGTCTTACTATCAATTTATCATGAGGGGAGATTATGATGAAATTTGCAAAAGGAACTGATAAAGTGTTGACAATCATATACACTGTTTTCAGTGTTTTACTTATTGCCACATTTATATTATTACTTATATATGCAGGAGGTCTTATGAACAATGCCGGCGGCAGTATTATTAAAGCTGGCAGCTATTCACCTGATGATTACACAGCAGGATATAGATTTATGGGACATTTATTTTATGGTGGACTTTCTTTCACAGCATCTGTTTTCTTATATATAATTGCTATATATGCAGCACTTTTTGCTTTACCACTTATAATAATTACAATATTTGCTTATGTTGGCATGGCATTATATAAGAAAACGCATAATCCAAAACACATAAAACGCAATCTTATTGTTAAAATCGTATATACCGCAATATGGACAATACTTGCACTTATAATGACAATCAATGATGTTGGATTTGTTGTTATGTTCGTAATACTGGCTCTTGTATTATCGCTTCTTTTCGGTGCTTTGTACGGCATGACCAATCATGAATATTTTTCCGAATACTAAAATAATGGCAGGACACGATATTAATCCATGTCCTGCCATATTATATTTAATCTTACAGATGAAGCACTCTCTCTTTAATCTCCTGAGTTCTTCCCTGATTCCAGAACTGTGTCCCAATATATCCACAAGTACGTCTTGCAACATTCATCTTATCCTGATTACGGTTTCCGCAGTTAGGGCATTCCCATATAAGCTTTCCGTCATCATCAGTTATAATCTGAATCTGGCCTGTGTAGCCGCATTCCTGACAATAATCACTCTTAGTATTAAGCTCTGCATACATAATATTATCATAAATGTACTGCATAACCTTAAGTACTGCAGGAATGTTATTCTGCATATCAGGAACCTCAACATAGCTGATAGCACCACCTGGGGATAATTCCTGGAACTGTGATTCGAATTTCAGTTTATCAAATGCATTGATATTCTCTGTTACATGAACATGATAACTGTTAGTTATATAGTTCTTATCTGTTACACCGGCAATCTTACCGAATCTCTTCTGTAAACACTTAGCAAACTTGTAAGTTGTTGATTCAAGTGGTGTACCATAAAGTGAGAAATCAATATTAGTCTCTGCCGCCCATTTCTTACATATATCGTTAAGATGTTTCATTACCTCAAGTGCAAATTCTGTACCATCTGGCTTAGTATGTGTAACACCCTTCATGTAATATGTACACTCACAAAGTCCTGCATATCCAAGCGAAATTGTTGAATATCCTCCATAAAGAAGCTTATCAATTGTTTCACCCTTCTTAAGTCTTGCAAGCGCACCATTCTGCCAGAGAATTGGAGCAACATCAGAAGGTGTTCCTTTAAGTCTGTAATGTCTGCACATAAGTGCTCTCTTACAAAGCTCAAGTCTCTCATCAAGGATACTCCAGAACTTATCCATATCCTTTCCTGATGAGCATGCAACATCAACAAGGTTAAGAGTTACAACACCCTGATTGAATCTTCCATAATACTTTGGTTTTCCTGTCTCTGGATCAATATATGGTGTAAGGAAGCTTCTGCATCCCATACATGGGAAACACTGTCCATTGCCATTGGCATCAACCTTTAATTCCTTCATCTTCTTTTCAGATATATAATCAGGAACCATTCTCTTAGCTGTACATTCTGCTGCCAGCTTTGTAAGTTCCCAATACTTGCTGCCTTCTCTTATATTGTCCTCCTCAAGAACATATATAAGCTTAGGGAAAGCTGGTGTAATCCATACACCCTTCTCATTCTTAACACCCTGCATTCTCTGCTTAAGAACTTCCTCTGTAACAAGAGCCAGATCTTCTCTTGTTCTTCCTTCTGGAACTTCATCAAGGTACATAAATACAGTAACGAATGGAGCCTGACCATTAGTTGTCATAAGTGTGATAACCTGATACTGAATCATCTGGACGCCACGCTTAATCTCATCTCTTACACGAAGTTCAGCGACCTCTTTAATCTTCTCTTCTGATGCTTCTATTCCTGTTCTCTCAAATTCATCCCTTACCTGACCAATAAATTTCTCACGGCTCACCTGAACAAACGGAGCAAGATGTGCAAGTGATATACTCTGTCCGCCATACTGTGAACTTGCAATCTGTGCAATTGCCTGAGTTGCAATATTACATGCTGTAGAAAAGCTGTGTGGCTTCTCAATCATAGTCTCGCTTATTACAGTTCCATTCTGTAACATATCCTCAAGATTGACAAGACAGCAGTTATGCATATGCTGTGCAAAATAATCTGCATCATGGAAATGTATAAGTCCCTGCTCATGTGCATCAACAATATCTGCTGGGAGAAGAAGTCTTTTAGTAATGTCCTTACTTACCTCTCCTGCCATATAATCTCTCTGCACACTGTTAACAGTAGGATTCTTATTAGAATTTTCCTGCTTTACTTCCTCATTATTACACTCAAGAAGGCTTAATATCTGCTCATCTGTTGAATTAGACTTACGCACAAGCGCTCTCTTATAACGATATGTAATATACTTTCTTGCAACTGCAAATGCTCTTAAATTCATAATCTGGTTTTCTACAAGATCCTGAATTTCCTCAACACTTAATGAACGGTTCATTTCTTTACAGATGCTCTCAACATTATTAGATATTGTTTCAATCTGTTCTTCTGACAGTCTTTCGCTATGGACAACTTCCATATTAGCTTTTGATACGGCGGCCATGATTTTACTTATATCAAATGTAACCTCCGACCCACTTCTTTTAATAATTTTCATACTTCAAACCCTCACATAAACACTTTCATGTCCCCATGAATAATCATTAATAACACCATGTGAAATCATACACATGAAAAAAAATCTGCTGGGAACCCAGTATCCATGCGGTTTCCCAAGCAGATTTGATTATACAACATATAGGCTTGCAAGTCAATCAAAAACACAATATCTTGTAATAAAATATATTAATTAATTATTTTCCGACTCAGCAATAATATTAATA
>OJNY01000663.1_pt1 | contig 25262 bp, 22 predicted proteins | sample 1597931 | NCBI WGS metagenome assembly OJNY01 (sample SAMN01915209, study PRJEB22387) | human gut metagenome | isolation source: stool | host: Homo sapiens | place: USA
CAACAAAATTATGCTCGAAAATCCGCACACATTTCTTATGAAGACAGGTTCTAACGGAAAACGGAGGATATGATATGCCATTTTCACCTCAGACCATAGATTTTCTCACCATGAACCGCCTGAATGACAGTAAGTTATGGTTCAACGAGCATAAGGACGACTACCGCAGATTTGTTGCGGAGCCGTTCGGGGAGTTCACCGAAAAGCTGCTGCCCGAAATGCAGAAAATAGACCCGCTCATCAACAGCGTGCGCATTTCAAGGATATACCGTGACGCAAGATATTCACGGGGAAAGTCGGTTTTCAGGGAGAATATGTGGTGTACTTTCGGCCGTACAAGGGAGCTTTATTACTCCTTGCCATGCTTTTATTTTGATATCTCGGCAAACGGCTTTGAGTACGGCTGCGGATTTTACGAGCCTGCCCGTGAGACCATGGATGCAATGCGTGAGATGATAAAAGGGGACAGTCCGCTTTATATCGCTGCTGCTGACGCTTTTTCTTCCCAAAGCGTTTTTGAGCTTTACGGAGATGTGTATAAGCGAAATCATTTCCCCGACCAGAGCGAGGAAAAATGCCTGTGGCTCAATCGGAAGAATATAGGTCTGACAGCTCTCAGCACCGACTGGTATATGCTGTTCAGCGACCGCCTTGCCGATAAGATAGCGGCAGATATCAGGCAAGTGATACCTGTTTACGATATGCTGCTTGCTGCCTGTGAGGCAGGCGCGAAAAAAGAGTGAAAAATGCGCTTCCCTGCGTGTGGGAAGCGCATTTTTATGAACATTGTTTTTATGACGACTTGTTAAGTTATGCAAAAGTACCAAAAGCAAACGGAAATATTTTTGTATAAAATACTCTAATAATTCGTTGACAGACGGTTTGTTTTTTGATATAATGATTACAATTATAGGAAAAGTATGCCTGTATGCGCGTACTTTTTTGGCAAAATACAAAGGGAGGAATCATTGCTGTGGAAACAATCAATTACAATCGCTTTAAAGAGTCCTGTGAGGAATTCAAGAGTGCGTTCAGTGACAGCTTTTTCAGCAGCGGAAGGCTTTTCTGCCACCCTCTGCTCGATGGTGTGATCTATACGCCCTGTTCCCCTGAGGAGGCTAAAAGCAACAGTATGGATATCTGCCGCATGGCCGATATGCTGCTTATGTCCGCTGACGGAAAGGAATATCTTCCCTTCAAGATAGCAGAGGCAAGAAAGATAGCTGCCGAGAATGGAACTGTCTATATCTCAAACCTGCTTTTTAAAGAGACATTCATGGCTTATGACTGGATGATAGACGGCAAGCATGATACTCTTATTATCAGCGAGGAGCATATGAGAAAAGAGGGCAAGAACTATGCCCCCGTTACCCCGCTGACAAACGTTGTTCAGCCGTTCAAGAAGTTTACCAACCATTTTCTTTACAAGAAGGGCACTCTTGAAGAGCCTGCCGTTCTTGGCGATAAGGAGATAAAGGACAGACTTGACGCTCATTTAAAGGACGCTCTTTCCTCTTATGTGGGAACAGAGTATGTGGGCGAGCCTCAGTTTGACCTGTTTGACGGCAAGATAACTATGGACACCAACGAGTCAAGGTGCATGGAGCTTGACAAGGGCATAAAGCTTGCCGATGAATTTGAAAAGAGCATGGAACCCAATGTTTCCGCATTCAAGAGCGGCGGCATTGACTTTGACATGAAAAAATACATGGCGGCCTTTTTTATGGCTGAGTCGGAAAAGTGCGGCATAAAGACCGAGGAAAAGGACTTTGCTTCCTGCGAGACCACCGAGGATATGGGCAAGGCTCTCAGAAAGCTTGTTTCCGAAAAGAACGGCTACGGCTTCAAATATACCGAGCCTGATGCCGAAAAGGCTGAAAAGCTGCTCAGGGCTGCAGAGCTTGGCTCTCCCGAGGGTGTAAAGGCTCAGGTATCCGAGCTGCTGAAGATCCGTCCCGCATTTGCAAGCGTGTTCAATCTGGCAAGAGCAGCGTCTCCTGCCGATGCTGAGAATATCGAGACTATTTCCGATTACTGGTGCTCCTCAGCACTTTCGGCTGCCGAGCTGGGCGAGTATCTGGCAAAGGCATATGTTCCCGCTGACTGCCGCTCTGCTGACGGCAAGCTTTGCTGCGGCGGTGCAAAGGCTTCCGTTATCCTGGAGGACCTTAAAAATGCGGCTGCCAAGTATAAGCTGAAAAACGTTCCCGCTGCCGATGAGCTTGCTGCATACTGCGAAGAGTTCGAGAAGCAGTCACGCACATACAACGGCACCGTTTTTGCCACTAAGGAAGAAATGGAAAAGGCTGTCAAGAATGAAAAGGAGCTGGCTGACCTTTGCGCAGACCTTTCCGCTCTTGATGAAGCTGAGCTGAAAAAGCTCCGTACATATATCTACGACATGAAGCTTGACAAGAAGACCACAGGCAAGTACCTGCTCAAGATCAAGCTTGCTCTCAACGACTGCGAGAAAAATCAGCTGAAGCTTCTCTGCACAGGCGTTTCTCTCAAAAATTACGATGAGCTGGCTGCTCTCAAGAAGAAGATCAAGGAGGTCGGCTTTGACGAAGTTGTGGCAGCTCCTTACCTTGCCGAGATCAATGACGGTATGCTCAGCGCACAGCTCCGTGAGCTTACCGATATGTTCAAGACCATTCCCGATGCTGCCGCTGCCGACAAGCTGGAAAAGGATCTGGCTTCCGACAGGTTTGACAAGATGTTCAAGAGGCACTTCACTGCAAAAATTGCTTCCGCAAGGGACGGCTTTGCGAGAACTCAGATAAGCGATATATGCAAGGATATCGAGACCGCTGCCGAGAAGGCTCTGGAGGATATCTCCAAGAAGCTTGATGAAGTAAAGTGCGGCGATGCGCTTAAAGCACCTTTCAGAAAGCAGATATCCCAGCGCTTTGAAGTTCTTGAAAAGCAGGCTGCCGACAAGGAATTTGAGGGCATTGCAACTGCCGACAAGGCTAAGCTTGACAAGATGAGAGAAGTCATCAAGTCCGGCAGATTCAAGGCTGCGCTTACCGACAAGTACGCTGCTGACATTGAGAAGAGAGCCGTTGAGCTTGAAAATGCCGAGTTTGTAAAGAAGTGCGAGACCATTCCTCAGATGGACGCAAAGGCTCTGGCAGAGATCATCGTTCAGCTGGAAAGCGAAAAGTATCCCGAGGATATCGTCAAGAAGTATATGCCCATGACTGCCGAAAGAGAAAAGGTACTCAAAAAGGAAGAGCTTGCTCAGATGTGCAAGGATATTGCTTCCATGGACTTTGCAAAGCTCGATGCTCTTGAAGCAAAGCTGAAGGACGAAAAGTATGCTCCCGATATGACCGCAGGCTACTTTGATTCCATAAAGGCAAGAAGAAAGGCTCTTTACAATGCCGAAGCAGACGGTCTCTGCAAGAACATCGGCAATATGCAGAAGCCTGAGCTTGCACAGCTCACCGAAAAGCTCAAAAACGAAAAGTATGATCCCGAATATACCAAGAAGTATTTTGACGAGATCGACAAGCGCTTCAACAAGATCGAGACCGACAAGCTTGACAGTATGTGCAAGAATATCGAAAAGCTCAAAAAGCCCGAGCTTGAAAAGCTCACTGCCGATATCAGCGCACTGGGACTGCGCAAGGAGAATGCCGCTCCTTATCTGGAAAAGATAAGAAAGCAGGAGATATCCCTCATCAAGTCCCAGCTTGAAAGTCTCTGCAAGAATATCCCCAATACTCCAAGAAAGGAACTTTCCAAGCTCAGAGAAGCCCTTACAGGCGACGATTTTGACAAGGAGCTTACCGCAAAATATATCGAGCAGATCGACAAGCGAACTGCCGAGCTTATCAAGAAGGAGCTTGCAGACCTTTGCAGCAACATTGCAGGTTCGCCCAAGGATAAGCTTATGAAGATGAAGCTCACCATCAGCGAAACTCCCGAATATGCCGAGGCTGGCAAGCTTTATGTTGAGCAGATCGAGAGCCGTCTCAAAGCTATTGACAAGGCTGAGTTTGATAAGCAGATGGCTTCCATCGACAAGCTTGACCGTGAAGCTCTTGAAAAGTTTGAGGAAGACCTTGAAAACCGCAAGCCTTCTCTTGATCCCAAGCTCTATGAGGCATCTGCCGCTAAGTGCAGGGAGAGGGGAGAGAAGCTTGAAAAGGCTGAGCTTGACAAGCTGACCGAAAATATCAAGAATGAAGATGTAAAGAAGCTCAACGAGATAAAGGATAAGATCCTCGAGGGCGACTTTACTCCCGAATATACATTCCCGTACATCAAGCGCCTTGACGATGAGATCAATGACCGCCATGTTAAGTATTTTACAAAGCTTACCGAAAATATCAACGGTATGTCCCGTGCAGAGCTTATCGTTCTTCTTGAAAAGATCAACAAGAATGAGGCACACTGCCCCGATGATATGCTCCAGCGCTACATCGGCAAGGTAAACTCCAAGATAAGAGAGGCAGACAGCAATATCCTTGCCCAGAAGTGCAGAAACCTTGGCACAACTACCGAGCATCAGAGCTTCGAACTTATCAAGGACATTAACGAGATGGATATCGACCCCGAGACCAAGAAGCGTTTCATCACTCAGGTTGAGCTGCACATCACTCACCTTAAGACTATTGAGCGTGACGGATACGTTGAAAAGCTCAAAACTCTCATGGCCGACAACAGTGTGACCGAGGCTCAGTTCTATGTTTCCGGCATTTCCAAGGCATTTGAAAGCTCCTTTATCAAAATACAGAACACATATGCAAGCACAGAGCAGTTTGAACTTCCTCTGCTGATACATATGGTGACAATGGGCGTTCCCGAGGACTCCTTCCTGCTCACCCTTGACCAGCTCTATTATCAGGGCAAGAACGGTCTGGGACATATCCCTGTAGATCAGATCGAGCGCTTTGAGATGAAGAAGTCACTGTTTGCAGCTACTCTCCATGTTGTTGAGAAGAGCGGCAAATCCAGCGAGCTTCCCTGCGGAATCAAGAAGAATCTCGATAACCCTGTTAAGATGCTCAACGGAATACTGGGCGTTATCCAGAAGGATAAGGCTGCCGCAAAGCTGAGAGAAGCTGAGGACATCAAGGCTGCCGAGGAAGCAAAGCTCAAAGAGCTTGAAGAAGAGCGCCTTGCTATCGAGGCTGCAAGAGCTAAGGCAGAAGCTGCCGAAAAGGCTCCCGCACCCGTGCCTGCGCCTGTTCCTGCGCCTGTTCCTGCACCTGTTCCTGCACCTGTTCCTGCACCTGCTGCCGCTGCTGAAAAGGCTCCTGCCGCAAAGCCTGTTGATGCAGAAATTGAAAAGATAAAGCCCATCAAGCCTATTGAAGTGGTCGTATCCGCTGCTCATACCGAGGCACCCAAGCCCGTAGCTGCAGCGCCTGCAAAGCCCGTTGAAGCTCCCAAGGCTGCACCTGCGGCCGCTCCTGTAAAGCCTGTGGAGGCACCTAAGCCTGTGGAAGTGCCTAAGCCCGCTGCACCTGTTAAGCCTGCAGAGGCTCCAAAGGCTGCACCTGCGGCTCCTGCTAAACCCGTTGAGGCACCCAAGCCTGTGGAAGCGCCTAAGCCGGCACCTGCACTCGTAGCTGTTAAGCCTGTGGAGGCACCTAAGCCTGCCGAGGCTCCTAAGGCTGTCGCTCCTGTTCCCGCAAAGCCTGCGGAAGCACCAAAGCCCGCTCCTGCACCTGCCGCATCTGCTCCCGTTGAGGCTCACAAGCCCAAGATCAGATTCTGCGACCAGTGCGGCGCAAAGATCACCAGCGAAACTGCAAAGTTCTGCGCTGAGTGCGGCAACAAGCTTATAAAGTAATCTCTGATCAGAACCGTCGGTCAACCGGCGGTTCTGTCTTTTGAAATGAAAGGACCTTTTATGACAAGAAAAACCTTCCGAAAGATATTTTCCATACTGCCAAAGCCTCTGCGCGAGCTGTGCATGAAGTTTGAAAATGTGATAATATATGTGTTTTACGGCGTACTCACAACGCTTATAAACTATGTCTCACATTTTGGACTTAGGCTTGCGTTAACTGATTTTTCGGGCGTGGATACCCACAGCTTTTCGGCGGTCATGGCAGCAATGGAAAATTCGGCGGTATCATCTGCGGGGGCGGCTACATTCTCATGGGTGGTTTCGATGCTTTTTGCGTTTTTCACCAATAAATTCTTCGTGTTTGAGGCACACGACACCACTGCGAAAGCATATGTGAAGGAGCTGCTTTCATTTGCAGGAGGAAGACTTTTCTCATACGGCTGCGAGGTTATTATAATGTTCGCATTCGTCGATGTTATGCGCTTCAACGAGCTGGTGGTAAAGCTCCTGTGCGGCATACTTGTTATGATACTCAACTACTTTCTCAGCAAGCTTATCGTGTTCAGAAAGAAGAGCGCCGATGGGGACAAAACTGCCTGAAAATGCTCATTTTATGCGAAAAACAGGATATTATGACTGAAAATCATGCTATATGCCCCCGTATATAGGGGGGCATATCATTTTTGTAATGTTAAATGCCAAATTAACATAAAAAAACACTTGACAAATCAGGACGTATATTGTATTATATAAGTAATAAGAAGTATTGCAGCCGTGCGGACCATGCAGGGCAACAAACCTTGTGGTTTTTTTATGCGCAGTGAATAACCACTCAAACGGTATAGTTTGTTGGAATGTGCATAAGTAATGCGGATTTTACAGAAATTTTCGGTAAAATTTACATAGCGTGACGGAGCAACTGCGTATTTCATCTCACAGCACTACAAGGCTTTGTGCTGCATAAAGCGGCGCAAAAGATTGAAGGAGGAAAATATACTATGAGTCAAATGCCACAGGAATGGGAAGGTTTCGTAGGCGGTCACTGGACCAAGGAAATCAATGTCCGTGAGTTCATCCAGAAGAACTACACACCTTATTACGGCGATGAAAGCTTCCTCGCCGGCCCTACAGAAGCTACCAAGAAGCTCTGGGCTGACGTTATGGAGCTTGCAAAGAAGGAAAGAGAAGCAGGCGGCGTTCTCGATATGGATACAAAGGTTGTATCTTCTCTTACTTCTCACGCAGCAGGTTATATTGATAAGGATCTGGAGCAGATCGTTGGTCTCCAGACAGACAAGCCCTTCAAGAGAGCTCTTATGCCTTACGGCGGCCTGAGAATGGCTGAGAAGGCTTGCTCCGACAACGGCTACACCATTGATCCTGAGATCAAGCACATCTTCACCGAATACAGAAAGACCCACAACGCAGGCGTATTCGATGTTTACACCCCTGAAATGAGAAAGGCAAGAACTGCTCATATCCTTACCGGTCTTCCCGATGCTTACGGAAGAGGAAGAATCATCGGCGACTACAGACGTGTTGCTCTGTACGGCGTTGACAGACTTATTGAAGACAAGCAGGAGCAGAAGGCTTTCTACACCTGCCCTATGACTGAGGAAAAGATCCGTGCAAGAGAAGAGATCGCTGAGCAGATCAGAGCACTTGAAAACCTCAAGAAGATGGCTGAGATCTACGGCTGCGATATCTCCAAGCCCGCTACAACAGCTAAGGAAGCTGTTCAGGCACTTTACTTCGGCTACCTTGGCGCTGTAAAGGATCAGAACGGTGCTGCTATGTCCCTCGGACGTACATCCACATTCCTCGATATCTATTTCGAAAGAGACTTCAAGAGAGGCATCCTCACCGAGGAGCAGGCTCAGGAGCTCATCGACCACTTCATCATGAAGCTCCGTCTCGTTCGTTTTGCAAGAACTCCCGAGTACAACTCCCTCTTCTCCGGAGATCCTCAGTGGGTAACTGAGTCCCTCGGCGGTATGGGCGTTGACGGCAGATCTATGGTAACAAAGAACTCCTTCCGTTACCTCCACACTCTCGAAAACCTTGGCACAGCTCCCGAGCCTAACATGACCGTTCTCTGGTCCACAAGACTCCCTGAGCCTTGGAAGGAGTACTGCGCAAAGATCTCCATCAATACATCTTCTATCCAGTATGAGAATGATGACCTCATGAGAGTTATTCACGGCGATGACTACGCTATCGCTTGCTGCGTATCTTCCATGGTTGTTGGTAAGGAAATGCAGTTCTTCGGCGCAAGAGCTAACCTCGCTAAGTGCCTCCTCTACGCTATAAACGGCGGTGTTGATGAGATCAGCGGCGTTCAGGTTGCTACCAAGTTCAGACCTATCACTTCCGAGTACCTCGATTACGACGATGTAATGGAGAAGTACGACGACATGATGACATGGCTCGCAGAGCTCTATGTAAATACTCTTAACATTATCCACTACATGCACGATAAGTACTGCTACGAAAGCCTCCAGATGGCTCTCCACGACAGAGAAGTAAAGAGATACTTTGCAACAGGTATCGCCGGCATCTCCGTTGTAGCTGACTCCCTCTCTGCTATCAAGTATGCTAAGGTTAAGACCATCAGAAACGAGCAGGGTATCGTTGTTGACTACCAGATCGAGGGCGACTTCCCCAAGTATGGTAACAATGATGACCGTGTTGATGAGATCGCTGAGGATATCCTCAACAGATTCATGAACAAGATCCGTCAGCAGCACACTTACAGACATGGTATTCCTACAACCTCTATCCTTACCATTACTTCCAACGTTGTATATGGTAAGAAGACCGGTTCTACACCTGATGGACGTAAGCTCGGTGTGCCTCTTGCTCCCGGTGCTAACCCCATGAGCGGCAGAGATACTCACGGTGCTTCCGCATCTCTCTCTTCCGTATCCAAGCTCCAGTTCTCCAACGCTCAGGATGGTATCTCAAATACCTTCTCCATCATTCCTGATGCACTTGGTAAGGACACAGGCGTATTTGTCGGCGACCTCGATATCGATGCTCTCTGCCCCAAGTGCGCAAATATCCCCAACACAAGCGATAACGACAGATAATCGCTTCCAAAGAATTATTTTGGCTGACGGTCTTTATAGGCCGTCAGCATAAAATAAACCCCACAGTGTGTTTCTTATAGCCATATAAAAATACACTCATTCGGTATAATACAGATCCACCTTTATTTTGAAAGGAGTTTTTACTATGGCAGCAAATGAACAGCAGATCAAAAACCTGGTAGGTCTTCTTGACGGTTATGCAGTTAAGGGCGGCCACCACCTCAACGTTAACGTATTCACACGTGATACTCTTCTCGATGCTCAGAAGCACCCCGAGAACTATCCTCAGCTCACTATCCGTGTTTCCGGATATGCAGTAAACTTCATCAAGCTTACCAAGGAGCAGCAGGACGACGTTATCTCCAGAACATTCCACGCAGCTCTTTAATAGAAAGTATTCTGTAGATGATAGGTTACATTCATTCAACAGAATCCTTCGGAACAGTCGACGGACCCGGTATCAGGTTCGTCGTCTTTTTCCAGGGATGTCCTATGAGATGCCTTTACTGCCATAACCCCGACACATGGCAGTTCCACAGCGAAAAGCACCCTGATATCGGCAAGCCTGTTACCGTTGATGAGATCCTAGCCATGTACGATGGTGTCAAGGAATTCCTCAAGGGCGGCGGAATCACCTGCACAGGCGGCGAGCCAATGGCTCAGCTTCCTTTCCTTACCGAGCTTTTTGAAAAGGCTCATGAGAGGGGAATAAGCACCTGTCTCGATACCTCGGGAATAACATTCAATCCCGAAAATACTGCCGATGTTGACCGTCTGCTTGATGTTACCGATGTTATCATGCTTGATATAAAGCATATCAATGACGAGGAGCACAAAAAGCTCACAGGTCACAGTAACAAGAATATTCTTGCTTTCGCTGAGTATGCAAGCAGCAAAAAGAAGCAGCTCTGGATACGTCACGTAGTAGTTCCCGGGATCACTTACAATGAGAAGTATCTCCACGAACTGGGCATGTTTATCTCAAAGCTGAAATCCGTCAAGGCGCTCGATGTTCTTCCTTACCACGACATGGGCAAGGTAAAATATCAGAATCTTGGCATTGATTATCCTCTTAAAGATGTTGAGCCTCTTCCTAAGGCAGAAGCCGCAAAGGCCCGTGATATCATTATGCAGGGTATCAAGGACGGTCTTGCCGCTGAATACAGCAAAAATTAAAAGCCATTGTCCAATACGGACAATGGCTTTTGTGTTATATATTCTTACTTGATTCTTGCAACTCCCGTTTCAATGGCAGCCTTTCTTACAGCTTCCGCAACTCTCTGAGCCATCTGGTGGTCAAGAGCATCGGGAATGATGTATTCGCTGCACAGCTTGTCTGCAGGAACTGACTCCGCAATGGCACGGGCTGCGGCAATGTTCATTTCATCGTTTATGCGGGAGGCACGCACATCAAGAGCACCTCTGAAAATGCCGGGGAAAGCAAGCACGTTGTTTATCTGGTTGGGATAATCGCTTCTGCCTGTTCCCACAACGGCTGCGCCCGCTTTCTTGGCAAGCTCGGGAAGAATTTCGGGGTCAGGGTTTGCCATGGGGAAGAGGATAGGCTGGGGAGCCATGCTCTTTACCATTTCCTCGGTAACACAGTTAGGTGCGGAAACTCCGATAAACAGGTCAGCGCCCTTAATGACTTCGGCAAGAGTACCCTTTTCGCAGTTCTGGTTTGTGATGTCGGCAATAAGCTCCTTTTCATGGTTCTGACCGTCCCTGCCCTTGTAAATAGCGCCGTGGCGGTCGCACATAATAACATTTTTCAGACCCATTGCAATAAGCAGCTTGACTATGGCAATGCCGGCAGCACCTGCTCCGCTGGTGACAGCCTTGATGTTCTCGATTTTCCTGTTGGTGAGCTTGAGAGCATTGATGACAGCCGCAAGAGTTACAACGGCAGTTCCGTGCTGGTCATCGTGGAATACGGGGATATCGCATTCTTCCTGGAGACGTCTCTCAATCTCAAAGCAGCGGGGAGCAGAGATGTCCTCCAGATTTATTCCGCCAAATGAGCCTGAGATAAGGTGTACAGTTTTGATGATCTCCTCAGTGTCCTTGGAAGCCACGCAGATGGGAATGGCATCAACATCGCCGAATTCCTTGAACAGTGCGCTCTTGCCCTCCATAACAGGCATAGCGGCGAGAGGGCCGATGTCGCCCAGTCCCAGAACGGCAGTTCCGTCTGTGATGACTGCAACCAGATTGGAGCGGCGAGTATATTCATAGCTCAGGTCGGGATCTTTTTCAATAGCAAGGCAGGGAGCCGCAACGCCCGGGGTGTATGCGATAGAAAGGTCGTCCCTTGTTTTAAGGGGAACACGGCTGATGACTTCTATCTTGCCCTTCCACTGGCTGTGTTTTTTCAGTGCTTCTTCCGAATAGTTCATATTACATTTCCTTTCTGTATATTCATATGTTTATACACTCTTATAAATAATATGCGTATATTTGTTTAATTTTAGTATATACTGCCATCATTGCTTTGTCAAGTTAAAATCCCTTAGCGGCTCATTGACACACCGCTTATATTGCGCTATAATATTCATATCACAAACTTCGGAGGAATAAGATGACGAAAAAGGACAAGCCGACAAAGAAATACGTCTTCCTGAAAATACTTGGAGCGCTTGCGGCAGTGTTTTTTATACTATCCGCTGTAAGCTTTCCCCTGAGAACAGTCCGCTATACACTTGTGAGTCGCAAGGTCACCAAAAAAGTGCGCATCGTTCAGATATCCGACCTGCACAGTTGTTCATACGGCAAGAATATGAAAAATCTCATCAATGCAGTAGATGCGGCTGAGCCTGATATTATCGTGCTCACAGGTGATATTTTCGACAACAGGACGGATAATAAAAATTCCGACACATTGCTTAAATCTATTGCGAAAAAATATCCCTGCTACTACGTTTCGGGTAATCATGAGTACAGGGGGAATATGTGGGAAACTTTCAGCAGGCGTGCGGAGAGCTTCGGCGTTACCGTGCTTCAGGGCGAAAATGTTGATATTGACGGCATTATGATATGCGGAGCGTCGGCAAAGTCTGATATCGGCGACAGCGTGAAGGTGTGTGCCGACAATGCCGATACAAATAGCTTCAATGTCCTCCTTGCCCATTTCCCCGAGAAGATTGACTTTTACCGTTCGTTCGGCAAGTTTGACCTGGTGCTTTCGGGTCATGCTCATGGCGGACAGTGGCGGCTCCCTCCGTTTATGAACGGTCTTTATGCACCGGGACAGGGACTTTTCCCGAAATATGCAGGCGGAAGATATGATTTTGATGACACGACGTTTATCGTCAGCAGGGGACTGAGCCGTACTATTGAAAGAATACCCCGCATATTCAACAACCCTGAGCTTGTTGTTATCGACATTTTGCCCGAAGGTGAGGACGGAGAATGACTCAAAGAATAAACTGGCTGAAAATAGCCAAAACAGCCGTGGGAGCAGCCATTGCAGCGGCCATAGCATACGGTCTGGGGCTGAACTACGCCGTTTCAGCGGGGATAATCTGCCTGCTGACGGTCTGCGATACCCGCAAGGAAACGCTGATGGTCACGCTCAAGCGCCTGATGGCTTTTGCGGCGGTAACGCTGCTGTGCACTGCCGTGTTCTCGGTGGCAGGGTTCAGTATCCCTGCTCTGGGAGTGGTTCTGGCTGTATTTCTCGCATTCTGCAGCGGGCTTGATATTAACGAGGCAGCCGCCATGAACAGCGTTATTGCGACTCACTATTTCGCCTCGGCGGACTGCTCTCCCCAGATAATGCAGAATGAGCTGACGCTTTTTGTTATCGGCGCAGGGATCGGCGTTCTGATGAACATTTTTGTGCCCACGGGCATCGGCAGAATACGCAGTATCCAAAAGGAGACCGATGAAAAGATCAGGCAGATAATCTCCCGAATGTCCGTGTATATCCTGGCGGAGGATAAAAGCGGCTACACAGGCTCATGCTTTGACGAAACTTCACGGCTGCTGGCAGACCTGAAAAACTGTTCCCTCAGATACATCGGAAACTCCTTTGCTGAGGAGAAGGATTATTTCCTGAAATACGTTGAGATGCGCATAAGCCAGTGCGGCGTTCTTATGGGCATATACAAGGATATTATGGCGCTGAACCCCATACATGAGTACGGCAAGCCCATATCGGACTTCCTTGCGAAAATGAGCGGGGAGTTCCATGAGATAAATGATGCCGCAGGGCTGCTGGAGGATATTGACGGTCTGTTTGCCCATTATTCTGCTGAGAAGCTGCCCGCAGACCGCAGCGAGTTTGAATCCCGTGCGCTGATGTACCATATAATATGGGACCTGAAACGCTTTGTGACCCTGAAAGCGGATTTTGCGGCAGAGCTTTCCGAAAACGAAAAGAAAAGATACTGGAACATCGTGCATGAGAAAAAATAATTTAAAAAATTCAAAAAAGCCCTTGACAAGCGCTGAAAAGTATGATATTATATTAAAGTCGTTAAAAACGATGAAGAGCTATCATATTCTAAAGACAGCAGGTGACTATGCAAAGCAATTTGCAGAAATCGTAAATCCTGCCGAGGAAAGATTGCTGTACATTATAAATGTATGCCCTTTCCTGTCATTTGAAGGAAAGGTTTTTCTTTTTATGAATGGGTAGCATAATTTTCAACTTTTTACGGAGGTGAAATTTTATGCCAAGCGCACAGGTTCTCGAATCCAAGAAGGCAAGAGCTGCTGTTGTAACCGATCTTATCAAGAATTCTTCAGCAGGTGTTCTTGTTGACTACAGAGGTATTACCGTTGAGGAAGATACTCAGCTCAGAAAGGAGCTCAGAGAAGCAGGTGTAACTTACTTTGTTGAAAAGAACACAATGCTCCGTATCGCTCTCAAGGAAGCAGGTCTTGATGATCTTTGCAGCGTACTCGAGGGTACAACTGCAATCGCAGTTTGCGACCACGATCAGACCGCTCCCGCAAGAATCCTCGGTAAGTTTGCTGAAGCACAAGACGATAAGTTTACCCTCAAGGCAGGCTACGTTGACGGCGTTATCTATGACGCTAAGGGTGTTGAGGCTCTTTCCAAGATTCCTTCCAAGGAGACACTGCTTGCTCAGCTGGTTGGCTCTCTCCAGGGTCCCATGCAGAAGCTTGCTGCTACACTCAAGGCTCTCGCCGACAAGAAGGCAGAGGAAGAGGCTGCTTGATCATAACGATCGTATGGCTGCCTGAAAAAATTAAATCAAAATATAAAGGAGATTATTATCATGGCTTCTGAGAAAGTTACAAATATTTTAGAAGAAATCAAGGTTCTTTCCGTTCTTGAGCTTGCTGAGCTCGTAGAGACTATCCAGGAAGAATTCGGCGTAACAGCTGTTGTTGCAGCTGCAGGTCCTGCAGCAGGTGCTGGCGCAGCTGCTGAGGCTGAGAAGACTGAGTTTGACGTTGTTCTCGCTTCCTTCGGTGAGAAGAAGATGGACGTTATCAAGGCTGTTAAGGATGCTTGCGGTCTTTCCCTTAAGGAAGCTAAGGAAGCTGTTGAGGCTGCTCCTAAGACTCTTAAGGAAGCTGCTCCCAAGGCTGAGGCTGAAGAGCTCAAGGCTAAGCTCGAAGCTGCCGGCGCTACTGTTGAACTCAAGTAATCTGGGTTATAACATAAGCTTTTCAAAGGCTGCTGCACATTTGTGCGGCAGCCTTTTTCGTTTGTCTGCCGTTAGGGCATTCATACTAATCACCAATAAAACTATAGACAAAAAATCATCGCATAATCCATATACGCAAGATTATGCTCGATTTTTTGTATAGTTTTTAATTGGTTCTTAGTATCAGTTTATCAAATTTTTTTGACATAACGTGTCTGTTTGCAAGGATATGCTGATATAACGAAACTGATTGCTTAATTGAACACTTTCACAATATAAAACATACTAAAAATACACAAAACAATACGTTAAGATTGCATAAAATGTCTATATTTGTTAAAGGCTTTTTTTTGATATGGAACGACAGATGTTGTATACTGAAATTAGGTAAATTAAGAAAACAATGCCTATGGCTTATTTTGCTTAATATAATTTTGTGAAAGGCTGATAAAATATGAAAACTCGTTCTAACGAAAACAACAAGAATTCTGCTGCCAAGAAGATTATCCCTGCAGTGGGTATGCTTGCATTATCCGCCACAATGCTTTCTACTTCTACATACGCATGGTTCACCATGAACAAGGAAGTTGAGATGACAGGTCTTAGCATGACAGCGGCTGTTGGTGAGGGTATGGAAATTGCGCTTGCGGAAGTTGATGGAACTACAATAACCGCTCCAAGCTTGACTGCACCTGCTGATGATAAGAGTGACAGCTGGGGAAGTGCAGTTGCTGTTGGCGAATATTACGAGAAAATCGGACTTTTAAGTCCTGCTTCTTCTGTTGACGGTAAAAATTTGTTTGATGCTCAGAAGGTAAGTAATGGTGGTAGAAAAGCTGGAAAATATGTTTCACTTACACTTCCTGACTCTATGACACCAATTACTCCAAAATCCGAATTGGTAGCTGGCTCGAAAATAAAAAGTGATTCCACCCAAAAAGGCTTTTATGTTGACGTCCCTGTTCATCTGAGAACAAACAAAAAAGCACCAGGAGCTGAGGCTACAGGAGATATTTACTATAAGATGACTATTTCATCATATGACCCTGAAAATCCTAATGATGCAGGTTCCACTGATCTGTATAAGGCAGTAAGAGTTGCCTTTTTGGACTATGACAGCACCAGCACACTTAGTTCTAAAATCTATGGCATAGATAGTGCTTATTATGATTCCACAAATGCTGTAAGCGGAGAGTCAGCAAAAACAGCTTCTAACATTACAACGGATGGTGTGTATGCAACAGATGCTTACAAAACAGGTGCATATAAGGATTCAATGATGGATCTTCCTCTTGCAGCAACAGGAGAAAACTATGGACACCTTGATTTTGTAGTTCGTGTATGGCTCGAGGGCGAAAGCACTTCCTGCTATAACGACAAACAGGGTCAGAGCTGGAATATTGATCTTTCATTCTCTTTAGGTGATCCTGCGGCTAATACAGAAGGCTAATTAAACAATTTAAAGTGAGGGTAATGCTGTACAGAAATGTATGGTATTACCTTTGCGTTGTTTATAGGGATAATAAGATTTTTTCGTTTTACGCTTGCTTTGTGTCGAAATTTGTACATTTTAGCCGAAAACTGAGGTGAGAAATATGTCTGATATAAATACTACGGTTGACGGCGTGCGTGCCATAGAAATGCGCTACCGTGCCATATGGTCATCTGCCGAAAAGCTTCCTGCTTTTTATCAGAGCAGCATAAGGCTTAATTCTCCCGATATGGGTGTGCTTCTGCCTGAGCGGTTCATGCCTGTTATTGAGGCTGATGACAGATGTATTTCCATATTCAGGCTTGCACTTCTCCAGACGGTGAAAGCTGCCGAAAAATTTAATGATCGTGGACTTGATTTTGACTGGGTCTCGGTTTTTATTCCCCAAATGCTTTTAGGCAAGAGCAACTGTGTTAAGACAGTCAGGGATTTTACGGCAAAAATAGAGGCTATCCCGCAGGGAATATGCTTTGAGCTGCCCGAATCCGTTCTTGCCGACAGCGGCAGCTGCGAGTCCATAAAGCAGCTCAGAAAAGCAGGATATCATATAATGCTTACAGGTGTTGACAGCGAAAGGTTTCCGCTTTTCAGGCTTGCCGAGCTGGAGCCTGAATATGTTATGCTGAATGAAAGCATCACCCGCAGGCTGGGCAAGGATTATGACACCGATTCCTGCATAAGCACCCTTACCTCGTTTATCAGCGGTCTTGGAGCAGAGACCATTGCAGCGGGAGTTTCTTCTGCGGAAGAGGCAAATGAGCTTAGTGAGCTTGGCTGCTCATATTTCACAGGCAGTGAAAACGGAATGTTTTCGGGCAAATTTGTACCAGACAGGTTTATCCGCAGGAAAAATCAGGCATCGGGCAATTCATCGCAATAACATCATGAGCATTACAGGATGAGATTTTCGGCAATTTAAATATTACTGTATAGAATGGAGTTCTGATCTTGACTAAAGATGAAATAAAAACGGTGGATAATGCTGAACCTGCCGATACATATACCGAGACCGAGCAGGACAGCAGGAACAGGGCTGCCGATATTCTCACCCTGCGGCGAACTGCGGCGGAGGCGAGACGTCATAATGTCGTAGTCCGTGTAATAAGTGTTCTTCTGGTGGTTCTGATAGCTCTTGTTGCTATTGCATATGCGGTGTCCTATTTTTATGACAGGTTCGGAAGCTTTACCGTTACCGTCAATAAATACGATATGGTAAATCAGGGACTTACTCTTTCGGAAACACCCGAGTATGAAAAATCGATAGCTACTCTTAATGCGGATATTGTTTATGATATGACGAACATAAGCGGAGAAGATCTGCCTTTGAATATCGACAAAATAAACGGCACTCACAACGGCGATAACTATATTGCTTACACCTTTTATCTTATAAATTCGGGAAACGATACCGTGGCTTACAGCGGCGAAATGACCATGGAGAACATCACCAACGGCGTTGACGAGGCTGTGAGGATAGCTGTTTATGAAAACGGTGAAAAGACTGTTTACGGCAAGACCAAATCCGACGGAACAGGCAAGGAAAGCGACTGCGATAAGGAGTTTCAGTCTTCAACAGTGGTAATGAGCACCAAAAACGATAAATTCAGCCCCGGTGCAAAGGATAAATACACCGTTGTTATATGGCTTGAGGGCAACGACCCTGACTGCCTGGATAACATTATCGGCGGAACGATGAAACTCAGCATGAAATTCAAAATTATAGAAAATACCTGATAAAAAGCATAATATTCAAACATAATGATGTGAAAGGAAATGCTCGTAAAATGAAAAAAATACTGAACAATATTATAACAGTGATAGCGTGGATTATCCTGGCTTTCGCTCTTATCGTAACGATACTTGTGTTCTCGTCCGACAGGAACAACGGTGTTGCAAGCCTTTTCGGATATGTTCCCCTTACTGTTGAGTCAGATTCGATGCTTCCCACCTTTGCAAAGGACGATTTCATTATTGACAGGGAAATAGATGATGTCTATACGCTTGAAGAGGGCGATGTTATCACATTCTGGACTCTTATCAACGGTCAGAGGGTAAAGAACACCCACAGAATAATCGCTGTCAATAACACAGGTGACAATATCAGCTTTACCACCAAGGGTGATAATAACGACATCAAGGACAGCCTTAATGTTTATCCCGTTGATATTATCGGCAAGTGGACAGGCACCAAGATAAACGGCTTTGGAAAGGTAATGAGCTTTTTAAGGACAAAGACAGGCTTCTTTATCTGCATAATCATTCCTATGGCGATATTTTTCCTTTTTGAGCTTTATAAGCTTATGGCAGTTATTGTTGAGGTCAAGACTGCCGCAAAGCCCGAGATAGACGAGGAAGAGATAAAGAAAAGGGCGATCGAGGAATATCTTGCTGAGCAGAAGAAAAAGGAAGCTCAGTCTGATGAAAAAAATGACGAATGATACGTTCTTTCGTATAAGTTTGGAGTAAGCATATGAATGACTTCTTGAAATGGTTTTTCGTTTTCATATCCGAAATTCTCAAAGGCTTTGGAATGATATTTAAAGGTCTTTGGGAGGGTTTGAAGCAGATATTCAACATATCGGAATATGCAAAGATATTCAAGGACTATTCAGGCGACTTTAACGCGCTGGAATGGTTCTTTGCTGTTTTGTCGCTTATAATAGTGGCTGCTATTTTTGCGCTGATAATATTCCTGATAGTTATGCTCATAAGGAAATATGTCCGTTTCAGGCATTCTATAGTGGGTGATGAGGACGTTATAGAGGAGCTGGGTGTGCTCCAGCGTCAGGTCATAAAGCTTACAAAAGAAAAAGACGAGATCATGGCTATGAAGGTGGCTCAGATAGGCGTTCCTGCGGGAGCTGCAGCACTTCCCTCAGGCGGATATGGCCTTTCTCAGAGCATGGAATACAGTCAGGGCGAAGCACCTGCGGAGTCCGAACAGTCTGTTGCCGTTAACGGCGTAATACAGACCTCCGATGTGAGATTTTCCAAGCTTATTGAAGTTGATAACTACTACAAAAACTATATCGCTCCCGATTATGACAACAGTATCACTCTGGCGGCTATATGCGAAAATTACAGAAATTTTGCCTGCTCACGTATGCACCTTTATTACGATATAAGAACGGTAAGACTGTTCATAGCGGGCATGGCTTCAACAAAGCTCATCATTTTACAGGGTATTTCCGGTACAGGTAAAACTTCGCTTCCATACTCATTCGGCAAGTTCCTGCAGAATGACACCACGATAGCATCTGTTCAGCCCTCATGGAGAGACCGTACAGAGCTTTTCGGATATTTCAACGAGTTTACCAAGAACTTTAACGAAACGGAAGTATTGAAGAGAATATACTCCAGCTCATATAATGATGATGTTAACTTTATCCTGCTGGACGAAATGAACATCGCACGAGTTGAGTATTACTTTGCGGAAATGCTGTCAATCCTTGAAATGCCAAATTCCGATGAATGGAAGCTGGACCTTGTCCCCAATGTTTGGAGCACCGACCCCGAGCATCTTGACCACGGAATGCTGAGAATACCTCAGAACATATGGTACATCGGTACGGCAAACAACGATGACTCCACATTTGCTATCTCCGATAAGGTATATGACCGTGCCCAGCCCATAAATCTGGATTCCAAGGGTATTGCTTTTGAGGCACCCGATACGCCTCCAATGAACCTGAGCTTTTCACATCTGGATTCGCTGTTCAGTGAAGCCTTTCAGATGTATCCCCTCAGTCAGGATATACTGAAAAAGATACAGCAGCTTGACCTCTGGGTAATCGAAAGACTGCGAGTTGCTTTCGGTAACCGTATCATCAAGCAGATGAATTTGTTTGTGCCCGTATATGTTGCCTGCGGAGGAGACGAGCTTGACGGCGTGGATTATGTTCTTGCCACAAAGATTTTCAGAAAGTTTGAGTCCCTTAATCTTGCATTGCTCCGTGATGAACTGAGAGACCTTTGCATATATCTCCAGAAGCTCTTCGGCAGAAATTCCATGAAGGAATCAATAGCATATCTGGAAAGGCTCCGAAAGCTTTTCTGACAGTTGTAAAGTAAATATTATCTGCGAATAACGGCGCAGTGAAAGGAGGAGAGAAAGTGAACGAAGCCTACAGTGAATGGTTTGAAAAATTCAAGGACTGCACAGATCAGCTTGACAGTGACAGACTATATGAAAGCTTCCGCACATCACTTTCTCACAGCCGAAGCACCATTGCGCTCAACCGCAGGATATTGGAAAAGGACATTGACGTAAGCTGGGTGGAGGCGATAGAAACAGGACTTGTCTCTATCGACAATGTTATCAGAAATCCGAGCAAGACTATTATCAATGTGGAGGAAGTCGTTCCCATTGCACTTTCCAAGAAGATAACGGTGGATTCTGTAAAGCATCTTGCCCAGCACACCGACCTTATCCAGAGCGTTGACCCCGAAACAGGAAAGATAACCCCCTCCAAGGTGCTGAATATACATAAGGAAGAAAGCTATCTTACCTATGAGAATAAATTTGTAAACACTCTTATAGACAGGCTTTTTATTTTCGTAAACAAGCGGTATGAAAAGCTTAAAGCCGTATCCTCCAGCGAAGAAGTATTTGCTATGGAGTACAACACGGCTTTTGAATCGGGCAGCGGCAGAAAAATGAAAATGACGCTGAACATCGAGACCTCCGACTCACTTGAAGCTGCCGATGAAAACGGATCGACCCTATGGGACAGAGTTGAAAAAATACGCAGGATCGTTGAAAGCTACAAGTCATCGCCTTTCTGCCAGCAGATTGGACAGAACTATATCCGTCCGCCTGTTATGAGAACGAATGCGATTATGAAAAACGTTGACCTCAAGGCGTGCCTTGTGCTATGGCAGTTCATTGAGGGGTATGACAAAACAGGTTATGAGATAAATGTTTCCGATTCGGCACAGAAGCCCGATAAGGAGTATGTGGAAAATCTTTATGACCTTTCGGCACTTAATCTCCTGCTTTTCAGGTCGTTTACTCAGGACAGCGAAGCGGAGGTGCTTAAAACCCAGAAAAGCAAGGCTGCCGCACCCCGTGTGCTGAGAAAATTTGACAAGGTGAGCTATGATGAGCATGAGCTTGTCATTGGCAGCGACAGGCTGACCGATGATTCCACTTTGGCTCAGGATAACATTTCCGAAAACGAAAAAATACTTGCCGAGATCGACAAGATAATAAAGATTGAGACCGAATACTACAAAGCGGAAGAGCAGAAGCGGCTGGAAGCCGAGGAAAAGGAGCGCAGAAGACAGGAAGAGGAAAGACGTATTGAAGAAGAACGCAGGCTTGCCAGAGAGAAGGCTGAACGTGAGGAGCAGGAGCGGCTTGAAAAAGTCCGCCTTGAAGCTATCAGGCTGGAAAAGGAACGCATTGAGCGTGAAGAACAGGAACGTCTTGAACGTGAGCGCATAGAGCGTGAACGTGCCGAGCTGGAAGAGCAGAAGCGCCTTGATGCCGAGCGCGATGAGCTTGAAAAGATGATAAATGCCGAGATGGACAAGCTTGAAACCGAGAAGCAGAGCCAGAAGGAAGAGGAAGAACGTCTCAGGCACGAGCGTGAGGAAAGGGAAAAGCTCAGAGCGGAAAAGCTTAAAGAAATGCGTGCATATCTTGAGCAGAAAAGCTTTGACGAGATATATCCCGAGTATTCAAAAAATCCTGTCCATATTATCAGGCGCAGCCTGCGCAGGCTCATATCCCTTATAAGGCAGGACGGCGCTGTTATCAGAGAGGGCGATTCGGACGATCCAAAGCTTATCGAGCGTATAGCTGCCGAGGCTGCCGCCAAGGCTCAGGCTCAGCATGATGAAAAGGAAATGGCTGAGATGCAGGTGCTTTACGAAAAGTATGCGCCGAATTTCAGGCAGAGAACAAAGCAGCGCTTCAAGACACTGTTTGCCAAAAAGCGCAAAAAGGTTTATGTTATGCCTGCACAGATGCCTGTTCAGCGTTCTCCCAAGGAGCAGAGGGCTTATGACAGGCAGATGAAGGAGCTTTTCAGAAAATATCACGTAAGCTTTATAACAAAGCTTGTCAGAAAGATTAAGAAAGAATACTAAGAAAGGCAGCTTCCTATGGCAAAGAGCAAATCAGGCGCAAATGTGATAAAGCCGGCAGGTCAGTTTATTGCATGGGCAGTGCTGATAATCATAACTATGCTGACGGCATACATAATGATATCAAATATGCAGAACAAGCCTGCGGTGCTTTTCGGCAGGAGTATCGTCAAAGTCGTCAGCGGAAGCATGGAGCCGTCCATTCACAGCGGCGACTATATCATTATCGAAAAGACTGATTGCTCGGAGCTGAAAGCAGGGGATATAATCTGCTTTTATTCCCATGACAGCGCAATATACGGTATGCTCAACACCCACAGGATAGTGAGGATACTTGATGACGGCAGCTTTGTTACAAAGGGCGATGCCAACAGCGCTGAGGATCCTTCAACCGTAACATATGACACTATTGTTGGAAAATATACGGGCAAGGTCGGATTTCTCAGGTGGCTCAATTCCTTTGCATCGGCAAAAAAGCTGATACTTGCGGCAGTGGTCATAGTAATGTCCGCAACTGCCGTGTATGAGGTCATTACTATTGCAAAGGTCTCAGCCGAATGCAGGGCAAACAGGAAAAATAATGATGATGCAGTGCGTGAGGCTATCGAAAAGGAAAAGCAAAGGCTTTATGAACAGGGCTACGAGCCTGAAAACACTGACGATAAAAAGGAGTGAGGACATCTGAATCAGGAAAAAATCATGAAAGCCAAAATGATAACGGCTATTCTTGTGGCTGTGGCCTCGCTTCTGGCTGTGTTTGTTTTTGCAGGGCTTTATTTTAATGAGCGCCAGAGGATTCGCACCGATTACATTGCGCAGTTTGAGGAAAACCTTTTGCAGGCAGCCAAAGAGATCGACACCTACAGCGAAAAGGGAACGGACTATGACCTGCATTACAGCATGGCGGTATCCGACCTCGGAGCAGCAAGGGCAATGATATTCTGTGTTAGCGATTACACCGAAAAGCAGAAAATTATAAACGAGATACACTACTGTTTCATAAAGTACCCCGAACAGATGAGAGATAAGCTTCCCGAAGCTTCACAGGCGTTTCACGATGTTGCCGATCACCTTGACAAGGGTTATGACGAATTAAGGGCGATAATCGAGTCTGTGGACAAGCTCGGAAATTAAAATACAGAGGAGAGCGCATTATGTTTGAACAGAAAAAGTACAAGCAGGAAATAAAAAGATGCAGAGCGACCATAGAAGAGATCGAGAGAAAGCGTTCACGTTCCCAGTCAGCTCTTGTTCAGGCTATTCTTTTGCAGGAGGAACCTAACGAAGCGGACGTTGAATGGTTCAACAAATACACGGGCGAAATATCCGCCTGCCGTAATCATATGGCTGAAATGCAGAAAAAGCTTGATGCCTATATGGCTGAAAAGCAGGATAAGAAAAAGAAGAAAAAATAATCAGTAAGAAAATATGCGGGAAAGGAGCGGTCTGCTGTGGCAAAGGACGGCAAGAATATATCGGGCAGTGCAAAGCCTATAATATTTATGCTTTGTGCGGCAGGCGCACTTATCATGCTTCTGGCTGCTTTCTATTCTTTCGGCTGGTTCACCAACAACAAGGAGACCTCCGGGGATATGGCGGCGCTGAAGGCCACAGATGCGGATTTTGAGCTTGCAGCTGTGGGGGAAAGCGGCATATATGATGATTACCTTACCGCAGCTGACGGTATAAGCCGTAGCAATATCAGCACAGGCAGTCTGTTCGGCAGGATATCTCCCGTTTCCACAGGCAGCGGCAGAGCTTCTGTAAAATGGGTCATGAGCGACGACAGCAATTTCGGCAACTCATCTAAATCCGGAACAGGCATACAGCCGGGAAGCTCGGGAATGCTCACATTTTATGTTATTCCCAACCGTGACCTTGAGCAGCTTGACCTTACTTTTTCACTTGATACCGTTCTTTACACGTCGGCTGCACAGCCCAATAAGGACAATACCGACTGCATAATAGATGCAGGGGAGCCTGAGGCTGAGCTTGTGAAGGGTCATATCCTTTTTTTCAGGAGTTATGATGAAAAAACAGGGCTTTATTCTGATATGATAACAGATACGTTTGATTTTTCCCGGCAGAATGTAAAAACGGATACGGCATACAGGCAGGATATCTACTGGGTGTGGCCATACATGGCAGCTCAGCTTATACTTCCGCAGGATGACATCGGCTTTGTCGGAAACGATCACAGCAAGCTTATCTCAGATGAGGACACGGCAGCATTAAAAAAAGACATGGCAAAGAACCCCGGCAGATATTTTGCCGATTCCGATGGGGATATTTCCATATCCGAGGACGAGCTTAACAGCATTACGGGTGTCAACAGCGATCAATACATCACGGTCAATGCCTATTGGAACGAAGCAGACCAGAAGATAGGCAAAAAAGTAGGATATATCGAGCTGCAGGTATCAAATACCGAGCAGTGATTGTGGAGAGGTTCAGATGAAAGGCAAAGGGAAACGGCTGCTTATTGCATTTGCAATGACAGCGCTGATATTCGCAGGTTCGGCAACGGCATACGCATGGTTCACATACCAGCGCAGGCTGACTACCATAACAAAGATAAATGCCCCCACTGCTCTTATTATCGGAGCGGGTCAGAAAGAAAGCTCGCAGAACATTGATATCGGAGAAATAAATGTTGAGGACGAGGCAGGAAAAAAGGACTTTGTGTTCAGCGTTTATTCAGATGAATCTGTGTCAAATTACAAGCTGCAGATAGCGCATACCACAAATATCGACTTTACCTATACTGTTTTCCCGGCGCAGGAGCAGCAGGGGAGCGGAGACGTCGAATATGTTGATGAGGACGGCACTGCACATTATTATAGCAAAAGCGGCAGTGCTGCTTCGGGCAAGTATCTCAATCTTGGCAGCGACGGAAAAAAAGCTGACGACAGTCTCCACAAGGAGTCATACGACAGCTATAAAAAAGTGCAGGAGAATGCAGAGCCTCTTTACTGGCAGAGCGATGAGATACAGCCTGAAAACAACAACGGTCAGGGGTTTGTAGATTATTATATCCTCGAGATAAGCTGGAATGATGATGTGCGAAATGACAAAGAGACTGATATGGTGTATCTGACAGCGGGTATTGTATAAGAACCCGTCTTCACAAGCATATGCGCACGTCTTTTCGGCAAATTTTGCCG
>OJNY01000692.1_pt1 | contig 24810 bp, 25 predicted proteins | sample 1597931 | NCBI WGS metagenome assembly OJNY01 (sample SAMN01915209, study PRJEB22387) | human gut metagenome | isolation source: stool | host: Homo sapiens | place: USA
GATTCCCGTCAGAAATGGTGCTTGACCGTCAAAGGCAGGCGTTGTATGAGGAACGGGAAAAACTCTATGAAGAATACCGCTATCTCAAAAAAGAGTATGCTGATCTGGAGAAGGCAAGTCAGACCATTGACGATTATCTTGCCAACTTGCGTGATGAACCTGAGCATATGAGAAAAAAAGGAGAGTTGGAATAAGTTCTACAAACTGGAATTTACCATCTGTTCCAATGGATACGTTTTTTTACATCAATGTCTTTCTGCTTGATAGCTGGCACGTCCAGTTTAGGTTTGCCTATGCCAATAAAGCAAGGCATTAAATACTCTTTTGGGAAGCCTAGAACATATCTTGCATATTCGCCTTCATTGCCAAGCGGAATACGGAGAGTGCAACCATAACCTTCTGAAGTCGAAGCAAGAAAAATATTTTCAATGCTGCACCATATCGAAGCAAAGCCATTCAGATGAGATAAGTTTTCTGGATGAAGAATATCTGTTTTCTGTTTCAGCAGAGGAATTACAATCACTGAAGCATCAAGCAACATTCTATGTTGTTTTGGAACAGCATTCCTGTATGCTTCCTGCTGTTCAAGATCTTTTAGATTCCAATCTTTTAACAGTTGTTCCATATCGTTATCGGAAATACCTTTAGGAATTATTTCAAGTAAATTTGCTACGATATCCTTGTTTTGAATTGCTATGTAATGCCAATCTCTCATATGGTCGTTTGTTGGTGCTTTAAGTCCAGCTGAAATTATCCTTTCGACAACTTCTTCGGAAATGGTTTCGTTTTCAAAATCACGAATAGTTCTTCTTTTTTCTATAACATCATAGAAATCCATTTTAAGTTCCTTTCTTCATCATGTTGATTTACAGTAGCTTGTCAAATTCCGATTTTTCAATTTGTTTCACTGAATAAAGCTAAAAACTGATTCATATAAGCATCAAGTTCATCGAATCTTTCTATTACTTCAGAAATAGCTTTTTCTGATAACTTGTGTAGTATATTATCTCGTATTTTTTTAGCTGACATTTCATTTTTCTTTTCATTGCTGGAAAACAAACACTTTAAGGTATTCTCATCTATATTGTAATTGAAATGCACCATTATTTTTTTTGCATCCGCTAAATTTATCTTCAGTGAAGATTCCTTAATATCTTGCTTCTTTTCAGTTCGATATGCTAATAGTAAAGCCTTATAGCATATTTCGCATTCAATATACTTTTCAATAAAAGAAACGAGGATGTCCTTGTTTTCTTGATAAGCAGAGATATATTCTTCTAATTTTTGAAGTTTTTTTATTAGTTTTTCTTGGATAGTTTTAGCCATAGCACATTTTCCTTAAGCTGTTTAACTTTCCGATTCCGGCTTATAATTCTTTTCAATATATTCCTCTACAGCCTTGATAAACATCTGATTCATACTCATGCCCATTTTAGAAGCAATAGCTTTCAGTTTTTCACGCTGTCCCTTTGGAACACGAATCTTGATGTCATCAAGGTGTGTTTTCACATACTTTGCCGTAATTGCTTTTCGCTTTTCGTTGTAGTACATAGAAATCAATCCTTTCATATTGTACCCATTTCTTTTATTATACTCTATCAGAAGCTTTTTGTCAATTTGTTTTATAAAACGGCTATTCAATTTTTAGTGTGGATGAACCCAAAAATTTTTTTGGACAAATTTAGGCGATTGTGGATTTTAGCGTTTTGGGCTGTTTTCAGATGCTCGGTAGTCATTGTGGATTGAAATTCTATTATCTTTGTGAGATAATTATTATAGAAGAAAAATCTCAAGGAGGTAGAGAAATGGCTGATTTAACATGGGACGAACTGAAAAAAGTTGTAAAAGGCTGGACGATTTCTGTTGCTGAGAAATTCGGTATTACAGGAATAAGATGTCACTCGACCAACATCACAAATGTTGTACTGAGCCTTGTAAACGTCAAAGACGATGAAGAAAGAGCAAAAATAATGGATTTCTTCATTACTCGTCTGAATGTATAAAATGCTATGCTAAACCATCTAAATGAACCCAAATTCTTTGTCAAAACGCTTATTATTGGTGATTATGACCCCTGGGACGATTTATTTGAGTAAGGGGGAACTTATGAACATCTTCAAAGCTTATGCCTTAATTGACATACAGAACTATACCAAACGGGAAATTGAAATAATCTACGGAACTCCTGATAATGTAACTCCTCAGGAGTTCCGACGATTAGTGGATAAAGCTATTGACAAATATTATAATTGGAGAACTGCTGAGTATCTTCTCCACAAGTACGACGATAAAGGAAAGTTAAGATAAGAGAAGACCTACAACGGAATCAACCGCTGTAGGCTTTTGTTTTTTATTCTATAGGCACATCTATTCTGGCCATAGCTACACAAATATCGTTTTTAATAATATAGCATTCAACGAAATGAGGTCCTTTAAAATCTGTACGTTCGCGTCTTCTGGTATTCAAATAATTACTATTTATTATTTCTCCTCGCAACATTTTTCTTCGTTCAGCTTCAGCACCAACATTTCTTACCTTCCACAAAACCTTGTACGGTGCAGGAGTATCTGTTTCGCAATAAAAAGTAAGCGTCCTTGATTTCGGTAGCCACTCTCTGCACTTTAAGATATGTGATAAAAGTCTTGAACGAAATCCATTGGCCTCAACATTACAGTCGATTTTTGCAGAATAGCTGATATCTACTTCATATTTATTTCTTATATACTCTTCCGAACTTGCATAAGTATAATTTTTTTCTACATTTGCATAAGAATTCTTAGCGGATTCATCTTCACTATACAGCCAAAAGTCATGATTAAATACTTTGTACCATGAATCAAAAGCTTGTTTTTTTGTACAATCAGATTTAAAAGTTATATCAAGTTTCCCAAGCTTTTCACTTAAACGTTGTTTCCAATTGTTCATCTTGTCCCTGTCTTTTTGCTTTAATAACAGAGATTTGGTTTCATCTGTAGGATTGTACACTTCTATAGATTCTTCAAGCCTTTCCAGAATAGCTTTCATTGTGTAGTAAAAGCATTCATCCAAACGCTCGTATTCTACGAAACACTCATTACACAATACAGATTGTATTAATCCTCCTGGCATTTGCCAGCTACTGCGAGATTTACAAAACATCTTTGATAGACGAACAACACTCCTAAGCTTATCACCCTTATCTTTTACAGCCTTGCTAAACCAATCGTTAATAGCCATAGGATTACGTTTTTGCCAACCACTTCCTGCATGGTAATATGTACCATCAGAAGTTTTCTTGTATACTGCAAAATCTACATGATATCCATCAGCATATTCTATTCTCACACAATTGGTTAATGCTTCAGGGTCTTTTTTAAAATTTGTACATTTCTTTTTCAAAGCGTTAGCAACGGCGTGTTTCATTGTTGTAGTCCCAGTGTCTGTACCAATATTTTCTTCTTCGAAAATAATTGCTACATCAATATCATAGTCTTTGCTATCGTTTTGTACCACAGTAGACATAGCAATGCTACCTTGTTCCTTGGTGTCAGAAACTGAATAACTGGTTTTATTTTCATCATTGAGTTCATTTAAACCAGATTTCAAGCGGTCAATATTCAGCTTCTTCTTATCACGCAAATCAGTCTGTATGGTTTGCGGAAGAATTGTATGGTCAGTATAGAACTTATTAAATTCCTTTGATAAATCAAACATATTGAACCTCCTGTAATCAACACAGCTCACCCTTATTGGCTCCATTTACATGCAAGCCAAACACATAGCACGGGATATTACTGCTTATGTAGTGATGAATAACGATATCAGGCATCCTGTTTGTTCTCATTCCGATAATTTTCCCTAATTCTACTGATACACAGCTTGGAATAGATGCGGCAATATGTATTGTTTTGAGATTAGGGTATTTAGCAATAAGTTGATTTTGAATCACATCGTCCATTACGCTTTTGTATTCTTTCAATTGCTTTATATTCTTGATAACATTGTCTTTAGGCGTGTTGAGAGATAAATGAACGAGATCCGTTGAAAATTGGGATAAATCCGTATCTCTTACTTTATGGGAAATGGAAATTGCCAAAACGATTTCAGTGACACTTGCATCTGGGCTTTGTGGAAATGTGACAGCGAGATTCTCCCATCCATTCTTTTCTCTTGATTTCAAAGAATAATACTTACCATCATGAGCATTGTATTCAAAATACTGTTCTATTTTAGCAGTTTCAAGAAAAGTACCAGCATAAACGGTATATGGTATTGGAGCCATTCCCGTAAAATAGGTTTTTTTCTGTTCTGTTGCCTTTGCAGAGAACTTTGCTGCTGCGTTTTCGATTTGCTTGCAAATAGCTTTATTTGATGTTGGATTAATAGCTGTTCCACCATTAAAAAGCTGAACAAAATCTATAATTTGTTCTTTAACCTTATGTTCCGCAAGTTTCAAATCAGCAAGAGCTTTTGGCTCATCTATATCTTTTTGTGCCGCTATTCCGTACATGTTCAGCACATAGATACGCTTTTTGAGATTGACTTTCAATGCCAATCCCAAAACAACTAAAGCAAGTCCAATTATTGCTCTAAACAAGTATCCGCCTTCATTTTCAAGGGATTGAAGCGACAAAAGCTGAAAAATACAGTCTACTACAGCATCGGATATTGCTGGAATACCCGATGCAATTAGTGAAATACCTGTTAAAATCAGTGTATTCGAAACACTGTCCTCCTCTTTCCCTCTAAACAGATTTATGAAATAGGCGGCAGCAGCTATGACAATGAGAACAATTGCAATTACAACATTGGAAATCATAATCACTCTACCCCCTCAAACCCCACCTGTCCATTCATAAGCATAGGCAAAAGCCAGTCACGAAAAGAGGCAAGCTGTTGGTTTTCTACAATGATTTCCTTTGATTTTAAGATGGTGTTTGTTCCGTTAGGAGTTGTATAGAATGACCCAGCCTTAACATCTTCTGCGTCATACTCTTCTTCATATTCCATATTATTTGAGAATGATACCATCTGAAGCATATTAAAGAACTTCTTGAATTCTTTCTGAATACCGCCATTGTTGTTAGGTTTCTTAACCTCAAGAAATCCAAGAGGAATGCCGTTTATAAGGATAGTTATATCTGGTCTGAAAGAACCCTCTTCTGTACCTTTTGTAATACAGAAAGGAAGTTCATCAACAACAGCAAAATCATTATTTGAAATATTTTCGAAATCAATGAGTTTTATTCTGCTCAAAGGATTTATTAACCAGTTATAAAACTCTTTACCGAGGTCGTTATTCTTGATAACGCTATTAATCTCCATAAGGATATCCTTAATTACACCATCCGAAAACGACCTACCATTTATCTTCTCCAAGGCAGGCTTAAAGCGATTTATAAAAATTTTGGTTTCAAAATCTATGTCAGCATTATTCAAAGACTGATAATGGTAACCAATTCTAAGAAACTGTATTGTAGCAGGGATTTTTACCCTTGTATCTTCATTAAAAACCTTGCTCATGATATCCTCCTTTTATCCGATGTTAAAATTTACCCATATCCAGTATAGCTGCCAATTCGTCCATATCAACGCCAGAACCGATTTCGAGCACTTTGCTTTCCTTATATTCTTGATATGTAATATCGGGCATCATTCCACCTATAGAGAAGCCGTAAGAATCGTTTGTTGGTTCCGACGTTCTCTTTGCGGTAGGCTTTTTGAAAGCATATTTTGCAGATTTTGTTGCAGAGGTTGTAAACATTATCTTGGCTCTAAGAACCTCAAAATTATAACAGCGTCCATATCTTTCAATGATTTTGATAAGATTATTAAGACATTCAGTAGTGCCATTTGTGCATCTTTCGCAATCAAAGAAATTAAAAATCTCTGTATGCCAATTATCTACCATTTTTCTGACAGTCTGAAATTCAGATAAATCATCAGGTATTTCTTTTACCCACGATTTATAAAGATTTTCAGCTTCTTTTCTGGTTTTGCACAAATAGATATTACGCAAACCTTCTTTAAGAGTGTAAGCTTTATTCAGTGTTTCGTTTCTATCCAGCATATCATCAAGCTCTTGAGCTTGGTTAGGATTCAAATCTTCAAAATTACTTAAAAGCAAATATCTCAAATATCTTACGTTTGCACGAGAACCTCTGCCACCTATTTCTGATGTAATACTCTTTCTGACATTATCAAGAGCAACGTTAAGTGCTTTTACAACATGAAATCTGTCGATAACAATCTTTGCATTAGGCAAACATTCATATGCTGCCTCGGCATAAGGTCTCCACATATCCATAGTAACAACCTTTATTTTGTCTGAGTTGGGGAGGCTATTGAAATACTCCATAACCCTGTTCTTAGAACGTGTATCAAGCAGTTCGATTACTCTGCGAGCATTAACATCGATTATAACAACTCTCATAGTTTTATTGAGATGTGCCTCATCTATACCTAATACAGTAGGAGAATACAAAACGCGTTTCTTTTCTTCTACTTCAACATATTCCATGAAAATACGCTTTACGGTAGGCATAGTAATTCCATATTCTTCAGCAATCTGTAGAAAGGGTCTCTTTGTAGCCAGTTCACAGATTTTTGTTTTAAGTCTTACAGTCACTTTTGCATTAGTTTCGATGCTTTTATATGTGTCGCAAAAAGTTATTCCGCAGTCACGGCATTTGTGTCTATTTCCCATAATGTTAATGCCTACTTTGTGTTCATAACAATTCAGGTCGCGTGCAAGACGGTTATACGTTCCATTATTTACAACCGAAATGCTTCCACATTCAGGACAGACCTGAGATGGCGTTTTGGGCTTAACATTAAAAAGATAGTCTCCGTTATCATTTTCCTCTAAGCTGATAACTTCAAATTCATCCAAATTTAATAAGTCTTTCTCCAATTTTTCTCCGCCTCCTTATATAAAAAGTATACCACATTATTTTTAAAAGGTCAACATGGTTTTTTACTTAATCCACATTAAAAATTAAACTCCTCACATTGATGCTGAAATCAGAACGCAAAAACAGTCATCGTCCATCAACATCGAAAGTTGAATTAGGCAATGACTGAAAATGTGTTATTTAAAAATCAACACTGAAAATTGAATAGCCTATAAAATTTGTCTGGATTTTTTCATAGAACTTTGTACGCATTGCGGCTTGTAAAATCAAGTGCAATGATATATAATAGTATTGTACCCAATATCAAAATGAAAAGGAGATGTTCAAATGATTCCAAAAATTGTGCCTGTTGCAATAAGTATAGCTCTGATTAGTTCAGCAAATTTGACAGCTTATGCCGATGATATGCTTGATAAGGACTACATTGTCAGCGAAATTTGGTCTGAATGGTGGCATGGCAAGAAAGATGACGGGCTTGTCTTTCCTGAAGCAAGCTATAAGCACCACATTCTGACTGGGTGGATCAATGACAACTATGGCGATGATGCCTATGATTGGAGCAAGATCGGTCAGCTGAACTACAATTTCAAGGACTATTACGATGAACTCACAGGCGAGTGGAACTTCAATGATGATCGTGATGGAAATTGGACGATTACCACCAATGAAACTACATATCATTTCAATTTGCAAAACGGCAAATGGCTGATGAGTGATGATAACGGAAATGTGATTGACAGCTTTATGCCGTTCAGTACTTTGACAGAATATACAGCCGAGGAAAGGTATCATTCTGTTACTGCTGATAATGGAAAAGGTACTGCTCACCGTGTCGGAGAAAATCTGAAAATTGATGATGACACTACAGTTGATACATCTGAGGAAGCAACAGAGTCAACAAGCGAGAAAAAAACCTCCAATGGTTTGATTTATGGAATTGGCGGAATGATTCTTGCAGGAATTGCTGTTTTGGTAGGTATTTTAATAAGAAAGAGACGAGGTTAAGATTATGATTTATAAACATGATTATCAGAGAATGGCACTCGACACCGATAGAATGATGATTACGCAGTGTGGCAGTGACTATCACGATTACAGCGATGACAAGCTTGCTTGTATCTATATCAAGTGGGCAGAAGAACATTGCCCTGAGCGTTTGCAGGAAGAAACCGATAAGGGCAGAATCTACGTCCACATTGATGAGCGTATTACAGAGTGCATCAATGAGAAGTGGAAGATCTGGAAAAAAATGCGTGATACTGACCCTGAATATGTACTTGCAATAAAAAATGCTGACACCGCTAAGGTTTGGCAGCTTGAGAATCTCTTTGAGTTGCAGGCTGAGGAGATTGCGATTAGGGAGTGGTTGTTAGCTTGATATGATAAAAACAGCGAGTGGTTCATTGTGTGAAGTCACTCGCTGTTATTTTGTAAGATTATGCTTTGAATTTTTCAGAATTTTTTTCACAGTATTGTTCGACAACATCAAACCATGATTGATACCAATACCATTGTTTTGCTATTATTGTTCCATAATGAAATTTTGGATTTTTAGCATCTTTTTCTTTCCAAAGATAAGTATGATCACTAATTTTAAATTTTTTATATCCTATTTCTTGCATTCGCAATACAATTTCACTAGGAAGATACTTTTTCTTTTCAGTTTCTTTCAATATTGCATATGATTTTTCTAATTCTTCAGCTAATGGTGAATCACTGTTTATAAATTCAACTACTTGGTCGGCTTGCCCTTTTCTTTTTGCAGAAATAGGAACAAAAAGCACTCTATACGCATACCTTGAATTCTTTAACGTATCGTCGGAAAGAACATCTTCAAAATCAACAATAAAATTTTGTATATTTGTCGTTATATGGCTGTTATCTTTTAAATCTTTTGTTTGCTCAGGAGAAAGAGGAGAAAATTGAATTGCAAGCGAGAGTGAATTACTCAGATTGTATTTTTCTCCAAATAGTTTACAAATATAATAATCAAAATTAATTGCACACGCTTGAAGTTTTGCACTAAGAAACTCATCTATTTTATCAGTCATTTGATGTTCAATCTCATGACGAATACCAATTAAAAATCGAAGATTACTTTTGGTATCTGAATCTAATGGGCATCTTTTTTCATTTAAACAAGTCTCAAGTTCCCATCTTTTAAAAGCACCGTATTTCGTTTTGTCATAAAGTTTTCGTTTACCTTCTTTATGGAAATATCTATATTCAATATTGTTTTCCCGATAGTAAGCGTGTAATAGATATGTCCATGCAATTATTGCTAATGTTATAAATGTTTCAGCTTTAAATGTGATCTGTGGATTGTTGTAGATCTCAACTGCTGAAAGCATTGCTTCACGAGATTTTTTTAGTAGTTCGCTTTTTATTGATTTGATTTTTCTTTTAGCCATTATCCACCTCAAAAAGATTATCCGTTAAGTTGAATATTCAGCTTGTATATCAAATTTCCCTGCTTTAAGAACATCTGCAAAAGTTCAATTCATTAAAGTCCACCTTACAATAGAACATGCTCAAGCGGAATCCAATTGTCGCCTGACATATCTTCGGTATAAACTGTATTATTTATGTACAGTTCCTCATCAATGTCACGCACAAATCCCCAATGAAGATTGTACTTTTTGGCGTATTCCTTAAATGCATTGAACTTATTTTCAACCTGACGATCAATATTCTTCGTGTGACCAGCTTGCATACCGCCCTTTGTTTCAATGATCCATACATTTCCGTCGGTAGTCTTGATGATGTAATCAGGATAGAAGAGCCACTGCTTTCGTATGCCATTTACATAGACGATAGAGAGATATTGCTGACCGGAATCACCATTCTTGTAAACCCACTCTACGCTATCAGCTTTTTCACAGAAACGTTCAAACAATCGCTCAGAAGTACTTTTTCTTGCCTCTGACGGCAGGAACTCATTTGTATATCCCTCATAAACGTTTTTAGTCATTGGTCTGACCTGTTTGACTTCTGTATACTTATAGAGTTCAGTTTCAGGAATTTTGAATTCTACTGTCTTTGCATTTTCAATAAAAGAAAGCTGCTTGTCCTGAGTTGCCATAATCTCACGGAATTCTTCTTTAAGCTTCTGAATATTGTTGATGATAAAAGCATAGAAGTCACTTGTGTCAAGAGCCAGAAGTTTCCACGTCTTTCGCTTTCCCTTACGGAAAAGTCTTTGAAGAATATTTCTTACACGCTGTGCAGGGATTGTAGTTATCTTCTTAATTTCATCTACACTGTGCATAAGCTGGATACCATGTGTATGGGTATTTATCTTTGTCTTGACGGAAACTCTCTGCGAATTCGTGGCACTCGAAAGTGCTTCACCACTACGAAATTCACCCTGAATAACCTTACTATCAATCTCATGTGAGAAGTTGTAGCCATTCATAGAAAGTGTTTTCTGATTCTCGGCTTTTACTGTTCCAAGTTTATACTTGCTTGTATAATGGTTGTAGATAAGTTTGAGTAGTTCACGCTCGCCAAGACCGCTGTCCTCATCGAGATTACGCATTTCTTTGGCAAGAGTAAAGTCATCAAATCCTTTCTTTAGGAACAGCTTACGCACCTGATATGCCTTATCCATTTCGGTCATCAAGCCTTGCTTGTATTTTTCATCAAGTGTATAGATATAGCAGAGATCAAGACAACCAGGGAATACATAATGTTTACGTTCCGGCATACGGCGGATTCTGCCGATAGTCTGAATCTGAAAATCTTCACTTCCGCCTTCACGGAGTTTGACAAGAATTTTCGCACGTGGACAATCCCAACCTGTTGATACCGCTTGCTTCATGAGAAGAAATGCAGGCGTTCCGTTGTTTGCAGTCAGGTCGTCACTTTTTATCTTGTCATCGCTCATCCAGATGTTGACTAAGCCATTATCGTAGGTGTAACCCATGGAAGCGAGTTTTTCCTCAACCGCCTTGATCGTTTCAGGCTGTCCGGCTGGAAACTGAATAAGAACTAATGGTCTTACGTCAGCACCAACCATTTCATAGCCTGCAAGCAGTTCCTTCCGTTTTGCATCAGCAAGGTCAAGGAGATAGTCATAGTCATTTTCAATTTCATCGTGTTCCATGACACCTTCATTGACATAGATTGCACGGGTAATCAAGCCGGCATCAATAACCTCATCCTCGGGAATCTCATAGAATTCATGATGAGATACCTTATTTGCTGTTGCCGATACACGAATTGTATAGATGGGATCGAATTTATCGATAATATCCTTTGCCTTCTTTGTATTATTGAGGTGTTCCTCATCGATTATAAGAATGAACTTTACGCCATCATTGTGTGCATCATCGATTCGGTCAAAAAGATTCTTTCGTTCGCTATCTTTTAAAGCGTTATTTTTCTTGTTGGTAACAAGTTCCCAGTTAACAAAAGTTACGCTTCTGCTGTCAAATCCAAGAAGCATGGAGTATGGCAAATCTCGTGCGTCAATTGACGGCATAAGTTCCTCCATTTTCTCACGGCTCTGGACTTCCAGATCGCCCTTGCCGGGACAAAGCCAAATAAAAGCAACCTTATCGCCTGTATTGTTAAGATAAAAGTTTACATACTTTATGAGAATAACTGTTTTGCCTGCACCTGTCGGTGCTTTCACCGTTATGATTTTCTTTGAATCGGCAGAAGTGGTCTTGTCAAAAAGATATTCCACGCAATCGTTCTGATACTCATAATCTGTTAAGCCATTTACCATAGTTCTCCTGCCTCCCTCAGTTCAAAATCAAAATAGTAATCAGGAATGACGTATGAAGACAAGCTGTCAAGAAGTTTCTGTTGCGTTGCCGAAAGCAGAATATCCTGATTAACGAAAACAGCTTTTAAGTCAGTATAACTTGTGATGTTCCTTTCAAATTCGTCCATTTCTTCATCGGTGAAAATCATAACGTATTTCTTATTGTCAATCTTAATACCATGTTCCAGTTCGATCATCTCTGCAATATGTTCAAGCAATTCATCGGACAATTCTTCCGAATCTTTGTCTACAAAGTCTGTCTTAAAGTATTTCAGATTTGCAGGAATGCCCTCTGAATATTCGCTACCGTTTGCACGCTTGCCCGTGATTACGGTTTTCAGTCGCTGGTAGGTTACTTCCTCACAAATGTTGTTTTCATTGTTCGTGCAGAGGATAAATCTACGGTTTCCGCCGTCCTGTTTATTCAGTTCCATTACTGCTTGTCCTGTTGTTCCACTGCCAGCAAAGAAATCAAGTATAATGCTGTTTTTATTTCCGGCAATTTGTAATATTCTTGATATTAGCTCAACAGGTTTTGGAAAAGAAAAGACATTTTCTCCAAAGATGTTCTTTACTATGATAGTAGCTTTTTTATTTCCTTCTATATCAGTCCATAAATTTCCAGCTTGTTTTGTACGTCCCTCAAGATAAAACTTTTGATATACTTTCCATCCTGATTTATCTTTTTTCCATTCTATTCGGTGTTCCTTTTCTAATTTCAAATAAGTGCTTTCTTGGCATCTCCATCTACTATCATATCCTGAAGGGGCAACTGGAAATACTTCTGTACCATCAGGTGCAAAAACAGGATAATACATAGTAGGACGATCTTCACGTTTGTCTTCTCCACCAGTTTTTCTTAAGGGTCTTAAAAGATAATGACCATATTCATCTTCTAAATTATATATTTTTGAACTTTTATCATCGAATGGCAACCCGTTAAAAAATGCAGTGTTACTAATGGCATATACAAGGATGTAATCTATTTCATTTGATATAATTGCATTTCCTTGACCTGTTGGTGTACCTGTTCCTCTAACAATTTGTCCTCTGAAATTATTTTCACCAATTATCTCATTACACAACAATTTTAATTGGGCTACTTCACTATCATCTATACTAATGAAAATAAATCCGTTATTAGATATTAGTTTTTTTGCTATTCTTAACCGTTCTGCCATAAAAGAGAGCCATTTTGAATGGCGAAATCCATCCTCTTTTACGACAAATTCATCGTCATAAACGAAATCCTTACTTCCAGTATTATATGGCGGATCAATATAAATAACGTCAATCTTTCCTCTGTGTGTCTTTTCAAGTAGATAAAGACTATGCAGATTATCGCCCTCAAGCAGAAAATTGTATGCACCATTTTCGTCAGCATAAATTTCTTTTTCTTTGACTTCCGTAAATACAGGAATTTGCGTTTTCATCTGAATGTCAACGGCTTCTTCATGTTCTTCCCATACAAGTCCATATTTTTTCGATTTCAGTTCTTTTTCAATCTCGCCCAAAGCAATGAGCGAATCATCATCTGTATGCTGCTCTTTCAGCGTTTCAAGAAAGGCAATCATTCTCTCTCGCCTTTGCTGTGATAGATTTGCCATGTTATCCTCCTATGTATTTTTTCTGTTCCGTCTTGCTCAGACACAAATGGCTGAGATGGCACTTTGAGCAGCTTTCTGCACTGCAATGCCTTGGCAAGTTGTTTTTGCGTATGTTGTCAGCTGCCTGTCGTATTTCAGTTTCTACCGCTGTCGTTAAATCAGTTGTTACCGGCTCTCTTGCCGTATTTTCCGAATCAAGATGATAGATTTCCATGTAGTCGGCTGTTTGTCCGGTTAACTTCTGATAGCCGAGAGAATAGATTTTCAGCTGTTCCGTATCTATCGCTTCAAGAACACGCTTGTTTGCCGTTTTGAAGTCAACAATTACAGTTTTCTTTTCGCCGTCAATCATAACATCTTTTACCATGTCAATACGTCCGTTTACTGTGATGCCGTCACCCATATCAATCTCGATAGCCGATTCAGCAAATCGAATATCTCCGAAAGTGGCTTGATTTCGATCAATGTACTTCTGTATTGCACGTTTCGCACTATCCGTCATACGCTCTTTCTGTTTCGGGGTAGCATATGGGAGATAGAACATTTCATCAAAAAGCTGCTTTACAAATTTATCTGTGATTGGCTTTCCCTCAATCGCTCTGAGATTGATGCTACGAACCACCTCATGAAGTGCATTACCATATCCCATAAGTTCTGTAAATGGCTGTACAAAGCCGTAGAACATCGACAGCTTGAATCTGTACGGGCATTCAAAATAATCTTCGAGAAGTGAAAAGTTTAACGTGATCGGTGCATTACTCTTTCTCAAATCCGGAAGGTGTGCTGCATCGTATGAAATATCATCTCTGTAGGGAAGCATACAGGGCGAGCCTTTGGCTTCCTCAAAAAACGTTGACACAGTTTTATCACGTCCATTTTTTGCACGAGAAATGAATAGATACTTCTTTGCTCTTGTAACGGCAACGTAGAACAGCTTGCGTTCGTCCTCTAAATCACCATCAAAACGGCTTGAACCGCTTATCCAGCTTCTGTCGATAACGTGCCAGATACCTTTTCCGCCGACCTTCTGTGCTGGAAAGAAGTTTTTGTTTAAACATGGAATAAAAACAGCTGCAAACTCTAAGCCTTTGGATTGATGAATTGTCATAATAGGAACTGCATCAGGTTTTGCAATTGTATTGCTTAAATATCCTTCCGGATAATAGTCAGCAGCTTTGTATTGGAGGAAAGAACAGAATCCTGAAAGTTTAGACTTTGGTTTCAATGTGAAGTTGATGGCTTCATAATCACCAATAACTTGCGAGAACTTACCGAGATTATATAAGATAATTTCAGTTTTATTTCTACCATCATCAATTAAACCTATCTGCTTTAAAAAGTTCTGATAGATTCTTTGCAGGTTAAATTCCGAATAATATTTGAGTTTTGATACATCCAAACACATTAGATCATTAAATGCATTGGCAAGTTCCTTCTTTTTAAATGGGTAATCAATAGCAAGCCATTTATCAAATAACCCCTTTAGGTCACTTTCTCCATTAAGGTAATCAAAAATACACTTAGCTGCCTTACACTCAGGAGTATACATAAGTTCATTCACGCCTTCAATTATATAAGGAATTTCATGTTCATCAAATACATCAGCAATGTCGATTCCGATTTTTCTCTTTCGAAGCAAAATTGCCATTTCAGAATATGGAACGCCAATAGCATGAAGTTTTTCTATGTTTTTGGCTATAAACTCATATTCATCTTCTGCTGTATTGCGATTCCAAAGGCGAAAAAAGCAGTTCCAGATCGAATCCAAAACAATCAGAACTGCATCTCAGAAATTGAAAAAGGAAAAGCAGTTTCAGGCAAAGACACTCAAAAAGCAGCGGCGAATTGCTGATTTAAGCCGTCCTGCACCGCTGGCCTTAAAGCCTGCCAACTACACGGGCAAACGGCTTGCAGCAAGCGGCTGGCAGAAAGCAGTCCATGCCGATGAAAACAACGACTTTCTCTCTGCTGTGGAAGCTATCAAACGGCATGGCGTGGAGAAAGCTGTGGAAAAAATACAGCCGCATCACCTGAAAGAACGGAATCAGAAAAAGAAAGAGAAACTGAAAAAGAAGCAATCGGACAACCGTCAACGTCTGCAAAAGCGTGAGGACAAGCTGAAAAGCAAGGGTGAACAGGTAAAACGCAGAAAAAAGCCGAAAAAGCAGACCAAAAATTCCTTTGTGGACAGACTGAAAAATGCACTCAGACAGGCTTTTCAATTTATCAAGAACATCTACAACAAGGAAGCAAGAGCCGTTCTGCTCGCCTGCCTTGTCCCGATTCTCATTATCGCTCTGGTGCTGGCATTCATTCTCATGATCTTTTCCGGCATTTTAAGCGGTTCGGGTTTTGTCCTTGGCACATATGCGGCTCAGGACTACGACTTGTCGGAAGCAGAAAAATATTACACAAAACTTGCCTACGACATGAATGAGAAGATTCTGAAAGTCAGCAGTGATACAGACTGGAAAAACGGTCTTGCTGCTTTCGGAGCAAACAAGCGTAATCTGAAAGACGATCCCGACAATTGGTACTGGGGACGTTCTTCCGTTTATGACTGGGATCCGGTCTATGATTTTGATGTGTACAAGCTGTGGTCGTTCCTGTGTGCCTATTACTATGACTTTGATACAGACAGCAACGGCGACATCAAGTATTGGAGCTATGGCGGTGACACAGAGAATCTGCTGACAGAAATATTCAATGCAGAATATGCGTTTGTTTATTGGTACGATAACCGTTCCCGTTGGGAGGAACTTTCCGATTACAACTACTGGGGCGGCGGAAGTGCGGAAACCGGTACGTATTACAGAGCGGAAAAAGATGCCTTTGTCTACAGCGGCAGACCATACAAATATCGTTTCAAACCCATCGCCTATACATCTGAACTCAGTCAGTATTTTGACAGCGAGGGTTACGTCTGCATCAATGCGGACTACCGGATGCTGAATCCGAACGATGACTATGCTTTGACAGGATTCATGATTATGGATCACCGCTATTATTCCGGTACAAAAGAACCGTTTTACTTCATCGACAATGATACGCAGACATTTTTCTTCATGAATGGAGACACCCGATACGATCGCTCTTTCTGGGGCTGGAATGGAAATGATGCTTGGTTTTTGGTTTCGCCGACCGATACGCATATCTGGAATGATACCATAAATGATGCCTGTATGTACGGCTATTATGAAAAGTATTACTGGAAAACGGAATGCAACCTCTACTACAACGTCAAGCAAAAGAAAACCTTTGATCAGGTGATCGAAGATAAGCTGAAAAGTCAATCCCACAAGGAAGAACGGCTGGAATACTACAAGCTTCTTGCAGGTCAGGAAAGCGGTTCGGAAACGCTCTATGGAAATCATCAGACACTTCGCAATATGCTTTCCGGCGATACCATTCGGAATTATTCGGTCAAACAGGCGTTTGGCTACGATATGTGGGAATGGAACAAAACCAATTACGGTCTGTATCAGGGAATCAAATATTACTGCAATACCGGTGCAAAGCTTTATGCTCCGTTTGACTGCAAAATCAAGGATGTTGATACTGCCAATCAGAAGATCACCCTGCGAAAAGATGATGTGCAGTATTGGTATGACGGTTCCGGCGGAACAAAGCGAGATACAGAAGTGACGATCGCCAATACTGTTCTTCTGAATGGCTATTCGGAGGGCGATACGATCCAAGAGGGCGAAATGTTTGCACAAACAACCAATACGAATGTCAATTTCCATATTGAGATTGATACGGACGGTTACGGCTGGGACTACATTGACCCAAGACTGGTACTCTACTAAGGAGCATGAAAATGACAAGAAAAGAAACCGCTTTGGATGCTCTCAATAAGAAAATTCCGAAGCTTGAAGAAAAGATCAATCAGGACAAGCAGCTTCTTGAGGAACTGAAAGCCAAGCGAGAAATGCTTGAAGTGGAAGCACTCAAAAAGTTTTTGCATGACAACGGCATGACCACGGAGGAGATTATTACGAAGCTGACAGCTGCTTCTTCCGTGGTGCATGAACAAAAGATCGTGATGGAGGATAGAAAAAATGTGGAACACTAAAAAATCGGTTGCAGCAGTATTTTCTGCAATGGCTTTGACTTTGGCAAGTATGGGAAATGCCGTTCCTGTATTTGCAGAAGAAGCAGAAACAACGGCAATTACAGAAATGGCAGACAATTCTTCTGCAGCAAACATGGAACTCGGTGAAGAAGATATGCAGAAGTTGGTTGATGAAATTCAGCACAACAAGGCAGCAATGGAAAACAGCGATGATGAAACTGATAACGCAGGACATGACTATTATGCGGATGAGAATTATGACACAGACGGCAACGCCACGCTCATTAAGCACGAGAAGATCATCTATGACAGCGAAGAAATGCAGTTTATTGCCGTCACCACCAAAGACGGCAATGTGTTCTACATCCTGATCAACTATTCTGCGGAGGGTGATGAGGACAATGTATTCTTTCTGAACAAGGTAGACGATTTCGATCTGTATTCTCTGCTCTATGCAGGCAATGAGGGAGAAGAAGAAAAAGATCCTGCGGAACAGGCAAAGAAATATGCGGATGCAGCCACCAACGGCGGTGTGACGGCTGATGTTTCTGACCGTGAGGAAGAAGCCACCGGTGAAACAGAGCGTGCAGAAGAAAAAGCCACCACCAAACAGCCTTCGTCTATGAACAACAATACACTCATTCTTATTGGAGTCGGCGTACTGGCTGTGATCGGCGGTGCTGTTCTTGTGCTGAAAAAAGGCAAATTCGGCAAGAAGAAAAATACCGGTGCTGAGGACTTTGAGGAAGATTATGACGATGACTACGGCAGTGTGACAGATGAGGACGATGAAGTATGAGGGTACTGAGCCTTTTTGACGGAATCTCCTGCGGAATGGTGGCACTGGAACGTGCAGGCATTCCCGTGGAAGCCTATGATGCTTTTGAAATTGACAAATATGCCATAACGGTTTCAAGCAGAAATCATCCTGAAATCGTTCATCACGGAAATGTGTTTGACGGTAATTTCAGAAAATTCAAGGGATATGATCTGCTTTTGGGCGGTTCACCTTGTACATACTGGTCAATTGCAAAACAAGGCAGAGAAACTTCCTGCAACGGCGAAGGGTTCAAACTTTTCAACGAATATGTCCGAGCGTTGCAGGAATCAGAGTGCCGGTATTTTCTCTATGAGAATAACCATTCCATTCACCGGAATATCAAAGATGAGATTTCCAGAACACTTGGTGTTGAGCCAATCGTTATCAATTCTTCCTTGGTGTCAGGACAGCACCGAAAGCGTTTTTACTGGACGAATATTCCTCATGTTACACAGCCTGTGGACAAAGGCATTCTGCTACAGGATGTACTGGAAAACGGCATTTCTTGGCAGAATAAAAGCCACTGTGTCACAGCCAGCTATCAGGGTGCCGCTTTTCATAACACTTTGGAACGAAAGCAGCGTACTATGGTGGATGTCCCTGTGGAAACGGTAAACGGCAAATCCCATACCATTCCTGCAACTTACTACAAGGCTGGAACAAACCTTTTTCCGGTTTACAAAGCAGAAAAAAGCCGTCAGAAGATCGCCGTTCCCATTCGCATTGGTCAGATTGGCAACGGCGGTCAAGGACAGCGGATTTATTCTGTCTGCGGCAAATCGGTCACAATGACGGCAAACGGCGGCGGTATGGGTGCAAAAACCGGGCTTTACAAGATAGACCTGCCGGACGGTGATTATGTGATCCGTAAATTGACACCTGTGGAAGCAGAACGTTTACAGACGTTGCCCGACAACTACACCGCAGGAATCAGCAATACACAGCGGTATAAGTGTATCGGCAATGGCTGGACAGTAGATGTGATTGCACATATCTTGGGAGGATTGAAAAATGTCGAAAGCGTTTGAATCTTCTCTCGATACCCAAAATTTTGCCATTATTGACGGCTACGCCAAGGCGGTCAGCGTTCTCTCCCGTTCCCACACACCGCTTTGTAGTATCAGCGGAGGCAGTGACAGCGATATTGTGCTTGATGTGATACAGAATGTCGATGAAAAAAAGAAAGTCCGCTACTTCTGGATTGATACCGGACTGGAATACCGTGCCACAAAAGAACATCTCAACGATCTGGAAAGGAAGTATGGCATCGAAATCGAACGGATCAAGGCTTGCAAGCCAATTCCAGTCTGTTGTAAGGAATACGGTCAGCCCTTTCTCTCCAAATACGTCAGCGAACAGATCATGCGGTTACAGCAGCATGGATTTCAATGGGAAGACAAGCCGTTACCGGAATTGTTGGAGCAATATCCGAACTGCAAGATCGCTCTGCAATGGTGGTGTAATGCCTATTACTCACCGGAAAACGGTGTTGTAAAAATGAGCCGCTTTTCTATCGGCAGAAACAGTTGGCTGAAAGAGTTTATGATGGCAAATCCGCCGGATTTCAAAATCTCTAACAAATGTTGTGAGTACGCTAAGAAAAAACCTGCAAAGCTTCTGATTCAAGAATACGATGCAGACCTTGAAATTATCGGTGTGCGAAAGGCAGAGGGCGGAATTCGTTCTGCAAGCTATAAAACGTGTTTTTCCGAAAGCAAATCCAAAGGCTGCAATTCTTATCGTCCTGTATTCTGGTACACGGACAGCGATAAGAAAGCCTATGAGGAATTCTATGGAATACAGCATTCCCGGTGCTATACCGAATATGGACTGAAACGCACGGGCTGTGTCGGCTGTCCATACAATCCCAGAGTGACAGAAGAACTGGAGATCATCCGAAAACATGGACCAAAACTGTACACCGCAGCACAGAATATATTCGGAGATTCCTATGAATATACCCGTAAATATCGGAAGTTTCAGAAAATGATGAAAAAGAAAACGAAGGAGAATACGAATGCTTAAATTCCTATTAGGTCTTATTATCGGTGGAAGCATCGGCGTTTTCACAATGGCACTTATTCAGATCAACCGAGGTGAACGAAATGCCCATTAGTACAATGTTATCCGACAAACTGATCTCTATCGGCACAAGCTTCTTTGTGATGCTGGGAAGCGGTCATTATGATCTGAATCAGAATGTGCAGGAACAGGATATTGCCGTTCCTGCAACAACACAGATTACATCTGCAATGCCGGTGGATTCCGTTCCAAGATCAACTACCACAAGTACAAAACCGGCAGAATCAACAACGTCAGCTTATGCGGAAAACGAACAGACAGACGCTGTTACACTGATGGCAGCGACCATTTCCGTATCCTGTATCAAGCTAGAATGGAACGGTGATGCAAATACGGAATATATCGTGACTGCAATACAGAATGTGAATGATGACTATGTGGACAACATCTATTTTGAGTTCAAATCCAATACCCTTTGCTATGTAACAGGACTTCGTGAAAATTCAGAATACACGTTTGAACTTTCCGATGCAGACGGAAACCTACTTGCATCAACGGTACAGAGAACGGAAGCGGTAGAAGTGATTGAGGAATTTGACTACATAGACGGCTGGACGAATTGCTTCGCCTATGAAAGGGCAAGCGGTCTGACCAGAGATCCGTCCTATTCGGCAATTCAGGGTGCTGTCCCCGATCCTGTTACCAATACAGGTATCATGCGTGATGAATACGGTGATTACTGCTGTGCAATGGGAACTTTCTTCGGATACTGCGGTGACCGATTTCTCATCACGCTGGAAAACGGGACACAGTTTACCGTAAAGATTTGTGACAGCAAGGGTGACCGTTGGTATCACCCGTTCGGCGGTGACGGTAAGTGTATCGTGGAGTTTATCCATGCCGATGAATATTTGCCGGACTGCGTTTCTTTCACAGGAAACTACGGCTCATACAACTGGTATGGTTTGAGTTTTGACAATATTCAGAGCATCAAAAAGATCAATTATGGTACTCCAATCAAATATTGAAAGGATAGATTTACATGAACAGGATTTGCAAAATAATCGGTGCAGTTGCAGTGGCAGGAGCCACCGTAATTGCAGGAACAATTTTTTACCGCAAAGGTTATGGAAAGGGATACAACAAGGCACTTCGTGACAGCAATGAGATGGGAGATGATTTCGTATGAGTATTCTGGTAATCGGCGAAAAGCCTTCGGTCAGCCGAGAACTCGCAAAGGTTCTCGGTGCAAACACCAAGAAAAACGGCTGCTTAGAGGGAAACGGCTATGTTGTCAGCTGGTGTTTTGGTCATCTGGTCGGATTGCAGTTTCCAGATGAGTATTCTGAAAATTGGGAGGCAAAATGGAGTTTTGCACAGCTCCCCATGATTCCGGAAGAATGGAAATTTAAGATTTCTGAAAGTTCCAAGGACCAGTTCAAAGTATTGAAGCAGCTTATGAATGACAGAAACATCACGGAGATTATCTGTGCAACCGATGCTGACCGTGAGGGCGAATGTATTTTTCGATATGTATACAATCTTGTAAAGTGTCAAAAGCCTGTGAAAAGGCTTTGGATCTCCTCACTGGAAGAATCGGCAATCAGGGACGGTTTCTATAAGCTGAAAAGCAGTTCTGCGTATGACAATCTCTATCAGGCAGGCTTCTGCCGTGCAAAGGCGGACTGGTTGATCGGCATGAATGGTTCCAGATTGTTTTCGGTGCGATATAACGCCCACCTGAATACAGGCAGAGTGCAGACACCGACTCTCGCTATGATCGTGAAGCGTGATGCGGATATTGCAAACTTCGTCAAGCAGAAGTATTACACGGTCGTTCTGGATATGGGATTCCCGGCAGAAAGTGCAAGAATCGATGAGGAAAACACAGCGGATATGCTGGCATCTTTCTGCAATGGCAAAACGGTAACGGTAAGCGATGTGAAGAAAGAGGTCAGAAGCATATCCGCTCCGAAACTTTTTGACCTGACCTCCTTACAGCGTGAAGCAAACAAAAAGTTCGGTTACACGGCACAGCAGACACTCGACTATATGCAGTCCCTCTATGAGAAAAAGCTGGTCACCTATCCCCGTACCGATTCTCAGTATTTATCCGATGATATGGAACAGACCGCCTATGCTCTCATTCCTGCGATCAGTGAACACTTTGGGTTCGGAACGGTTGCAGAACCGAATCTCAGGGCAGTCTTCAACAACTGCAAGGTCACAGGACATCATGCGATTATTCCAACGGAAAGCGGCGTGAAATGTGATATTTCGACACTTGCAACAGGTGAACAGAATATCCTGAAACTCGTTGCACTCCGTCTGCTTTGTGCTTCAGCTTCTGCATATCAGTACGATGCTGTAAAAGTAACACTTAGCTGTGAAAATACGGAATTTACCGCATCAGGCAAAACTGTTTTGGAATCCGGCTGGAAAGCGTTAGACGGCAAAATCGGAGAATCGGAAAAGAGCGATGAAAAAAGTTTGCCCGATCTGGAAAATGGTATGAACTTTATAGCAAAGGCATCAAAATTAGAACACTTTACATCTCCGCCGAAATCATTTACCGAAGATACGCTTCTCTCTGCCATGGAACACGCAGGTGCAGAAGATTTTGACGAAAATGCGGAGAAAAAAGGACTTGGCACACCTGCAACAAGAGCCAATACCATTGAAAATCTTGTCAAGCACGGATATATTCAGCGTGACGGCAAAAAAATCATTTCTACTGACAAGGGCAGAAATCTGATCCGTGTCATGCCCGATGAGGTCAAATCCGCACAACTGACTGCCGACTGGGAAAATAAGCTGCTTGAAGTGGAACACGGCAGTCTTTCTGCGGACAGCTTCATGAATGAAATCAATCGATTTGTGACGGTGCTTGTAAGTAAATACGGTTCTGTTGATGATTCCGTGTCTTTTGGTGAAAATCAGCCGAGTATCGGGAATTGTCCAAAGTGCAGCAAGCCGGTTATCAAGGGCAAGTATGGCTGGTACTGTTCCGCACGATGCGGAATGAATCTTACCAAAGTGTATGGCGTGGAACTTTCTGAGGGACAGTTGAAGTCCCTGCTTTTCGGTAAAGAAACGTCATATATCAAAAATGGCAGAAAGACCATTGTTATGCCAAAAGTAGCGGAAAATGCGTTTAACGGCAAGACGTATTACAATTGGGCAACAAGAAAGGAATCATCATGAATATGGAAACTTTAAGAAAAGCGGCAGATGTTCTCGGCGTTCTCACTGACAGCCTGCGTTCATTTCCGGAAGAAATACAAGCTGAAATATGCAATGCCATGAAAAGCTATGAAGCAAGTGACGAACTTTCGGCACATAAGCAGTATGAAGAAATCGAAAAGCTGTGGCGAAAAGGAACACTCATTCTCGGTATGCACGAAATTGCGGAAAATACAGGCATGGAGATCAGCAGTTTGATGCAGCTTTCTGAAAATGAAAAACTAAATCTCATGTATGAATATGCGATCGGTACGGATAAGAACGAACTTGCCAGAATGGTTAATGAGCGATGAAGCCGTATACAGAGGAAATGCTCCTCTTTTTGTCTGAACCGGACAGTAAGTACTATGCACGGCTGCTGCTTCCTGAAATTGCTGCGGTTTTGGGCGTAACAGTCACACAATTGGAAAATAAGCCGATTGACATTCAGATCATGCTTGCACAAACCTATATCAACTATTGGCACAGCGATAATTGCAGCATAAAGAAAGCACTGGAAGAGGATTTGTATGTAGATGGCAAAGAACCTGAAACAGAGAATCAGGAAAATATAAAGCAGAAAAATCGTGAAATGGAGCGAACAAGATGAATCATGTAAATATATTTCTTTGAGGGGTGACATAAATGCCGATACAAGAGAACGAAGTTACAAAACAGCCGGAGATTGAAGCAGATGCACACAAGAGTGAAACGCTGCTGCCGATTTTTCATATGGCTTACAGCAGCCATATGGACACGCTGGATCATCTTCAGGAACAGAAAGCTGAAACACAGGATCAGATCAGCAAGAGTGAAAACAGAATTGCGATGCTCGAAGAAAAAGCTGCAAGACTTGAAGCGACGAATGCTATGCTGCAGGACTTAATGGACAACGGTAAACTTCCCGGTGCTGTATCTGCGATCATCAGAGCAAATGAAACAAAAATCAATGCAATTCATGAAAACCGTATTCCGAAGATTGAAAACAGCATCAGAAAAGCAGAGAACAAAATTTCCAAACTGGATGACCGTATCGCTGTTGTCAGGCTGAAAGCCGAAAAACTCAGAAGTTTCAGCAACGTCATTCAGTCGTTCATGATACCAAATCCGCAGAAACGCAGAGAACTGTTCAAGGAATCCATGGAAAATTTGCGGAACAGCAGCAAAGGTCTGCTGTGTATCAGCATGAATGCAGAAAAGAGCAAGCTTTCCAAACTGTTTGAACAGTATGAAAAAAGTGATTCCATGGCAGAAAAATTCAAGCTTGGTCAAAAAATCGAAGCAGTAAAATCAAGTATCTCTGCTGTAGAAGCGAAAATCCATAAGCTTGAAAATGCTCCTGAAATGGAAAATGCAAACGATCATATTGTTGACAAAGCCATTGCACAAACAGAAGCCG
>OJNY01000712.1_pt1 | contig 24429 bp, 22 predicted proteins | sample 1597931 | NCBI WGS metagenome assembly OJNY01 (sample SAMN01915209, study PRJEB22387) | human gut metagenome | isolation source: stool | host: Homo sapiens | place: USA
TAAAATAAAAAGTTAAAGCTACATCCAAATTGCTTTGAATGTAGCTTTTAACTTGGTGCGCCGGAAGAGACTCGAACTCCCGACCTTCTGATTCGTAGTTTTCGACCGTGCAAACATTAACGTTTATTATCGTTTATAAGTGCAAAAAACTTTCGTTATAACGTTCATTATCTTTCGTAACTTGCATCGCTCAAAATATCCAAAAATATTCTTTTCCAAAAACAAGCGCCCAATAAGCGCCCAACATCTGCAGCGAATAGTACAAAAAAACGGACCGCATATTTTTGCGGTCCGGGAAACTATTGAGCTCTGAGATATGGTGCAAGAATACTGTCTACCTCTCTCGCTGCCGCGACCTTAGCAGACTGAATCACATGGGCGTATATAGCGGCAGTGGTCTGCGTGTTAGCATGACCCAGCGCCTCCGCAACAGCGGGAAGGGGTGTATTATTGTTAAGCTGGATGCTTGCGTTGGTATGTCTCAATCCATGAGGCGTGATGCGCTGCAGCTCAGGATGGCGGTCATAAAATTTGCGTACCCAAGTTGTAACGGTGCTCGGCCACAACAAATGACCATCGGCAGCCTGAAACAAATAATCGCTGTTTTTTACGCTGAGTCCAAGGGGCTCAAGTTGCTTATCCTTGTACTCGCGATACGACATTAACTCGCGCAGCAAGCAATCTGGCAGCGGAATCACACGGTAAGACCCTGTTGTCTTTGTGTCATAAAACTGCAGCCCTTTTTTGCGGATATAGCCAACCGCTTGCACAACCTCAAGCGTGCCTTTATCAAAATCTATGTCATGCCAGTGTGTTGCCAGCAATTCCTCGCGCCTCATGCCGGTAAGGACAAGCATCAGCAGTGCCATGCGATACTTTGCCGGTACCTGATCCCTATCCATAGCATCAATCAGTGCAAATACATCATCAGGCTGCAGGTACTTAATCGGCTTTTTTGATTTTCGCGGTGTAGCAACAATATGTGCAGGGTTTTCTTGCAGATACCCCCATGTGACTGCCGTCTGCAAAATGGACGACATAACTCGGTGGTAGTGCAGTACGGTGGTTGCATCAAGATACTGGTCGGACGGAACCTCCGTGAATACCTCAGCAAGGGGACGTCCCATTGCATCCGCAATTTTTTGTGCACTATAGGGACGGATATTATTCCCCCGTATGGCAGAGGTTATGACCGATTTTGCAACACCTGCTTTTATTCGCAGACTGTTGCGAGTAAATCCGCAATCCGTCATTTTTTTGGAGAACCCTGTAGGGCAGCAATAAAGGGATTGCTTGCGTGTTTGGCGCAATTCCGCATAAAACATTGCGAGGTGCGCAGCATCAATCTCGTCCAGATACAATGTGCCAAATTCCGACTGCAGCACAGGCAGCAGTCCGACATAGCCATCGACAGTCTTGGGCTTGAGTTGCGGCACAGCATAGGAGTCCAGCCATTTTTGTACAAATGCGGAGAATTTGATTCGCTCTTTTGCACCACGTCCTCGCAGACTGGCCTCAAACTCATCCGCTGCCCTTTGCGCTGCCTTACGCGCCGCAGCAGGAGTCATCCCCGCAGGTATAGTCCATGTGCGATATCGCCTTTTTTGCACGTTGTCATTGTCATATCTCTCATAGGCAATTAATTGATAGCTGGTTTTGGATTTTTTTCTGATTGTTGACATTCAAAATCATCCTTTTCAATCTTGAATTGCGACAGAAAAAATGATAGAATGTCATTGTCCCGTAACTATCTATCAGATTGTCCGTCTGGTGTTGGTTTCGGTCATCCGCCTTGGAGCTGCAACTCCAGGGCGGATTTTTTATTTACAGAGCTTTTTCCAATACGCTCGTAAATCTTGTTCAAATACTTGTTCCGATGGAATCGGAATAAGTCCACGTTCATAATAAATCGGAAAATCCCCGAACATCTTGTTATTTGACTTTACAGGAAAGCCGATTTCCTCGTCAGTGGGAATGTCTTCACCAAGACGATTCGGGTAAAGGTCGTCGCTGTCTTCTAGCATGGGAATGTTGCTCAATTTATGACAATCGATCAATAAATTAACCTGCTTGGTGCGGTTTTTAGTGTACTCATACCAGTCCTCGTATATCCTTGGTCCATCAGCGATGGTATGAGAGATAGCATTGTATTGCTTTTGTAGTCTTCTTGTGATTTTCTCGTAGGGATTTTTGGCATTTTCCCCATGCTTTAGGCGGCAGCTGTCCGAGCAGAACCTGGCTCCCTTTTTTTTGACAAACAGTCTGCCACAATAGTCACATGGTGCATATAATCGAAGTTTATTCAATCGTATACTGTAATATAAATCCAGCGCAACAACGTCCTCCAACCCGTGCGGAATATATTCCAAGCCATTATTAGTCAAACACGATTCAAACGAATGTGGAAAAGGTCCGTCCGGTTTATCTCCATCTAAGAACAGTGGGGCACTTTTCACTAGACCATAGAAAGCTCTATCTGTAATCTTGTATTCTTTTTTCTCATCGTCATCTTGTTGCGCATACTGATATGAAATCTGCATGTTTTCAAACAACTCAAACGCCTGACGTAAGGTCAGTTGATAATTTGCAGTCACCCAAAACGACTGCATGCGCTCTTGTAACAATGCGTACTTCTGTAAGGATGTTTCGTCTGTAGCAAGAATCTCCTTGAGCATATTGTAAACGGTACAAAAAATTTCTCCGATTTTACCTTCTGAGCTATTCCAGACGCCTTCTTCATTGACGCTGGCTTCATAAACAGTATCCGTAAAGGAAATATACATTTGAACGCCTCCTGCTTATAGACATTGAATACAGTACAATAATACAATGTCTATGCTGTAATGTCAATAGCAAATAATTCTTAGAACCAGACAAACAAATATCGCAAAAACGCATATTATATTGTCGCTTGTGAAATGCAAAGGAACATGGTATCATGCAATCAGACAACGAAACAGCAACACGAGTCCGTTGTCCTGAAAGGAGGGACAGTTATGAAAATTCGCACGATAGCCGGGGCGGTGGCAGACATCCGCGCAGCTGACCCCGGCTCCGCCGTCACGGCAAGCTACCTGCGTAGTTTGGTCAGGGACGGAAAAATCGCGCATGTCAAGGATGGCAACCGTGTCCTTGTGGACGCGGACAGCATTACACAGTACTTTGACAACAAAATTAACGAAATTGATTAAGGAGACCACACTATGAAAGTAGTCGGTTATCGTCGCAACGATTTTGTGACCAAAGAAGGCAAACCGGTCACCGGTTGCCGCATCTATCTTGCCACTGATATCCCTGCTGATAGCGGCGAGGGCATTTCGGTGCGTGACATGTACCTGTCTGACCATAAAATGGCGGAGCTGCAAATCAACCTCCGCGAGCTTTTGGGGCAGGAAGTCAAGGTTTATTACAATGAATATCGAAAGCCCGAAACCATTGTCGTGCTTAATTGATCTGAACTCAGGGAGGTCGCGGAGCGCCCCTGCCGTAAAAATGGGACCTGTCTCATTTTTGCGGTAAACAAATCAATGGCACCATCAACAGCAAGTGTACACCGCATACCAAACCGACTGACGCACAGATGTGAGAGGATAGTATTACCCTCTCACATCTGTGTACAGTCTGCAAAGCCTATACCTACAGCCTTCGCAGTATACACAGGCGGTCTGTGTACGCCGTGTACGGTGTATAAAAATGGCAAAAGAATTTTCTACCCGCCGCTATCAGTTGACTATTAACAATCCAAAAGAGCACGGCTACGACCATGAGGCAATCAAAGCCATACTTGCCAAAGGGGCCAAATTACTGTATTGGTGCATGTGCGATGAGCAAGGTCAGGAAGGCACGTATCACACTCATCTGTATCTTGTCTTTTTTAATGGCGTAATGTTTAAGACCCTGAAGAACAAATTCCCCACCGCGCACATTGAGGTGCCCCAAATGGGCACAAACTCTGAGAATTACGCTTATGTCCGCAAAGAAGGCCCCAAGTACAATAAAGATGCCTCCGGCCACTACAAGTACACAGACTCAACCGGAAAAGTGCATGAAGGCATCAATTATATAGATACATTTGAAGAGTACGGCATCCTGCCACCAGATTCCCGGCAGGGTGACCGGAATGACTTACGCACGCTCTACAATCTTATATCATCGGGTGCTGACAATGCACAAATCCTCAGTGAACACCCGGAATATATGCGTGACATTTCTCACATCGACCGCACGCGTCAGACTCTCCTCGAAGAACGGAACCGGAATATTTTCCGGCAAATGAATAACACCTACATATACGGCCCGACCGGTGTCGGCAAAACTCGTTCCGTTCGCGAAAAGCATGGATACGCAAATTGCTACAGCGTTTCCGATTATCGCCATCCCTTCGATGGCTACCGTGGTCAATCAACTATACTTTTTGATGAATTTCATTCAAGTCTTGCATTGAACTGTATGCTGCAATATCTGGACGGCTACCCTATCGAGTTGCCCTGCCGGTATGCCAACAAGCAAGCGTGCTACACAGAGGCTTACATCGTTTCTAACCTTCCCTTGGAAAAGCAATATACGATTGAGCAACAAGAAAAACCAGAAACGTGGGCTGCTTTCTTGCGCCGCATCAACCGCGTCCGCGTTTTTGATGCCGATGGGTCTTATAAGGATTATACCGTACACGATTATTTTCATCCTAACACAGAGCCAGACTTTGTGCAAGTCGATTTAGATGATTGTCCTTTTTAGCGTAAAAAGCTGTGCTATCAGGCTATACGGGCGTTTTATGATGACAGAAAATTCCGAACGTCTCCGCTTGGAGACAAAAAAGAAATATGTGCTTGGTACGTTTCGCAATGGCCTTGACCGTATCCTGCACAGTCGTGATACGTCAAGGTCATACACGTTAATCTGTGCCATATTGGCCGGCACCGTATTGCTCATGATGCTGGGCGGTCGCGCAGAAGGTATCTACGCCGTACTCCAACCTATTACCAATCTGATTTGGGCTATTGGTTGGTTGGCGCTCTGCAGCGGAGTGATTTTTCTCTACGGTTATATTCCCCACAGTTGGCAATATTATGATGATTTCACTCGTGCCGGCATTTACAACGCTGCACATGAAGCGCCCTTGTTGGTGTCCGATGTGCAGCAGGACAACGTACACTTGCTGACCTTCCGGCTAACGGGTTTTCCCCTTAACAGGTGGGAAGAAAACCGCACGGTAATTGATGCAGCGCTTAATATAACTGTTTTGTCTATTACTCAGGGTTGTGACAATCAACTGGTCGTTTTGCAGGCCGTCCTTGGGCGTAACGCGCTGGCTGATAACATCCCATGGGACGAATCCTTCTTGGAACCCTGCATCACAAAAATTGCCTTGGGCGTCAATGCCGCCGGAGTTCCTGTTTATTTAGATTTTGCAAAGCTTCCGCATTGGCTGCTGGCTGCTGCCACCGGCATGGGCAAAACGCAGCTCCTGCATCTTGTCTTACATCAGCTGCGCTGCAAAAATTATGACATTTATCTCGCAGACTACAAGGGTATCGATTTCGGGGCAGAATATCGGGTTGCCGGTCATTACGCTGACAACAATGCGTCTCTGCGCAAAATGCTGGACACGGTGGTAGACGAAATGTATCGACGTCGCGCCTGCTTTGCTAATGCCCAGTGCAGCAGTTTTGAGGATTATGTACAGGCAACTGGTGACAATCTTCCCCACATCGTGGTTGTCTTGGACGAAACGTCCATGATTTTGGACACCACCGGGCGCGAAAAGGACGAAAAGGCAGACGTTGCCCGTATACTGCGTGATTTGTTGGTGCTTGGTCGTACTGCACGCGCTTTTAAGATTTTTCTGCTGCTGTCGACGCAGCGGACCGATGTAGCAAGCATCCCCGGCAGTCTCAAGGCTCACACTGACGGTCGTATCTGCGGACATACGGCAGACGCCCAAAGCTCCATCGTCATTTTGGACGATGGCAGCGCCTCCAAGCTCCCTGCAGTTCCCGGACGCTTTATCGTCCGCAACGGCTGCGGCACTGACGAAATTATTCAGGCTTTTTATTATCGCACGACATGATTATGGAGAATTTTCTTATGTACAATCCATTAAAAGACCTCTTTCTGTTTCAGGCTTATCTGAAGCAAAGAGACATTGCAGATGTGTTCGTGGATGGGGACACCTTTTCCCCCATCTCGTGTTGGAGTCACCCCTCCCCTGATGGCAGCGGCCATACGTGGGTCGAGGTGCTTGCATCCAACCCTAAAGGCACGTTATATATTGTCAACGGTATGACCGACACAACCGATACTCGCACCATGTACGAATTTTATATTTCTCAGGATGATTTAGGCCCCTATCTCAGCCTCCGTATGGATGTCGAGCTTTGTGGCTGGAATTTCACCCCTATAACCAAAGTTTAAGGAGAAAACACCATGGAAATCAATCCGGGAATCTGCGCCAACGCCCCCCAGCGTGCGCCGCCCCTGCGGCCTTATCAGGAGGATGCTCTGCGGCGTATGAAAGCCTATGAAGGACAAGCCGCCCTGAGCGTTATTGCGACAGGTCTTGGCAAGACCCGCATTTTTACCGATTACATCCGCTGGGATTATCTGCAAAACGACCACCGCATCCTGATTTTGTCGCATCGCGAAGAACTCGTAAAGCAACCGCTTACCTATCTGTCTGATTTACCATGCGGCATTGAGCTTGGCAATCTGCACGCGCACGACGAGCCTATAATCAGTGCTTCAGTCCAAAGCTTGGTCGGACGCCTCAGTGCTTATAACCCTTACAGCATCGATACCATTATTGTGGATGAGGCTCACCACAGCGCAGCGCCCACCTACCGCAAAATTTTCGATTATTTTCCCAACGCTGTCCGCTTCGGCTTTACGGCCACGGCAGTCCGCGGTGACGGCATCGGTCTGGACGTAGCTTTTGACGATATATTGTGCGAATACAACACACTTTACGGCATCAGCCACGGCTATCTCTGCCCTATAGACGCTTGTCAAGTCAACCTCAAATATGACTTGGGCACCGTGCAATACCGCGAGGACACCGGTGACTATGATGCTGCCGATATAGCCCGTGTCATGTCAGGCACAGCAGCAGGCATCGCCGAAGCCTACGCCAAAAACGCAAGAGGGCCGACCATCATTTTTGCCCCCTCCATTGAGGAGGGCAAAAGCGTCACCGCCTTGCTGAACACACAGCACGGCAGCAGCACTGCTGCTTTTATCGACGGCACCACCCAAAACCGCGGGCGTTTGCTGGAAGCCTACAAGCTGGGTCTGATTAAGGTACTCGTCTGCTATGCCGTACTGACAGAGGGTGTAGACCTTCCCATGACCGAAACCATCCTGATTGCCCGCCCGGTTGCTGTTACCAATGTCGGCCTCTATGCGCAGATGGTCGGACGCGGGCTGCGTCTGTATCCGCAAAAGCAGTCCTGTAAGGTCATCGACTGCGTTGGCATTTCCCGGATGCCCATTTGCACGGCAGCAACACTAATCGGCAAGCCCATTCCTCCACCCGCGCCCCAAAAGGAGCCGGTCGAAATCCTTCCGGAGGAAAAAGAACCGCTTGAGATTCTTACCGGCGATAAAATTCCGGCATCATGGATACAAGACCAAAAAGAGGTGAACGTTATGGCCTTAGGCGAGGGCTATACCATGCACGATGTCGCGTGGATTGCCTTGAAAGACGGCGGTTACATCCTTCCCATCCCCAACGTGGTATATCGCATCAGTAAGCCGCTGCCGAACGGTATGGTATATCTGCGAAAAAACAAAAATTGCTCCAAAAGTGCAGTTCCCCTGCAATTTGTATTTGACTACGTATATCAGGATTTGCGGCAAAAGCACGCAAAATATCAACATATCTGGGACAAAAAGCAGCGCTACAAGTGGGACACCCAGCCCATAACCAGTCAGCAGCTTACCTTGATTCGCAAGCTGGCTCCCGATTATAAGATTGATACCAAAAAGATGACCCGCGGCGATGCCTCCCGTGTAATTCAGCTCTTGACCTACAAGCCGGAGGAATGGGCCGCGCAGCAGAGCACGGAGGAAAAGACCAATGCCGAGAAAAGCACGTAGCCTCTCCTCGTCTGGCATCTATCACATTATGGTGCGCGGCATCAACCGTGTGGCCATATTCAACGATGACGCGGACAATATCAACTTTCTGCACATCCTTGATTTTTGTGCCGATGATAATTTTACCATCCTTGCTTACTGCCTGATGGGCAACCATTTTCATCTACTTGTCAAAACGCAAGATTCCACGGATGCCCTGCAGCACGTGATGAAGGCGGTCGGCGTTCGTTATGTATCCTATTTCAACAAGCGCTACCAGCGGTCAGGCTCCTTGTTTCAAGGGCGCTTCAAATCCCAAAATGTCACAACCAAGGGCTACTTTCTCCGTGTGCTGCGCTATATCCACCGCAATCCTGTTGCAGCTGGCCTTGTGCAGGATATGGCCGAGTATCCGTGGAGCAGCTACCCGGACTATTTCTGCAGCCGCAAGGATGCCCTGTGCCACGTAAATACCAGCTATGCCCTGACTCTCCACGATTTGGAATGGCTGCGCCGGTACCATGAGCAGCCGGAAACCAACGCACGCGGTATTTTGGAGGATACGCCCCTGCCCGCCTTTACGGATGCTGAACTGCGCGATTTTATCCGTTCCACATCCGGGATGGAGTGTCACGAGCTGCCTCTCTACCCCGAAGCGGTTGCAAATCCGCTGTTGTATCGCCTTATCAATCAGGAGGGCGTCTCCATTACACAGCTTGCCCGCTTGACCGGGTTGCCCCGCGGAGAAATCCGCCGTCGCTTGCTGTAAATTGATATGTAAACATCAAAAGGACGATTGCCGTCACTGGCTCTCGTCCTCTTTTTGCTGCCGGGTCTCAATATTGTCAAACAGAGGGCTGTCCCAAAATGCTCTAAACGGAATTTCCAGCCCGACACATATCCTTGCTATCATTTCAGTGGATGTGTTTTTGGTCGTCGCATATGGCTTTACTGTCTTTTTTAGGGCAGAGGGCGCAATACCGGAGCGCTCGGCCAGCTTATTCACGCTATAGCCACGCGCCTCGGTCAGCTCCAGAATCCGGAGCTTTATCGCCTCCTGCAACAGCATCTCTCACACCACCGTACACAATAAATATAATTTATTGTATCGAATTACCTCGCTTTAATTCGTCTCTGCGGAGACGTTTGTGTGTTGCGTCTCTTGAAAATTGTGCTATAATATAGGTATCTTAATATAATCAGGATTTACTGGAGTTGGGTCAAATGCGATTACGCTCCCTTGCCGCTTTCCGCTTGCTCTATGGAGTTGCGGTTGTGGGTATGGCAGCATGGATACTGTACAGCAGCTCGCCGGGCGCGGTGGTCTCCCGCAGCTACGCGGCCTATAATGGGCGCGCCCTTGTAAGTCATCCTGACATCACCTTCCCGGATGTACAGCTCCCTTACAGCACCCCTCTGCAGCCGGTGTCAGCGACTGAAGCAAAAAATATCCAGAATGGATACATCCTGTTTGCTTACCCGGCTTGCCCCTTCTGCCGGAATCTGCTCCCCGTACTTGCCGATGTTGCTTCGCAGCAAAATATCACCATATATTATTGTAAGCTCGATGATTACCGCGACAAATTCGCATTTAATCCAGCAACAAATCAGCCCGAAAAAATCATCTCTGAAAAAGACGGCTACTTAGCACTTCTTGACTGGCTATCAGATTATCTTGATGATTATACCGTCAACGACCCCAACGGTAACAGCATCCCGGTCGGTGAAAAACGAATCATGGCCCCCACCCTTATTGCGGTTAAGGATGGCAACCCCCTATCAAAATGGCAGCTTAGCGCGGTAGCGGAAGTCAAAGAGGCCAACGAGGCAAACGGCGCGTATGCACCGTGGGATGCAGCACTGCAAGGGAAGGTGTCTGATGCCCTGCTGCAATACCTTGCGGGGTAACGGAAATAGGGGACGGTGAGTCGCGGAGCGATTTCCCCCGTCCCCGACCCTAAAAATCAAGAACCGATGCGCATCAATAGCGCATCGGTCTAGACCCCAAACGCGGACGCCAAGAGTCCACGGTATCGTCGATGACGAAATCCAAAACCGCGTAGGGCTGGCGGAACCTATCATTATTGAGTAGCCTCGGCGCTAAATGCCGAGAAGGAGTGTTTGTATGAAAAAGAATATTGTATTGGCGGTTATCGCGACTGCCGCAATGGCGTTGAGCCTTGTCGCATGCGGTGGAGTGACCATTTCTGGTGTTGCACTGCCGGAGAGTATGAACCTTGAAAAGGGTGCCACGCAGCAGCTGCAGCTGGAATATTCCGCCGAGGGGGAAGTGGCGACCGACAAGATTGCCGAGGCAGCGGGAAAGCTCACCGTTGAGTGGAGTTCTTCCGACGAGACTGTCGTTACGGTGGACACGGAAGGCAACGTAACGGCAGTCAGTGCCGGTGAGGCGTATGTTACCGCCACCGTAAAGGATAAGGACGCTCTGACCGCAACGACGATGGTACGTGTTGCTGTGACACCCACCGGTGTCGAAGCACCCGAAACGCTGGAGCTGGTTACCAACGGCGAGAACACTAAGAATCTGGACGCCAAAATCGTCCCCGGGGACGCGACGGGAGTAAAGCTGGCGTACGAGTCCAGCGATGAAGCTGTTGCTACCGTTGATGAAAATGGTATGGTCACCGCTGTCGCGGACGGTGAGTGCGTGATTACCGCTTATGTGGTCGCGGACACCGACGATACGGCTGTTGACGCCGAGGTTGCCGACAGTGAGCCTGTGGATGTTGCATCCGGTGATGGCGAGGCTGTTGCCAGTGAGTCTGCTGTCGAGAATTCCGAAGTTTCTGAAACCGCTGAAAGCGAGCAGGCGTTCGAACCTCTGGAGCAGGAAACCACCGAGCCGGAGGACACCGCTGACGCCGAGGTTCTTGACCCCGGATTTGCTGTCTTGATGGAAGACCTGAAGGCAGAAACTAAGGTTACTGTAACCACGAAGGTGGAAAGCGTTACACTCAGCCAGAATGAGGGCATCCTGAATGTCGGCAAGAGTGTTACCCTTACTGCAACCGTCACCCCTAAAGAAATTGCCGCTGACACTACCGTAACTTGGTCCAGCAGCGACGAGGCAGTTGCCACGGTTGACTCCAATGGGAAGGTAACCGCCATCTCCTCTGGAAATGCAACCATCACCGCAACTGCCGGTGAGGAGAGCGCTAACTACGAAGTGACTGTTGAGCAGCCGAAGAAGGCTACAACCAGCAACAAGACTTATAGCAGCAGTTCCAGCAACAGCGCTGCTGTGACGCCTTCCAACCCGACGCCGGTTACGCCGTCTGCACCCACTACGCCGGTCCAGCCCAGCAATCCGGAGCCTGCTGCTCCGGCACCTGCACAGCCTAACCCGGCACCGGCACAGCCCAGTAATCCGGAGCCTGCTCAGCCTTCTCAGCCGAGTGGTGGAGACTCCAACACCGACTGGTGGGGCACAGTGATTCCTGGTGAAGCTGATAAGAGTTGCCCGCCGGAAGAGCACGAAGTTGGCTGGTGCTAATCTCGCATATCGAAACATGTAAGTTGTAAGAGAGAAATAGGGGACGGTTCCCAAAAAATAGTTTGAAAAGTTAACATCAATCTACATTGGCAAAATGGGGACGGCGCAGAAATAGGGGGACGGTTCCTATTTGAAATCTTAACATCAAAAAACACAAAATGGACAAAATGGGGACGGCGCAGTCGAATGATCTGCACCGTCCTCTTTTGTATCAAAAAACCGGGGGCTTACGCTCCCGGTTTCGGTTTATTCGGCTGTCATCATCATGTCGCAATCGGCACATTTTATGCGTACCACTTTTGTGGCTCTTACGCTGTTACGGCAGCAGGGACATATATATTTTATGCTGTGGCTGTTGGGGTTACCATTTCCTGCCGGTTTGCCTGTGGCGTTTCCTGCGCCCGTTGCGCGCGGTGTCCAGCTGTATTCAATGCGGTTCATCCGGATGTCCTCCCAGCCCTGTTCCAGAATAAACTCACAAAGCGCATCTGTCGGTTCCGTGATGCTCCAACCTATACGCGGGTCGTAGCTGATTTTTAGGTCACACTGTTCAGCCATTGCCTTAAACCGCTTATTGTGGTACTGCCCGCCCCGGCTGGTGTCCTGTATGCCCTTTTGCAGATTCCAAAGGTGTACACATTCGTGCAGGAGCGTGGCAACCACATTCTCAATCGGTCGGTCAAGCGTTCCCGCCCCAATGTTTAATTCGTGCCGTGTGCCATTGCCCCTCTGCCACGCCTTGGCAACTGTCACATGACCGTATGCCTTTGGGGTGCTCTGTATCGTGATGATGGGTTCCTCTAACTCTCCATCAAAATACCTTGCATTGACTGCCCGGAAAATTTTCTCTAAGTATCCCGCTGTACGGCTGGTTTTAACAGTTTCTTTCATTTTGTTGTCCTCACTTTCAAAATTTCAATCTCTAATCCGGGGAGGATTAAAAATTTCGTTTCGTCCGTGATTTCCCCAAAAGCCCGACTGGGCTTGTGTCAAGAAACCGTGGAATAAAATGTTATAATGGTTTTGTTTTATGCCGCGAAAGTTCTTTACACAAGTCCATACGGGCTTAAACTCCCGAAGGGACAAACGAAAAAAACAAGAGGCTGCAGCCTCTTACCTTTATAAAAAAAGCGCCCCAAAAAGGCGCTTGCAAAAATAAGCGCCTTTTAAGCGCCCAAAACAGAATTTACCAAAAAACAAAAAAGAAAAACCACGAAGAACTTTTCGTTACTTCGTGGTTTTTCTTGGTGCGCCGGAAGGGACTCGAACCCCCGACCTTCTGATTCGTAGTCAGACACTCTATCCAGCTGAGCTACCGGCGCATATTCTCTTGTGCGTTCCCGCTGAGAACGTGTATTATTATATCGCCGGGGAGAAGGAAAGTCAAGCGTTTTTTCAAAAAAACTTTTAAAAAACTTTAAATGGGCATCTTTACTGAAATTTCGCAGCAAAGACCCCGGTGTTTTCGGCTGTTTGTTGTTGATTGTTGTGCAACAGAGAATTGACAAATACTTTGCAACATTTTCTAATAATACTAGATTTCGGATTACGAACGATGGTGTTTGCAATCGCAGCCACCATCGGCTTTTTTATTCCCCCGCGTGTCCACGGCGTACGCACAGATGCGCGTGCATAATACAGAGCATTAAACAGATAAACCGAATCGACCCCAATTTGTATTCCAATAAGAAACGGAGTGGCACTCAATCATGGCGAAGTACATCGTCAAGCGCGTGGCAATGGGCATTTTCAGCGTGTTCATTGTTGCGACCCTTACCTTTTTCATCATGAACCTGGTCCCCGGCGGCCCGTTCGTGGCGGAAAAGTCCATCAGCAAGGCAGCGCAGCAGGCTCTGGCCGAGAAATACGGTCTGGACAAGCCGCTGGGCGTGCAGTATCTGAATTATATGAACAGTCTGGTGCACGGCGATATGGGCCTGAGCCTAAAGCAGCGCGGCCGTACCGTCAACCAGATCATCTTCTCCAAGCTGCCGGTCTCTGCCCGCACCGCCGGTCTGTCCGTGCTGGTAGCGCTCTGCGTCGGCATCCCGCTGGGCTGTCTGTCTGCGTATAACCGAGGAAAATGGGCTGACAACCTGATTATCGTTTTTGCCACCTGCGGCATCGCCATCCCGAGCTTTATCTCCAGCGTTGTGCTGCTCTACACCTTCGGCATGAACCTCAAGCTGCTGCCCACAGTCGGCCTGAACGAGCCTGCGGCCTACATCATGCCGGTCACGGCGCTGGCCATCTATCCCACCGCCTACATCACCCGCCTGATGCGTTCGAGCCTGCTGGACGTTATGGGTCAGGATTATATGCGCACCGCCCGCGCCAAGGGCGTTTCCAGCGTCAAGATTCTGTTCAAGCACGCTCTGCGCAATGCCATTCTGCCTGTTGTCACCTACGTCGGCCCGATGCTGGCCGGCCTGATGACCGGCTCCTTTGTTGTGGAGAAAATCTTCTCCATCCCCGGTCTGGGCCGCGACTTTGTGTCCGCCATCACCAACCGTGACTACACGATGATCATGGGCACCACCATTCTGCTGGCCGGCCTCGTCATTGTGGCCAATGTGGTCGTCGATATTCTGTACAAGATCATCGACCCGCGCATCAAGCTGAAGTAAGGAGGAGCAGACAAAATGGAAAATCTGAAAAAGAATCCGTTGAGCCTGCAACTCAACGTGGAGGATTTCGCCCCCGCATCCAACGAGGAGAAAAAGAGCCTTGTCATCATGCGCGAGAGCGTCAACTTCTGGAAAGACGGTATGCGCCGCCTGAAGAAGAACAAGATCGCCATGGTCAGTCTGGTCGTCATTCTGCTCATCGCGTTTATGGCCTATGTTCTGCCGTCCCTGTGGCCCTACAGCTATGAGCAGCAGATCAAGGGCAGCAACAATCTGGCCCCGTTTGCCTACTCTGCCGCTGAGCAGGCCAAGATCGACGCAGGCGAGAAGGTGTTCCCGCATATCCTCGGCACTGACCGCATGGGTCGTGATTTTGCCGTGCGTGTTATGATGGGCACCCGCGTGTCCCTGTCTGTCGGCCTGCTGGCCTCGGTGCTGGTCCTGCTCATCGGTGCAACCTACGGCGCCATCTCCGCGTTTGCGGGCGGCTGGGTTGACAATATCATGATGCGCATTACCGATATTCTCTACACTATCCCCGACATTCTGCTCATCATCCTGCTGGCCATGGCCATCAAGGAGCCGCTGGAGACGCTGGCCACCAAACCGGGCTTCGGCTGGATGCAGACCCTCGGCCCCAACATGGTGTCCATCTTCATCATCTTTGCGCTGCTGTACTGGGTCGGCATGGCTCGTATCGTCCGCTCGCAGGTGCTGACCCTCAAGGAGAGCGAGTACGTCACCGCAGCCCGCGCACTCGGCGCGTCCGGCGGCCGCATCATCAAGAAGCATCTGCTGACCAACTGCATGGGCACCCTGATCGTCACCACCACCCTGCAGATTCCGTCCTCCATCTTCACCGAGAGCTACCTGAGCTTCCTCGGTCTGGGCGTTGCGGCCCCCATGCCGTCGCTCGGCTCTCTGGCCACCGATGCCGTCAAGGGCATGAACACCTACCCGGTGCTGCTGATTGCCCCCGCGCTGATGATCAGCGTGATGATTCTGGTGTTCAACCTGTTCGGCGACGGTCTGCGCGACGCGTTTGACCCGAAGCTGAAGAGCTAAAGGAAGGGAGGAAGAATCATGAGCGAAAAAATTCTTGAAATCAAGGACGAACGCCTGTCCTTCTTCACCCCCGCCGGTGAGGTCAAGGCGCTGAACGGCGTTTCCTTCAGCATGAATCAGGGCGACGTGCTGGGTATCGTCGGCGAGTCCGGCTCCGGCAAGTCTGTCACGGCGTATTCCATTATGGGCCTGACCGCCTACCCCGGCCGTCTGGTCGGCGGCACGGTGTGGTTCAACGGCCACCAGATTGACAAGATGACCGAGAAGGAGTTCCGCAAGATCCGCGGCAACGAGGTTTCCATCATCTTCCAGGACCCCATGACCAGCCTGAACCCGGTGTACACCATCGGCAACCAGATTGTCGAGGTCATCCGCCTGCACACCCAGAAATCCAAGCAGGAGGCGTGGGCCCGCGCCAAAGAGCTGCTGGAGCTGGTCGGCATCAACGAGCCGGAGCGCCGCCTGAAGCAGTACCCGCATGAGCTGTCCGGCGGTATGCGCCAGCGCGTTATGATTGCCATTGCGCTGGCCTGTGAGCCGAAGCTGCTGATTGCAGACGAGCCCACCACCGCGCTGGACGTGACCATACAGGCCCAGATTCTGGAGCTGATGAACGATCTGCGCCACAAGCTGGGTATGTCCATCATTATGATTACCCACGATCTGGGTGTTGTGGCCCAGATGTGCGAGAAGATTGCTGTTATGTACGCCGGTCATATCGTGGAATACGGCACGACCGATGAAATCTTCTACAACCCCCAGCATGAGTACACCAAGGGACTGATCAACTCCATCCCCAAGCTGAACGCCGAGGAGAAGGAGCGTCTGGTTCCCATCGAGGGCCAGCCGGTTGACCTGCTGAACCCGCCCGCGGGCTGCCCCTTTGCACCCCGCTGCAAGAGCTGCATGAAGGTCTGCCTGAGCAAAATGCCCCCCAAGACCGAGCTGAGCGACACCCATTACACCTATTGCTGGCTGCGCCAGAAGGAAGAATTTGAGAAAGGAGGCAAGGCCGAATGAGTGAGCAGAAGAATCTGGTTGAAGTAAAGCATCTGCAGCAGTATTTCCCCGCCGGCGGCATGGGCAAGAACAAGCAGTATGTGCAGGCTGTGGATGACGTGAGCTTTGCCATCCGCAAGGGCGAGACCCTGGGTCTGGTCGGCGAATCCGGCTGCGGCAAGACGACCACCGGCCGCACCCTGCTGCGCCTGTATGAGCCTACCGACGGCACGATCATCTATGACGGCAAGGTGCTGTTTGACAAGAAGGAAAAGATTGCGGTGGATATGCTGCCCTACCGCCGCCGTATGCAGATTGTGTTCCAGGACCCCTATGCGAGCCTTGACCCCCGCATGACCATCGGCGACATCGTGGGCGAGGGTATCGACATCCACCACCTGTGCGCCAACGCCAAGGAGCGCCATGACAAGATCATCTCCCTGCTGGAGCGCGTTGGTCTGAACAGTGAGCACGCCAATCGCTACCCGCACGAGTTCTCGGGCGGTCAGCGCCAGCGTGTCGGCATTGCCCGCGCCCTGGCTGTGGACCCGGAGTTCATCGTCTGCGACGAGCCGGTCTCCGCGCTGGACGTTTCGATTCAGGCGCAGGTCGTCAATATGTTTGAGGACCTGCAGCAGGAGATGGGCCTGACCTATCTGTTCATTGCCCATGACCTGAGCGTTGTCAAGCACATTTCCAACCGCATCGGCGTTATGTATCTGGGCAAGCTGGTGGAGCTGGCCGACAGCTTTGAGCTGATTGCGCACAGCGTCCACCCCTACACCCGCAGCCTGATTTCGGCCATTCCTGTGGCGGACCCTGTCACGGCCCGCCAGAGCCACCGCATTGTGCTGCAGGGCGATGTGCCCAGCCCGCTGAACCCGCCGAGCGGCTGCCGCTTCCGCACCCGCTGCCCCTACGCCGATGAGCGCTGCGCCGCCGAGGTGCCGGAGTTCAAGGAGATTTCCAGCGGACACTGGGCGGCCTGCCACCATCTGGATAATGAATTTGGAGGGTATTCCACATGAAGATGAAGAATGTTGCTGCCGTGGCTATGGCCGGCTGCATGGCTGCTTCTCTCGCTGCCTGCGGCGGCTCTGCCAGCACCGCAGCCTCCACCGAGACCAGCACCGCTGCATCCACCGAGGCTGCCACCGGCGAAGAGAGCACTGGCACTGCCAGCGGCTTCACTGTCCAGTACGGACCTAACCCCGAGACGCTGGACCCCGCGCGGAACAGCTCTATCGACGGTGCCAACACGCTGATCACTGTCTTTGAGCCGCTGCTGCTCATTGATGAGAACAACGAGGTCATCCCCGGCCAGGCTGAGAGCTACACTGTCAGCGATGACGGCCTGGTCTGGACCTTCACGATGCGTGACGGCCTGAAGTGGAGCGACGGCTCCGACCTGACCGCGAAGGACTTTGAGTACTCCTTCAAGCGTCTGGCCGCGCCCGACACCGCTGCCCCCTATGCCGAGACTGTTGTCGGCATGATCGACGGCTACGCCGATGCCACCGGCAACCCCGATGCAGGCGGCAACATGACCACCGAGCCTGACTTCGACGCCCTGAATGTCGTTGCCAGCGAGGATGGCAAGACCCTGACCGTCACCCTGAGCTACCCCTGCGCTTACTTTGACAAGCTGGCTGCCTTTGCCGCCATGAGCCCTGTGCAGCAGGCTACTGTTGAGGCCAACGGCGATGCATGGTGCACCGAGCCTGACACCTACATCTGCAACGGCCCCTACTACATCTCTGATTGGGTTCCCTCTGAGCGCCTCGTGCTTACCAAGAACCCGAACTATGTCGGCGGCTGGGATTCCTCCAAGATCGTTTCCGACACCATCACCCTGCTCCTGCTCGAGGATTCCAGCGCCTCCTACGCCGCTTACAACAGCGGTGAGGCACAGCTCGTCAAGGATGTTCCCACCGATGAGATCCCCAGCCTGACCAAGGCTGAGGACGGCGGCGACTTCTATGTTGACACCATCCTGGGCACCTACTACATCTCCCTGAACGACCAGAAGGAGCCGTTCAACGATGTCAATGTCCGTAAGGCTCTGAGCCTGGCCATCGACCGTGACTATGTTGCCAACACCATCATGCAGGGCACCTACACCCCCGCCTACAATCTGGTCGGCCCCGGCATCGTCGATGAGAACGGCATGTTCTACGACAACGCCAACGGCGGCAAGACCTACATCAGCGAGGACTACGAGGCCAACCTCGAGGCTGCCAAGCAGGCTCTGGCCGATGCCGGCTACCCCAACGGCGAAGGCTTCCCCACCATCGAGTACAGCACCAACGATGCCGGCTACCACACCCCCGTTGCTGAGTATCTGCAGCAGGCCTGGGGCGAGCTGGGCATCACCGTGAACATCAACAAGGTCGAGTGGGCCAGCTTCACCCCGCTGCGCCGCGCCGGCGACTATGACGCTTCCCGTAACGGCTGGGTCATGGACTACAACGATCCCTCCAATATGCTCGAGCTGTTCACCACCAGCAACGGCAACAACGATGGTAAGTATTCCAGCGCTGACTTCGATGCCGCGATCGAGGCTTCCAAGGTTGCTGACAAGAGCGTCCACTTCCAGAAGCTGCATGAGGCTGAGGACATCCTGATGAATGATTACGCCTGCATCCCCATTGCCTACTACAATGACTTCTGGCTGCAGAGCCCCTCTCTGAAGGGCACCTGGCACAGCCCCTACGGCTACTGGTACCTGCAGTACGGCTATGTTGAGGAGTAAGCTCCTTTAACCGCAAGCCTTCAAGGCACATCCGAAAGGGTGTGCCTTTTTGGTTTGCACAGCAAATTTTCACACCACAAAAAAAGGCGGAGCTTTCGCGCTGTATAAGCGAAGGCTCCGCCTGATTGGTTATTTTTATATGTATGCCCGGTGCTTACGCGCCCAGCGTGGCGGCCATGACGGCCTTGATGGTGTGCATACGGTTTTCGGCCTCCTGAAAAACGATGGACTGGCGGCCGGTGAATACCTCGTCCGTCACCTCCATTTCGGCGCGGCCGAACCGCTCGCCAATTTCCCGGCCAATGGCGGTCTTGTGGTCGTGGTAGGCGGGCAGGCAGTGCATAAATACCGCACCCGGCTTGGCCTTGGCCATCAACGCCGCATTGACCTGATAGGGGGCCAGCGCTTTGATGCGCTCCTCCCAGACCTCGACCGGCTCACCCATGCTGACCCAGACATCCGTATAGACAACGTCAGCGCCTGCTACTGCGTCAGTGTCCTCGCTCAGGGTGATGCTGCCACCGCTCAGCCGGGCAAATTCCTGGCACTTGGTCACCAGCTCGGGGTTCGGCCAGTAGGCCTTGGGGGCGCAGGCCACAAAATGCAGGCCCATCTTGGCGCAGCCAATCATCAGGCTGTTGCCCATGTTGTAGCGGGCGTCCCCCATGTAGGCGAACTTCAGCCCCTGCAGCTTGCCGAAATGCTCCCGCAGGGTCAGGAAATCAGCCAGAATCTGGGTGGGGTGGTACTCGTTCGTCAGACCGTTCCAGACCGGCACGCTGGCGTATTTGGCCAGCTCCTCCACAATGGCCTGCCCATAGCCGCGGTACTCGATGCCCTCAAACATACCGGAAAGCACCTGCGCCGTGTCGGCGATGGACTCTTTCTTGCCAATCTGGCTGCCGGTGGGGTCCAGATAGGTGGTGCCCATGCCCAAATCGTGGGCCGCAACCTCAAACGAGCAGCGGGTGCGGGTGGAGGTCTTTTCAAAAATCAGCGCCACATTCTTGCCGCGCAGCGTGTCATGCGGGATGCCGGCCTTCTTCTTGGCCTTCAGCTCGGCGGCTAAATCCAGCAGACCGCCAATCTCCGCGGGGGTAAAATCCAACAGCGTCAGAAAATCATGCCCTACAAGGTCCATACGAACACTTCCTTTTTGTATATATGCGATATTGCTGTATAAATATACATATAATTATACCACGTCCGATGCCTGTGCGCAAGGGGCAGTTTATGCTATAATAGAGAAAAAGCAAGGCGGAAGGGAGGCTCCCGATGGCGAAGATTTACTTTCATGTGGATGTCAACTCGGCGTTTCTGTCATGGTCGGCGCTCAAGCATCTGCAGGACGGCGATGTGCAGGACCTGCGCACGATACCCGCGGTGGTGGGCGGCGATGAAGCCAAGCGCCACGGCGTGGTGCTGGCCAAAAGCGGCCCGGCCAAAAAGTACGGCATCCAGACCGGCGAGAGCCTGTTTGCTGCCCGCGCCAAGTGCCCGGGGCTGACGATTGTACCGCCGGATTTTGACTTTTACGTGCAAAACAGCAAGGCACTGATTAAGATTCTGGGCGACTACACGCCGGATGTGGAGCAGTACAGCATTGACGAGGCGTTTCTGGATATGACCGGCACCGAGGCGCTGTTCGGCCCGCCGCTGACGGTTGCCCACACCATCCGCCGCCGCGTCAAGCGGGAGCTGGGCTTTACGGTCAATGTGGGTATTGCGCCCAACCGCCTGCTGGCCAAAATGGCCTCCGACTTTGAAAAGCCCGACCGGGTGCATACCTTATATAAATATGAGATTGAAACCAAGATGTGGCCGTTGCCGGTGGGGGACTTATTTGGCGTGGGCCCCAGTGCGGCCAAAAAGCTGAACAGCTTTGGCATCTGCACGATCGGGGACTTTGCCCGGCTGGACCGCGAGACGGCGACCCGGATGTTCGGCAGCCGCGGCGAGACGTTGTGGAACTATGCCAACGGCCGCGAGACCGACACGGTGACCAAGCAGGGCAGCCGTGACAACAGCTACGGCAACAGTGTGACGATGCCGCAGGATCTGTCCTGGCCCGAGGAAGCCGACGCCACAATGCTGGCGCTGTGTGACTCGGTAGGGCGGCGGCTGCGGGCGGACGGCAAGACCGCCCGGGTGGTGACGGTGCAGCTGGTGGACAACGCCTTCCGGCGTACCAGCCACCAGACCACGCTGCTCAACCCGACCAACTCAACCGACCGGCTGTACCATGTGGCCGCCGAGCTGATGCGCCAGATGTGGCCTGCGCGCCCGGTGCGGCTGGTGGGGGTCAGTGCCGAAAAAACCGGCGAGGACAACTTTGAGCAGATGGACTTCTTTACGGACGCCGCCCGCACCGACAAGCAGGAGAAGCTCGACCGCGCCGCGGACGCCCTGCGCCGCAAATTCGGCGGTGCCGCCGTGACCCGCGCCACGCTGCTGACCGCAAGCAGCCGCAAGCCCGAAGCCCTCAGCGCCGCCAAAGAGCGGGAGAAGGGGAAATGATGGGGGCCGGGCATTGCCCGCCCGCAACGTGACCATTGCCGCCATTTTCCGGATCGCTCTGTAGGGGCGGCATATATGCCGCCCGCACGTTCCCCGCAAAATGCCGTTTATGGGTTATTTGTAGGGAGGGGTCTTGACCCCTCCGCGGGCTACCCGCCAACGATATTTTCCGGGAAACCGCCACGGGGCGTCGGAGACGCCGCCCCCTACAAACCGAACCATAAACGGCATATTGCCGGGAACCTGCGGCGGAGTGGGGTCACCCCGCCCTACGGCGCGGCTTCAAACACAACAAATTCCCCGTCAATCTCCACCACCACGGCATCGTCCTCGTTGACCCAATACGAATACCCGGCACCAAAATTAGAGCAGCCGTCCATATCGGGCAACACATCCGCTGCCACGCTGTCGGAGATCACGCCGTCCGGGTCGCGGTTAGCGATGAAATCAATCACCTTCAGCGACTCAAAATAACGCACGCCGTCGATCTGCACGCACCGTGCCAGGCCCAGTGCGATAGACGACTCGGCGGAATCCTTTGCTGCCCCCTCCTTGACGGCCGCGTCCCCATTGTCTGCCTGCGGCGCAGCGGCGCTCAGCATTGGTACATCCGGTGCGGGGGCAACCTCGGCGGCTTCCTCCGGGGCGTCGGCGGCAAAGGCGGCGGCTTCGCTGGTCATGTTGGCTTTGCGGAATCCGTCACTCTGCCACACGGCCACGCCGCCTAAAAACACGCAGGCGCACGCGGCCACGGCGGCAAAGCTGCGCCAGTAAACCGGCGGCTTGCGGCGCTTTTTCAACGGCGCGTCGGCAGCCAAAATCAGGTCATCGTCCACATGGCCGATGGCCTCAAACAATTCACGCTCTGTCACAGCGCAGCACCCCTTTCCTGTAAGTATGCGGCCAGCTTGCCGCGGGTACGGTGCAGCGTCACCCGCACCTTGCTCTCGGTCAGGCCGTACCGCGCGGCAATATCTGCCGTGGCGTCGCAGTACCAATAGCGGCGCAAAAATATATTGCGAGTTTCTTTCGGCAAAGTGCGCAGAAAATCGCTGATGATCCGTCCGGTTTCGGCGGCGTCAAAACTGTCCTCCACGCCGCCCGGCGCGGCGACGCACTCGGCCAGCTCGTCCAGCGGGGCACAGGTCTGTCCGCTGCCGCGTTTCTGGGCCGATGCCTTGTCAAAGCGGTCCAGCGCCAGATTGCGCGTGATGCGCCCCAGATACGGTGCCAGCCGTGCGGGGCGGTTGTCCGGCATACTGTTCCACGCGGCCAGCCAGGTGTCGTTTTCGCACTCCTCGGCGTCATGGGAGCTGTGCAGAATGTTGTCGGCAATTTTGCGGCAGTACGCGCCGAATTTTGCGGCGGTCTCGGTCAGCGCCTGCTCGTCCCGCGCCCAGTACAGCGCCACGATTGCGGCGTCCTCCATAGGTATGACCTCCTTTATATATAAGGTAGGAATTTTTCAGCCGTATGTTACACAAAACGCCTGCCTTTTGTGGCAGGCGTTTGCATTACAGCATATGTTTTTTGTGCAGCACCCACGCCGCAAAGACGCACAACGCCAGCGTAAGCCCCAATACAATGGCAAACCCGGCGGTGGAGCTGGCAAAGGGCATACCCTCGGCCCGCACGTTCATACCGTACAGGCCACTGATAACGGTCGGCACGGCCATCAGCAGCGTGATGCTGGTCAGGTATTTCATGGCGTTGTTCAGGCGGTTGTCCAGAATCGAGCTGAACAGCTCCCGCGTGCCCTTGATATCGTCGCGGTAGATGCTGGTCATCTCGATGGCCTGCCGGATTTCAACAATGACGTCATCCAGCAGCTCGCGGTCATCCGGGTACTGCTCCAGCCGCTTGTAGCGGGTCAGGCGGTCCAGCACGGTGGCGTTGGCCCGCAGACTGGTGGCAAAGTAAACCAGCGTGGATTCCAGCGCGTGCAGCTCCATCAGGTCGCTGTCCTTCAACTCGCCGGACAGGTTTTTCTCAATGGCCTGGCGGCGGCGGTCGATGAGCCGCAGCTCCTGCTGGTACATGGTGGCGGCGCGGTAAAGCAGCTGGTAGACGAACCGCATCTTTTTGCGGGTGGAGAAGCCCTTGACCCGGCAGGCAGCGAAATCCCCCACCACGGCGGTATCGGTGGAGCAGACTGTGACGATTAGCTCCTGCGTCAGCAGGATGCCTAAGGGAATGGTGGTGTACACGCCCTCTCCGGCGCCGTCCACCTTGATGGGAATATCTACGATGATAACGGTGTAGCCGTCCTCTAAGCTGATACGCGCCGATTCCTCGGGGTCAGTCGCGGCTACGATGTCGGCAGGCTCAATGTCCAGCGTGGTTGCCGCCAGACGAACCTCCTCATCGGTCGGGTTGGTCAGGCAGACCCAGGCACCTTCATTCATATCATCAACACGCGTCAGACGCTTGTCCTGCGTGCGGTATAGCTTCATCATCGCAAACTCCACCTATATAGTATTATAATAGTAGTATAAGTCTTTTCCGTACAATGCGCAAGCGGATATTTTGCGGATGCCTCTTGCACCCTCCCGGCTGTGAGGCAAACGTCCCTGGTTGCCTTTGCTACTCCTGCTTCCCACTGACTGCCGCTCCCTGCTTGACGACTCTGACTTCCCGCTAACTGCCGTTCCCTCATTTACGACCCAGTAGGGGCCGGGTATGCCCGGCCCGGTTGTTTCCCAATATCTGCTGTTACCGGTAAACCACTGAACCCTCCGCACCCACATTTAGTAGTCATACTTCCCCACCTCCGCAATATACACCTTGCCCAAATACCTCTATCAAAATTTGTCAAAAAATCCGAAAAAAGGTGTTGACAAAGTATAGGGGGGTGTGGTAATATATCAAAGCTGTCTCGCGGG
>OJNY01000719.1_pt1 | contig 24333 bp, 24 predicted proteins | sample 1597931 | NCBI WGS metagenome assembly OJNY01 (sample SAMN01915209, study PRJEB22387) | human gut metagenome | isolation source: stool | host: Homo sapiens | place: USA
GTAAAATTTCTGTTAAGAGGCTGAAAAAAATGAGAGTAATGATTGTAGAGGATGAGAAAGAAATATGTGATACCGTTGCAAAAAGGCTGTATGACATGGGATATGAGGTGGATACCTGCTATGACGGTAATGCGGCGCTTGAGTATGTTCTGGCAGAAAATTATGATCTGATCGTGCTGGATCTGAACCTGCCGGGCAGGGATGGAATGGATATTCTGAGAGAACTGAGACGGAAAGATGAAGAAACAAAGGTTTTGATTTTGTCTGCCAGAAGTCAGATTGCGGATAAAGTTGAGGGGCTGGATGCGGGAGCAAATGATTATATGGAAAAGCCGTTTCATTTACAGGAGCTGGAAGCAAGGATCAGAAGTCTGACAAGACGTAAATTTGTACAGAAGGATATCTGCCTGAAGTGTGGAGATATTTCATTTGACACGATGAAACGCGAAGCAGCTGCAAAAGGAAAACCTGTGCTCCTGACGCGGAAAGAAAACGGGATTTTAGAATATCTGCTTCTGAATCAGGGAAGGCCGGTAAGTCAGGAAGAGTTGATAGAGCATGTCTGGGATGCATCTGCGGACAGCTTCAGTAGTGCTGTCAGAGTACATATGTCGTCTCTTAGAAAAAAGCTGAAGGCAGAACTGGGATATGACCCGATTCAGAATAAAGTCGGCGAAGGCTATACAATACGAACGGAGAATGCATTATGAAAAAAATATCGCTTCAATGGAGGCTTACTATTATCACAACGTTGTTTATTGCGATGATATGTGGCTTTCTTACTATGTTTCTGTATAAAAACGGTGTCTACTATATTGATACACTGCAGGATACTGTGGATGCGCAGGGTGGAGAAACGGCGGAAGGCGGCACGGATGAAATTTATATTGATATCCCGGATGACAAGTGGAATGATTTTGTAAATGATTTTTCTGTTCAAGTGTATAATAATAAGACGGATTATAAGAGGAGAAGCCTGCTTGTTTCTATATTGTCTGCGCTTCTGGGCGGTGTAGCCACATATTTTATATGTGGACGCGCGCTTAAGCCGCTCCGTGCATTTTCCGATCAGATAGAAAAGGTGCAGGCACAAAATCTGTCAGATGCAAGGATGGAAGAGAATGGGGTCAGGGAACTGAACCAGCTCAGTATCTCTTATAACAGGATGTTGGAAAGGCTGTCGGATGCATTTGAAGTACAGAGACAATTTACTGCGAATGCGGCACATGAGCTAAGGACTCCGTTATCCGTGATACAGGTACAGCTGGATCTGTATCATTCCGCCGATCATCCGGATAATGATGAGAGTACAGAGCGGATCATAAAAATGGTTACCGAACAGAATGAACGGCTTGGCAGAATGGTTAAGACGCTTCTTGATATGAGTGAGCTTCAGACGGTGGCACGTAACGAAAAAATTGCATTAAATGCACTTGTCGAGGAAGTGCTTGCAGATCTGGATCCTCTGGCGCGGGAAAAGAATATAGAGCTTTCTGGGAATTGTGAAAATCTGACCATGGAGGGCAGTGATATCCTTATTTACAGACTGGTGTATAATCTTGTGGAAAATGCGATAAAGTATAATCAGGCAGGTGGACAGGTTACGGTAACAGCCGCCGGGAAAGACCGGCATATTCATCTTGCCGTGACAGATACCGGAAACGGAATTCCGCAGGAACTCAGAGAACGCATATTTGAACCGTTTTTCCGTGTGGATAAATCCAGAAGCAGGGCTTTGGGCGGTGTGGGGCTTGGACTTGCCCTGGTCCGTGAAATTGTGAGAGTGCATGATGGCAGTATATCAGTCAGGGACAATCCGGCGGGCGGTACGGTCTTTGAGGTGATTTTCTGAAGCGGCCGCTGCGAAAATTCACGTTGAAGTTTCTGTTGAGATTGAAAAAACAGAGTACTTATGCTATAGTATGTAGTTGCATCGGACTCTTATTTTGAGATGAAAAAAGGGTGTACAAGAAATCTGAAGAAAGGTGAAAACCTGTATAAATGATGGGTTTTCGGATAGGTAAATAACAAAATGAAACTCGGCATCGTTGGCCTTCCCAACGTAGGAAAAAGTACATTATTTAACTCTTTGACAAAAGCAGGTGCATTATCTGCAAATTACCCGTTTGCAACGATCGATCCGAATATCGGTATCGTATCTGTTCCGGATGAAAGAATCGTAAAGCTCGGTGAGCTTTATCATACAAAAAAGGTAACTCCTGCAACGATCGAATTCGTTGATATTGCAGGACTCGTAAAGGGTGCCAGCAAGGGAGAAGGTCTTGGCAACCAGTTTCTTGCCAATATCCGTGAAGTAGATGCAATCGTACATGTGGTACGCTGCTTTGAAGATACGAATATCATCCACGTAGACGGCAATATCGATCCGGCGCGTGATATTGAGACGATCAATCTGGAACTGATCTTTTCCGATATCGAGATTCTCGACAGACGAATCGCCAAAATTTCAAAACAGGCAAGAATGGACAAGACACTTGCCAAAGAGCTTGAGCTGGTAGAAAGTATCAAGGCGCATCTGGAAGCAGGTAAGATGGCAAGATCCTTTGAAGTACCGGATGATGACGATGCACAGCTTTGGTTCAAGGGCTACAATCTGCTGACTGCAAAGCCTACCATTTATGCGGCTAACGTGGCAGAAGATGACCTTGCAGATGACGGCGCTTCCAATCCGCACGTGGCAAAGGTACGTGAGATGGCAAAGGAAGAAGGCGCAGAGGTATTTGTGATCTGTGCACAGATCGAGCAGGAATTGTCGGAGCTTTCCGATGAAGAAAAACAGGAATATCTGGATGATCTCGGTGTTTCCTCCAGCGGTCTGGATAAGCTGGTTGCAGCAAGCTACAGCTTACTCGGTCTGATCAGCTTTCTGACGGCAGGAGAGGATGAATGTCGTGCATGGACGATCAAGAAAGGCACAAAAGCACCACAGGCAGCAGGTAAGATCCATACAGATTTTGAGCGAGGCTTTATCAAGGCAGAAGTTGTCAACTACAAGGATCTGATGGAGCATGGTTCTCTTGCGGCAGCCAGAGAAAAAGGGCTTGTTGGTATGGAAGGAAAAGAATACGTGGTACAGGACGGAGATGTGATCCTGTTCCGCTTCAATGTATAGGATAAGAGGTGCATGCTATGATGGATAAATGGGACATTGCGTTTCCGCATCTGGGTATCTATCTGGAACATTTTCCGAAAAGCTTTACGGTTTTTGGCTTTACGATCGCACTTTATGGCGTGATCATTGCGCTTGGTGTGCTGTTGGGGTTTACTCTGGCAAATCATGTGGCAAATAAGCAGGGGCTTCCCAAAGATCTTTTGTGGGACTTTGCGGTTCCGGCAATTATTTTCTCGGTTTTGGGTGCGAGGATCTATTACGTGGTATTCAGCTGGGATTATTATAAGAATCATCTGAATGAGCTTCTGAGCATCAGACAGGGAGGCATCGCGATTTACGGTGCAGTGATCGGTGGCTTCCTGACCCTTCTCGTTTTCTGTAAGATCCGGAAACAGAATTTCTTCCTGATTTCTGATATTGCAGTGCTGGGACTTCTGGTTGGACAGATCATGGGACGCTGGGGTAATTTCACAAACAGAGAAGTATTCGGACATTATACGGATTCCCTGTTTGCCATGCGGCTTCCGATCGAAGCGGTCAGAAGTGCGGATATCACATCGGATATCGCGGCGCACATTACAGATGGGATCAATTATATTCAGGTACATCCGACTTTTTTATATGAAAGTGTGCTGAATCTGCTTCTTTTGATCGTGCTTCTTCTTTATACGAAGCACAAGAAGTTTAACGGAGAGATCGCACTCGGTTATCTGGGTGGTTATGGCATTATCCGGTTCTTTGTGGAGGGCATCCGTACCGACCAGCTCAAGATCGGCTCCACCGGGATCGCGGTATCCCAGCTTCTGGGTATGGTGCTGTTTATTGCAGCGATACTGACGGATGTGATCGTAAGGATCTACCGCAGGAAAAAAGGACTGCAGGAATTGCCGCAAAAGGCAGCAGTAGTGCAAAATAAAGTCGAAAATGACGAAAAACAAGACGAATAATAAAAAACGGGAATAAAATGGAAATCCATGGCATTCGGTAATATTTACTGAATGTTATGGATTTTTTTTGTACAAATTTTTAACAAATGGAAAAGAAAATCTTAAGATACACACTTGTCAAATGAGAAAAAGTAGTCTAAAATTAGAGCATAAGTGGTAGAAAGTGGAGTGAAGTGGTATGAAGTGGAGGGAATGACCCAAAACCGAGACCGAAAAGGGTAACGATTATGTTCATGGGAGAGTACAGTCATACAATCGATACAAAAGGCCGTCTGATTGTTCCTTCTAAGTTCCGGGAATCGCTTGGCGACAGCTTTGTGGTGACAAAGGGACTGGATGGATGTCTTTTTGTGTACGATATGACAGAATGGAAATCCTTTGAAGAAAAGCTGAAAGAACTCCCCATGAGCCACAGAGATACTCGTAAATTCGCCCGTTTCTTCCTTGCCGGAGCATCGCAGGTAGAAGTAGACAAGCAGGGCAGAATACTGATCCCGAATGTACTGCGCGAGTTTGCGGGACTGGAGAAGGATGTGGTATTCCTCGGTGTCGGCAGCAGAATTGAAATCTGGAGCAGGCAGGCATGGGATGGCGAAGGTAACTTCGATGATATGGATGATATCGCAGAGCGGATGGCGGATTTGGGACTGAGTATTTAGGATTGGTAAGAGGCAGAATGGAATTTTCACATAAATCGGTATTATTAGAGGAGACAATTGAAGGACTTGCCATAAAACCGGAAGGTATTTATGTGGATGGGACACTCGGCGGAGCCGGTCACTCCAGTGTGATCGCCGGCCGGCTGAGCGGACAGGGACATCTGATCGGGATCGATCAGGATGCTGCAGCGATCGCGGCTGCGACAGAACGTCTTCAGCCTTTTGCGGAGCATGTTACGATCGTCAGAAGCAATTACGAAAACATGTGCCAGATCATAAAGGATAACGGCTATGCAGGTGTAGACGGAATTTTACTGGATCTGGGTGTATCTTCCTATCAGCTCGATACTGTAGAACGGGGATTCTCATATAAATACGATACAAAGCTGGACATGCGTATGGATGAAAGACAGACGCTGACAGCAAGGGATATTGTGAACGGGTATTCGGAAACAGAGCTGTTTCACATCATCCGGGATTACGGAGAAGATAAATTTGCCAAGAATATTGCCAAACATATCGTTCTGGCAAGAGAAGAGAAACCGATAGAGACAACTTATGAACTGAATGAGATCATAAAGGCCGCAATACCGGCAAAAATGCGTGAGACAGGAGGACATCCTTCCAAACGTACTTATCAGGCGATCCGCATTGCCTTAAACAGAGAACTTGATGTACTCAGAGACAGTCTGGATGATATGATCAAAATTTTAAATCCGGGAGGCCGGATCTGCATTATTACGTTCCATTCATTAGAGGACCGGATCGTAAAGCTGGCATTCCGCAAGAATGAAAATCCCTGCATCTGTCCGCCGTCTTTTCCGGTATGTACCTGTGGCAGAAAACCGCTTGGCAGGGTGATCACTAGAAAACCGATCTTACCGGGCGAAAAGGAACTGGCAGAAAACAGCAGATCAAAAAGTGCAAAGCTTAGAATATTTGAAAGAAGCGAGGGGTAGTAACATGGCTGCAAATTATAATAGAAGAAGATATGCATCATACGAAAGAAGATCACACGGCGATTACTATGTAGACGGCAATGTGGTCAGAAAATATGATGTCGTTAGAGAAATTGAAAAGAAACCGGCAAAGAGACTGAGTGAGCAGACACGTAAAAACAGAGAACGTGAAAAACATATGAGTCTGGGATACGTGGCATTTTTATGTGTTTCCATGTGCGTAGCTGCCATCATTCTGTATAATTATCTGGCACTGCAGACAGCAAATACATCCGCTGTCACAGCAATTTCCGCGCTGGAAAGCGAGCTGAATACCATGAAGCTGGATAATGATGAAGAATACAGCCGCATCATGAGCAGTGTCGATATGGAAGAGATCAAAACAAGAGCGATCGAAGATCTGGGCATGCAGTATGCAGAGAAGGGACAGGTTGTAGAAGTTCCCGGTGTTGCGGATGATTACGTACGCCAGTACAAGGCGATGCCATAAACAGTGGAGAGGTGCGGAAGTTGGAACAGAGATCTTATCAGAACAGAAATGTACGCAGAAACAGAAGAAGAAAAGCAAATGCCAATCGGTTTCATATAAGGATGCAGAAAAAGCTGGTAGTATTATTCCTGATAATATTACTGGCTTTCATAGGTTTAAGTGTAAAACTGATTTATATTAATAAGGTGGATGGGGAAAGATATAAGAAGCAGATATTATCCCAGCAGGAATATGATTCCAAAACACTTCCTTACAAACGCGGAGAGATCGTGGATGTAAACGGGACAAAGCTGGCATACAGTGAAAAGGTTTATAATCTGATCATTGATGCCAAGGCGATCAACAACAGTAAGAAGGAAGATGCATTAAGTGCAACCTTACAGGCGCTGGATCAGTATTTTGATCTGGATATCAATGCGATCAGCAATTATATTTCCCAGAATGCAAACAGCCAGTATTATGTTGCTGCAAAGCAGCTGGAATATGAGACGGTGGCACCGTTTCAGGAAGCAAAGCAGGAAAACAGCTCCATTGTCGGTGTCTGGTTTGAGGAAGAGTACAAACGAAAATATCCGTATAATACGCTGGCATCTTCCGTGATCGGCTTTACAGGCTCGGATAATAACGGAACATACGGACTGGAAGAATATTACAATACAACACTGAATGGAACAAATGGCAGAGAGTATGGTTATCTGACGGAAGATTCCACGCTGGAGCGTACAACGATCGCTGCACAGGATGGCTGCACACTGGTTACTTCTTTGGATACAAATATTCAGAATATTGTTGAAAAATACATGAAGCAGTTCAATGAAGAACATAAAGGAGAGTACAGACCGGATGATGACGGAAGCTCTAATATGGGAGTTATTGTGATGAACCCGCAGACCGGAGAAATCCTGGCAATGTCTGACTATCCGAATTTTGACCTAAACAATCCGAAAGATCTGACGCCTTTTTATTCAGAAGAAGAGATCGCACAGATGGATGATGAAGCCATGTATGATGCGCTGAACAGAATCTGGAGAAATTACTGTATTTCCGACACGTATGAGCCGGGATCTGTTGCAAAGGCAATGACGATCGCAGCGGGACTTGATTCCGGAAAGCTGACCGGGAACGAAACGTACGTATGTAACGGTGTGCTGGAGGTCAGCGGTCACCCGATCAAATGTCATAAACACATCGGACATGGTGTTGTCACTGTCTCTCAGGCACTCGAGCAGTCCTGTAACGTAGCCCTGATGCATATTGGTGAGCAGATGGGCAAGGAAACATTGATGAAATATTTGTATAATTTTAACATCGGACTGAAAACCAACATTGATCTGTCCGGTGAGGCGAGAACCAACACACTTGTTTACAATGTAGATGACATGGTGGCTTCTGACCTTGCGATTTCTACCTTCGGACAGGGCTATAATGTGACAATGATTCAGATGGCAACAGCTTTTTCTTCTATTATCAATGGTGGTAAGTATTATCAGCCGCATGTTGTGACAGAGATCAAGAGTGCGGATGGCACAACGGTAGAAAAGGTAGAGCCACGTATGCTCAAGCAGGTGATTTCTTCCACAACATCCGATACAATGAAAACGTATCTGGCAAATGTGTGCTCAGTCGGAACGGGTTCAGCAGCTGTACCGGCAGGTTATCTGATCGGCGGTAAAACGGGAACTGCCGAAAAACAGCCGCGTGGTAACGGAAACTATGTTGTTTCCTTCATGGGCTTTGCACCGGTGGACGATCCGCAGGTTGTTGTATATGTTGTCATTGATGAACCGAATGTGGAATCACAGCCTCATTCTTCTTTTGCACAGGAGGTTGCCAAAAATATCTTTACAGAGATCTTACCGTATCTGAATGTATTCCGGACAGAAGAACTTTCAGAGGAAGACATAGAGCAGCTGCAGAAACTGCATATTTTACCGGGAACTGACACAGAAGAAAGCTCCGATGGTGAAAATAGCGGGAATGATGAAAATACAGATGGAAATAATGATGGAGAGAGCGCGGAAGGTGGAGATCCTGAGGTGACCTATCAGGTAGACCCGCAGACAGGAAATGTCATTGATCCGAATTCCGGACTACAGCTTGATCCAAATACGTTTGAACCGGTGGATCCGAAGAGTTCCGATCTGGATGGACTGACCGGTGTGGAAAACAAACCGCAGGATGAAACCGGAGAAGGTACAACAGAAATCAGTGCAGGCGCAGGATTTTAAGCCGTTATGCATATCTGACGGATGCGGCTAATAAGCTATGGTAAGAGACAGCTTTGGAGCCTGTATGCGCGGATATAAAACTTTTCACAGAAAAAAGGTACTCATTTTATTTTTGGGAGTATGCTTCTGTATGTTGCTTCTGGCGGGCAGGCTGACTTATCTGATGGTGTTTCAGTCAGCTTACTATACACAGAAGGCACTAATGCTGCATGAAAGAGAGCGCAGTATCAAAGCAGCAAGAGGTGAGATCTGGGACAGGAACGGAACAGTGCTTGCAGCGAACAAAACAGTCTGTACAATATCGGTGATCCATTCACAGATCAAAGATCCGGAAGCAGTGATCGAGCTGCTTTGCAGGGAGCTTTCCATGGACGAAGAAACAGTCCGGAAAAGAGTGGAGAAGGTTTCCTCTATCGAACGGATCAAAAGTAATGTGGAGAAAGAAACCGGTGACCGGATCCGGAAAGCGGATCTTGGCGGCATAAAGGTGGATGAAGATTATAAACGGTATTATCCGTACGATACACTGGCAAGTAAGGTGCTGGGCTTTACCGGAGCTGATAATCAGGGAATCATAGGGCTGGAAGTGAAATATGAAGATGCACTGCGCGGGCAGGATGGTACCATTTATACGATCACAGATGCCAGAGGCGTGGAAATAGATGCACAGGGAGAAAGCAGAAAAGAACCTGTCAAAGGGCATACTCTGCAGCTGACACTGGATCGGAATATTCAGGCATACGCGACAATGCTTGCAACGCAGGCAATGCTTGCCAAGGAAGCGGAGGGGGTTTCTATTCTCTGTATGAATCCGCAAAACGGTGAAATCTATGCATGCGTGAATGTACCGGAATTTAATCTGAATGCGCCGTATGATCTGACGGATGAATATATCAGTCTGCAGGGAGAAAAACTGACGGATAATCTGCAGGATGAGAGAAACCGGATGTGGCGTAACAACTGTATCAATGACACCTATGAACCGGGATCGACCTTCAAGGTCATTACTGCGGCGGCGGGACTGGAGGAAGGCGTGGTCACACCGGCAGATACGTTTCACTGTCCCGGTTTTTGTGTTGTAGAGGATCGCAGGATCCGTTGCCATAAGGTAACAGGGCATGGAAGCGAAAACTTTGTGCAGGCGACCATGAATTCATGTAACCCTGTTTTTGTGGCAGTAGGTCTGCGGCTTGGACCGGAGAAATATTATGATTACTTTGAACAGTTCGGACTGCTGCAAAAGACAGGCGTTGACCTGCCCGGCGAGGCAGGAACGATCATGCATAAAAAAGAAGATATCGGTCTGGTGGAACTGGCAACCATGTCCTTTGGGCAGTCCTTTCAGGTTACACCGATGCAGCTTCTGACAACTTTTTCTTCCATAATCAATGGCGGAAACAGGATCACACCGCATTTTGGAAAAACGATCATTGATGAAAACGGAAAGAAAGAAGAACTGCAATATCCCGTGCAAAAGGGGATCATTTCGGCAGAGACCTCGCAGACAATGCGGAAAATACTGGAAAAGGTCGTATCGGAAGGCGGAGGCAGAAACGGACAGGTGGAAGGCTACGAGATCGGCGGCAAGACCGCAACAAGCCAGACGCTGCCACGTGGAAGCGGTCGCTATATTTCTTCTTTTGTCGGTTTTGCACCGGCATCTGATCCGCAGATCATAACTCTGGTTGTCATACAGGCCCCGAAGGGTGTATACTATGGCGGAACCATTGCAGCACCAGTCTGCAGAAAGCTTTATGAAAATATACTGCCTTACCTGCATATAGAGAAAGGCAGGGAAAATACAGAAAGGGAATCATCATGAACTATACTATTGTAATACCGGCTATTATCGCATTTTGCATCAGTGCTTTACTGGGACCAGTTGTGATCCCGTTTTTGAGAAAACTGAAGGTGGGGCAGACTGTCCGGGACGAAGGTCCGAAAACACATCTGCAGAAAAACGGAACACCGACAATGGGCGGTATTATCATACTGATCTCTATCACGGTAACCTCCATGTTTTATGTGAAAAGCAATCCGCAGATCGTTCCGATCCTGTTTCTGACACTTGGGTTCGGACTGATCGGTTTAACGGATGATTATATTAAAGTCGTGCTGAAACGTTCCATGGGACTTCGTGCATGGCAGAAAATGGCACTGCAGATCGTCGTAACAGCAATCTTTGCATACTATATCACAACAAAATCTTCCATCAGCCTTGCAATGCGTATTCCGTTTGCGCCGGGAAAATATCTTGATTTTGGAACGGTAGGAAATGTGATCCTGCTGTTTATCGTTGTGATCGGAACCGTCAACGGTACGAATTTTACAGATGGACTGGACGGTCTGGCAACGAGTGTGACAAGTCTGGTTGCCACTTTCTTTACCGTAGTAGCACTCGGACTGGGCAGTGGAGTTGAACCGATTACCTGTGCAACGCTTGGTGCGCTTTTGGGATTTTTGTTGTTTAACGGTTATCCGGCAAGTGTGTTTATGGGAGATACAGGCTCTCTGGCACTCGGCGGATTTGTGGCAGCCTGCGCTTATATGATGCAGATGCCTTTGTTTATTCTGATCGTAGGTTTTATTTATCTGGCAGAAGTGGTATCTGTCATGCTGCAGGTATCTTACTTTAAACTGACACATGGAAAACGTATTTTTAAAATGGCACCGATCCACCATCATTTTGAAATGTGCGGATGGAGAGAGACAAAGGTTGTAGCGGTATTTTCCATCATTACTGCTATCCTGTGTCTGGTTGGTTTACTGGCAATGTGACAGCATGTAGGGAAAGGAATGTGACAACATGGAAAAAGAAAAAGTACTTGTAGTAGGTACCGGGAAGAGCGGAATTGCCGCAACGCAGCTTCTGTTAAGGACAGGAAAACTGCCGGTACTGTTTGACAGCAATGCGGAACTTGACAAGGATGAGATACTTGGAAAGCTTTCTCTCTCCGGGGATGAAAAAAAACAGGTAGAGATCGTACTCGGTGATCTGACAGAGGAAGAAAAGAAGGCACTTTCCGGTGTTGTATTAAGCCCGGGTGTTCCGACAGATACAGAATTTGTAAATGATTTAAGAAACAGAGGACTTTTGATCTCAGGAGAGATCGAGCTCGCTTTTGAGCAGGAAAAGGGCGCAGTGCTTGCCATTACAGGAACGAACGGTAAGACAACGACAACGACACTGCTTGGGGAGATCATGAAAGCGACCGGAAAGAAAACATTTGTGGTCGGCAATATCGGAAATCCCTATACACTCGAAGCAGAAAAGACAGATGCAGATTCTGTTACGGTTGCGGAGATTTCTTCCTTCCAGCTGGAAACGATACATACCTTCCGTCCGCGTGTCAGTGCGATCTTAAATATCACACCGGATCATCTGAACAGACATCATACGATGGAAAACTATGTGAAGGCAAAGCAGGATATTACAAAGAATCAGACAAAGGAAGACTATTGCGTGTTAAATGCAGAGGATCCCTATACAGACGCTTTTCTGGAGCAATGTCCGGCGACGGTTATTCTGTTCTCTTCCCAAAGAGAGCTGGCAGACGGCTATTTCTATGCGGATGAATGCATCTACAAGGCAGTGCATGGCAAGAAGCAGAAGCTGATGAACATTCATGAAATGCGTCTCCTTGGCATGCACAACGTGGAAAATGTGATGGCTGCCATTGCAATGGCAGATGCATATGGCGCAGATATGGAAGTGATCCTTAATGTTGTCAGAGATTTCAAGGCTGTAGAGCATCGTATTGAATATGTCAAAACCGTACGTGGTGTCGATTATTACAATGATTCAAAGGGTACCAATCCGGATGCGGCGATCAAGGGAATCGGTGCGATGGTAAAACCAACCTATCTGATCGGCGGCGGCTATGATAAGCAGAGCGAGTATGATGAATGGATCGAAAGCTTTGGCGGAAAAGTCAGAAAGCTCGTTTTATTGGGACAGACAAGAGAAAAGATAGCGGACTGTGCAAAAAAGCATGGTTTTACAGATTATATTTTTGTGGATGATCTGCAGCAGGCAGTTGACTACTGCGCAGAGCATGCAAAAGAAGGAGAAGCGGTGCTGCTGTCTCCGGCGTGTGCGAGTTGGGGGATGTTCCCGAATTACGAAGTGCGCGGAAAAATGTTTAAGGATATGGTAAATGCCCTTTAGGGCGCCTGATCCGGGAGGGAGTCGTTTTTGCAGAAAAGACGCAGACGGAGAGAAAAAAGAGAATATTTTTATGATTATACGCTTTTGTTTGTTGTAATGTTTCTTGTTTTTTTTGGACTGATCATGTTATATTCCACCAGCTCCTATGAAGCAACACTGGATTTTGGCAATGGTGCGTATTATTTGAAAAAACAGGCAATGGCAACTGTGCTGGGACTTGTCATGATGCTGTTTATCAGTGTTGTTGACTATCACGTGTGGCGGCGTTTTGCACTGCCTGCCTATCTGGTATCACTTGTGCTGGTCGTGCTGGTTAAGACACCGCTCGGATATGAAGCAAACGGTGCAAGACGATGGATCAAGATCGCGGGTATTTCCCTGCAGCCGGCAGAGGTTGTAAAGATCACACTGATCCTGCTGCTTGCAAGCGTGATCTGCATTATGGGAAAACAGGTCAGAACCTTGAAAGGGATAGCCATTGTCATGGGAGCGGCTATGATCCCTGCGGCGATGATCCTTCTTATTACGAAAAACATGAGCTCTGCCATTATCATTGCGGGCATTGCAGCTGTCATGCTTTTTGTGGCGGATCCACATTATAAGAGGTATATATTGAGTGTACTTGCCGTTGTAGGTCTCGCTGCGCTGGCGGTTCTGGTGATCGTTAATGCGGCAAAAGGGGGAGCTTCGCAGGCCGGTGGCTTCCGTGGAACGCGAATTCTTGCATGGCTGAATCCGGAGGCCTATTCAGATAATACCGGCTTCCAGACACTGCAGGCATTATATGCGATCGGTTCCGGCGGATTGTGGGGCAAAGGGCTCGGACAGAGTATGCAGAAGCTAGGCTTTCTGCCTGAGGCGCAGAATGATATGGTATTTTCCATTATCTGTGAAGAGCTTGGACTGTTTGGCGCATTTTGCGTGATCCTGCTCTTTGTCATGCTGTTATGGCGTATGATGGTGATCGCCAATAATGCACCGGATCTGTTTGGTGCGCTTTTGGTTGTCGGTGTTATGGGACATTTTGCAATCCAGGTAGTACTGAATATCGCCGTTGTGACTAACTCGATTCCTAATACCGGTATTACGCTTCCTTTTATCAGTTACGGAGGCACTTCGATCCTGTTTCTGATGAGTGAGGTCGGGCTTGTGCTGAATGTTTCGAAAAGTATCCGTTTGAGAGATGTAGGCTGACAGGCACGATTGTGGCAGATCGGCATATGCTGTATATAAGTATGCAGATAGAAAGCGGGTGCCACATGGACTGCATTCACATACATGGTGGTAAGCCACTGGAGGGAGAAGCAGCAGTGCAGGGCTCTAAAAACGGAGCACTTGTACTTGTGACAGCGACAGTACTGATAAAAGGGCAGACGGTTCTTTATAATTGTCCGCAGATAACGGATATGGATGAAATGCTTGGATTGTTGAAAACGCTGGGATGTCGGGTAAAAAGAGAGGGGGCTGCTGTGATCATAGACGCCTCTTCCTTACATACATCAGATTGTCCGGCAAAGCAGGTAAGAGCCATGCGTTCTTCTGTCATGCTGCTGGGACCTCTGCTCGGCAGATGCGGCAGTGCCAGTATGGAGCGGCCGGGCGGCTGTATGATCGGCAAGCGTCCGGTTGATATCCATGAAACAGCGCTTACCTGTATGGGCGTCCGTTTCCGCAAGGATGAAAAGCAGATTCTGGCAGAAACGGAAGGACTGAAAGGGGCAGAGATCTGCCTGCCGTTTCCGAGTGTGGGCGCAACGGAAAATGTGCTCATGGCGGCGGTGTTAGCCGAGGGTACAACAGTTCTGTACAATGCGGCGCAGGAGCCGGAGATCACGCAGCTCTGCCATTTCCTGAATGAGGCAGGCGCAAAGATCACGGGAGTTGGCACAAACTGCCTGACGATCAGCGGTGTCGGGAAACTCCAACCGGTCACCTTTACAGTAATGCCGGATCGTATTGTGGCAGGAACCTATCTGCTGGCTGGTGCGGCGACGAGAGGTATCGTGACGGTCAAAAATGCACCGGTCAGACAGCTTACCAGTCTTTTGGATGTACTGCGGAAGATGGGGGCTGTGGTAAGATATGAGGAAAATGCGGTCGTACTGGATGCAGCGCGTGCGGGAAAGCCGGTTCCGTATCTGCGCACGGCGGTGTATCCTGGATTCCCGACAGATCTGCAGTCGATGCTGGCTGCAGTGCTGACGCGAGCAGAAGGAAGCAGTGCAATTGAGGAAACGATTTTTGAAGACCGCTTTAAGATCGTAAGGGAACTGCAGAAAATGGGGGCGGATCTGAAAGTGGAAAATAACAGAAAGCTCAGGATCTATGGAGTGACGAAGCTGTATCCTGCCAGACTGACAGCGTGTGAGCTGCGGGGCGGCGCAGCACTTGTTGTTGCTGCACTGATGGCAGAAGGAGAAAGTAAGATCACAGGCTGTGACTATATCAGGCGCGGCTATGAAGATATTTGCAGAGATTTACGTCTGCTGGGTGCAGATGTGGAGGAAAAAAGGGAATGAAAGAACACGGTTTCAGCAGAAAACGTTTTTTGCTGATTTTGGTAATCATATTGATTTTGCTGGCTGCAGGCGCATATGGTGTGATCACAACACAGTTTGTTGTAACTGATGTGACAGTAGACGGAAATGAACATTATACAGATGAACAGATCAGGGAAATGGTTCTGCCGGGCGGTATTCGCAATAATTCGCTTTATTTATCCCTGCTGTATCGGAAAAAAGAAATCAAGGATATTCCGTTCATTGAATCCATGGATGTCTCCATTGTGAACCGGAACACGATCCATGTTGATGTCTATGAGAAGACGCTGGCAGGCTGTGTCAATTATCTGGGGAGCTATCTGTATTTTGATAAGGATGGCATAGTTGTGGAAAGTGATGCAAAGCTGACAGAGGGAGTACCTGAGATAAAAGGGCTGCACTTTGATCATATCGTCATGCATGAACAGTTACCTGTGGAAAACCCGGAGATATTCAAGGAAATCCTGAAGGTAACGCAGCTGTTTGGGAAATATGAGATATCAGCCGATAAGATATACTTCAGCCCGGCCGGGGAAGTGACGGCATACTTTGATAAAGCCAGAGTCAGTCTGGGTACGGATCAGAATATTGATGAAAAGGTAATGCAGCTTGCAAGTATTCTGCCGGAGCTTGCCGGAAAAAGCGGTGTGCTTCACATGGAAAATTATGATGCGTCCACAACAAAGATTACTTTTCAACCCGAATAAAAGGCAAAAAATGGCGGTATGATTGCAAAAAAATAATTGAAAAACTGGTTGATAAATTCCCTAAAAAATTATATGATAGAGTATATGGAATTGAAAGGGATTGTGAAGGAGGAACTGTCTTGCTAGAAATTAAGTCGAATGAAACAGATCTTGCCGCACGTATTATTGTAGTAGGTGTTGGCGGAGCTGGTAATAACGCTGTAAATAGAATGGTAGATGAACAGATCAAGGGAGTGGAGTTTATCGGAGTCAATACTGATAAGCAGGCACTTCAGTTATGTAAGGCACCGAAGCAGTTACAGATCGGTGAAAAGCTTACAAAGGGACTCGGTGCAGGTGCGAAGCCGGAAATCGGTGAGAAAGCAGCTGAGGAGAGCATTGAGGAGATCACTTCCGCATTGAAGGGATCGGATATGGTATTTGTTACCTGCGGTATGGGTGGCGGAACCGGTACAGGTGCAGCTCCGGTAGTAGCAAAGGTAGCAAAGGAAATGGGAGTTTTAACGGTTGGTGTTGTAACAAAGCCTTTCCGTTTTGAAGCAAAGACACGTATGAACAATGCGCTGAGCGGTCTGGAACGTCTTAAAGAAAATGTGGACACGCTGATCGTGATCCCGAATGATAAATTATTAGAGATCGTTGACCGCAGGACAACTCTCCCGGATGCACTGAAGAAAGCAGACGAAGTGTTGCAGCAGTCCGTACAGGGTGTGACAGATCTGATCAATACACCATCCGATATTAATCTTGATTTCGCTGATGTGCAGACAGTAATGAGAGATAAGGGAATTGCCCATGTAGGTATCGGTACAGGTACAGGTGATGATAAGGCAATGGATGCTGTAAAGGCAGCAGTTGCATCCCCGTTATTAGAGACAACGATTTCCGGTGCGACAGATATTATTTTAAATATTACAGGAGATATCTCCCTGATCGAAGCACAGGAAGCAGCAGATTATGTACAGGATCTTGTCGGAGAAGATGTCAATATCATCTTTGGTGCAAAATATGATCCTGAAATGAACGACCTGTGTATGATCACAGTTATTGCAACAGGCATTGATGAAAAGAATGCAGCACTTGGCAGGAAGAGTGCAGAGCGTGTACATAATGCCGCACAGACAGTCAGACCAATTTCTACACCAAAGTTTGACAACAGTGCAATGGTTGGAACAGGTGCGATCCCGTCTTCTGCAATTAAATCCCCGCTTGCCGGTATTCAGAGACCGGAGCCGGTAAAGAGCCATGTAGAAGCAACATCCTTAAAGATTCCGGATTTCTTACAGCGAAATAAATAGACTGTTCTTGTCGATGAATTTTTAATAAATGCGACGTGATTTTGACAAAAAAATCACGTCGTTTTTTTTATACTGTTTTCCGGGAGGTGAAAACATTGGAAATTTATCTGGACCTCGTGTTTTTAGAAAATTTTCTGATGGATTTCATTCTGCTGCTCATGGTCGGAAAAATGATACATAAAACGATCTGCCCGCCGCGCCTGTTGGCAGCTGCTTTTTTGGGAGGAATCTCGGCAGCGGTTTTGTGCCTGCTGCATCCGCAGTTCGTTCTGTTGCAGGTGTGCAACCTGATCGCAGGATTGTGTATGCTGCTTCTGAGCTATCCGTTAAAGCGTCTGGAATATCTGCCTGCACTTTTGTTTTTGTATGGAAGCGCGTTTGTACTGGAAGGAATGCTTCGATTTCTGGGACGGTTTATAGGAAGCAGAGGGCAGCACAGGCTGTATTTCCTTCTGGGAACAGGACTTTTTGTCTGGTTGTTTTTTCGCTCTTTATGGAAGCAGATCCAAAGGCAGAAGCAGAAAGAAGAGCTGCTTTTGCCGGTCACGATCCTTTGGGAAGGAAAGCAGATCGACTGCACCGGACTGCTGGATACAGGCAATGCACTCAGGGAGCCAACGACCGGAAAACCGGTCATGATCGTGGAGCAGACGCTTTTTACAGAACATGAAATATCACTTCCAAATGACAGATGCTTTTTGATCCCATTCCGGTCAATCGGAAGATCCAATGGAATGCTCCGTGGCATATTGGCAGAGGAATGCTGGATCGGGCAGGCAGAACAGAAAAAAAGATACAGAAAGGTCATGCTTGGCATATATCACGGGAAATTAAGTCATAAGGCGGAATATCAGGTGATTTTGCATCCGGCATTTTGGGAATAAAGGCATGAGACAGGAGGAAAACATGATTTTAAAAGTGGTAGTACCGGGATTACAGTTCAGACTTTTGCAGAGAGAAAGCAGCTTCTGGTTCTCCAGACAGGGGGAGGTGCACTATATTGGAGGGACGGATGTGCTGCCACCGCCGCTTTCTCAGGAAGAAGAAAATGAAAGGATCAGCCAGCTTGCAACAGATATGGAAAAGGATGCAAAACAGGTATTGATCGAGCATAATCTCAGACTGGTCGTATACATTGCAAAGAAATTTGATAATACGGGAATCGGTGTTGAGGATCTGATCTCCATCGGAACGATCGGTCTCATCAAAGCGATCAATACTTATAATCCTGAAAAAAATATCAAGCTGGCGACCTATGCCAGCAGATGCATTGAAAATGAAATCCTGATGTATTTAAGGCGGAATAATAAGGTCAGGATGGAAGTCAGCATTGATGAGCCTCTGAATGTGGACTGGGATGGCAATGAGCTGCTTCTTTCGGATATTCTGGGAACGGATGAGGATATTATTTATAAAGATATGGAAAATGAAGCCGAACAGAAAATGCTGAAAAAGGCACTTTCCAAGCTTTCTGACCGGGAAAAGCTGATCATCAGTCTCAGGTTCGGTCTGAACAACCGCGAGGAAGAAGCAATGACACAAAAGGAGGTGGCAGATCTTCTGGGCATTTCACAGTCTTACATATCAAGACTGGAGAAAAAGATCATGAAGCGGCTGAAAAAGGAGATGGTGTAGATTTGAAGATTCCTGCTGCATATGATACACTTATTTTGTAAATAAAAATAGGCTATTCGGCTTTGTTCTAATAATATAGTGTCTTACCTGCTGTTTTTATCCTTTATCTGCATAACGGATTTTGCAGGAACTGGAATTGAATAAGCCAGAGTAAGATGCAGATTTTGCGGATAAGAAGTTGAATAGTGACATAAAGGAATGATACGAATGAATATGGAACTTGTTTATAAACAACTGGATGAACTGCTTCAAATGGGCAGAATAGAGGAAACGGAGGATTTTCTGATCGCTGCCATGGGGCGGGCACAGCAGGAGGGCGATTATAACAGTCTGATCGCTCTGCTAAACGAAATGACCGGCTATCAGAAAGAAACGGGAAAGCCGGATAAGGCAGTAGCCTACGGCGCACAGGCGATCGAGCTGATGAAACAGCTTGGCATGACAAAGACGGCTGTTTTCGGTACAACACTTTTGAATGTGGCAAATGCCTGCCGAGAAGCAGGAAAGCTACCTGAAGCTTACCAATTATATATGGAAGCATTTCCGGTATTCGAGAAGCATTTTGCACCGGATGATACCTACTATGCAAGTCTGTATAAAAATCTGGGACTCTTATTTCAGGAGACGCAGGAGTATGAGCGGGCAGTGGAATGTCTGGAAAAGGCACTTGCGGTTATTCAGGGAAAGCCGGAATATCAGAAACAGACCATGGTGATACGCCGGCAGATCGACAGGCTGCTTGCAGTAATCCGGAAACAACAGCAGGAGCAGTTTGACAGACAGGAAGCGTCTGCAGAAAAGAAAGAATTAATAGAAGCTCTCATACATATGGAATGTGAAGCATTCCGCCAGATCCGGGAAAATCGCTACGCAGACTGGGATGTAGAGAGCCTCAAAGAATATATTTATGAATTTAAGATGACCCGGGAGCAGGGTGTGAATCCACTTGCACTGGAATGGGCTGAAAAAAACGAATAAGCTGAATTTGGATATGTATTCGTATTCTTTTTATTCGTATACATATTCCCTGATACCATCCATCCAGATCGCATAGCCTTCACCGGTCGGATGCACACCATCTGCTGTATAGGTGAAATTGTTATCGTCTGTTACCATCAAAGAATACAGATCAATATAGGGCAGAGCAAGACCATCACAAAGCTGTCTGAGCTCTGCATTAAAAGCTGACACATCGCTGTTGTCAATACCGGTAGAGGTATTGACCGGAAGAACGCTCTGGACGTAGATCTTACAGTCCGGAAGCGCTTCTGAGAGTTGTGTCAGTATTTTTTTGTAATTTTGCATGCTCACATCCAGAGGCAGCTTGTGCAGGATGTCATTAATGCCGATCATCAAAAAAATCTTTTGCGGATGTTGGTTTTCGACTGTATCCAGACGGTTTAACACACCTTCCGTCACATCAGAATCAATACCGCGGTTTGTTACTGTAAGGTCAGAAAAATATTCCTGCCATTCGAATCTGGCTGTGATGGAATCGCCTAAAAAAACAATATCTGTATTTCGCTCCGGCATCAGCTCAAACTGCGTCTTTCTTTGTATGTAAGAGGCATTGTCCGTATACTGAAAGGTATGATCACTCACAGCATCCTGCAGCATGGAGAAATAGTTACCACGCTTTAGCAAAACAAGTACCACGGCAAGCAAAAAAAGTATGCATGCGAGCAGAAGGTAACTGATCGCGCGATAGCGGTGAACTGCTTTTTCCGTGTTCCTATTATGAGTGACTGCTCCATTCCGGGAATTTGTGTCCGGCTTTGTAAATATGCTCATGTTTTATGATCTGCTCCCTTTTCTTAAAGCTTAATGCCGTTTAAATCAATATCATCGTCATCTTCCACAGGAATGATAAGGCATTTCTGCCCATCGATCACCTGCTCTGTAACAAGACTGGCACGCTCCGGTTTCATACGCAGGAATACATCACACAGCGCGGATTGCCCATTTATATCACTATTTCCGGTAAGATCTGTTTCGGAAGCTGCATCATCTGTTATATCCCCCATATTTCCGCTGACAGCATCTGATACGTCATCCATATAGTTGCCTTCCGCTAACTGTTCCGGATCAATCTGTGCCTTGGAGAGTGCTTCTTTTAGAGTGGCAACTTCTGTGATCAGAGCCTTTTGTACCTTGCGCTGCTCATTTTTTGCAACTGCTTTGTTATCAAGCAGTGCATCGGCAGTAGGCAGGGCATCTGTAAATTCTGCGGCAAATGCTTTTTCAATCTTTGGTGCCAGTGATTCGGAAATGTCGCTGTCTGTAATGACATCATGGAATACATCCTGATTCAGTTCAATCGGAGTATCCTCGTTGCCTGCTTCTTCCTGTCTGTCAAGCATGGTGCAGAGACTATCCTGTAGCTTTAAGAAAACTTCTTCCGTTGCTTCGTCATCGCCGACTGCCTGCTTTACGATATTTTCAAAAGCCTTTTTCTGCTGCATACTGGTACGCTTAGCCGGGCAGCCGAGCCCATTTTCCATAAAAGCCTCATGCGGCTCTTTTGTATTCTTTGTAAAGTAAAGAAGAGAGTGGATATCACTGCTTCTGTCGGTAAAAGCCGGGAATAAAAAGCCATTTTCCGGCGGTGCCACGATCCAGTCACGCAGACGGACGCCAATCTTATTTTCTTCTTCCAGATAACCAAGCCCCGGTTTTGAAAGCGTTACAGGGCAGAGTGAGCAGAGAATATATTCATAAACTTCCTCTGATTCGTCCAGCTTTAAATTATCCTCTGTTTTTGTGATGACATCATAAGCATCATGGAAGAGCAGGATCAGGTAATTGCCTGTATAGTCATAGCTGTCGATCACCAGATCGTAGAATCGTTCCAGCAGTCCTTCGTCCTTTAAGGCACTAGCCTTCAGTCCCATAAAAAACTGCTGTTTGCTCATGGCACCGGATTCTTCTTCCATTGGGAAGGACAGCTCTAAAAGCTGGTTTCCGATCGTTCCTGATAAAGTTTTTTTGGCAATCTCCAGATATTTATAATATTCCTCATCCGGCAGATTCAGAAAAACATTGCTAAAGCTTGTCACTTTTTCCTTTGTCGCATTCACATAGCATCCGGTCATGCGGGTGAAAGTACATTCATTTTTCTTAAAGCGTTTCTTTATTTCCAGTAAATCTTTGCGTTGCATTTTCGTGATTCCTTTCATTTGACTTATGGAATCAGTATAGCATAGAAGAGAAGGATTTGTCACAGGGAAATCTGGTGATGGGACATGTGAAAATTTCTACAATTTAATTGCAATTATATCGCTACAGCGATATAATGTAACAAAAAATAAAAGGGGAATCAAAATTATGAGATTGCATCATGGATCTGAAAATATAATAGAAAAGCCGGTATACGGAAAGGGTGCACACTATAATGATTATGGCAAAGGGTTTTATTGCACAGAAAATATAGAACTTGCAAAAGAATGGGCGTGCGCGAAACAGAAAAACGGATATGCTAATATATATGATCTGGATCTGTCGGAACTTAATGTTTTAAACCTGAATTCTGGTTCCTACAATATTTTGAATTGGCTTGCAATTTTGGCAGATAACAGAACGTACTGGCAAAATGGAAGTATTGCAGAACCCGCAAAGAATTATATAAAAGAAAACTTTTTACCGGATATCTCGACATATGATGTCATAATTGGCTACAGGGCAGATGATTCCTATTTTTCATTTGCACAGGATTTTGTTTCCGGTGTGATCTCTCTTCAAAAACTCGCGCAGGCGATGCGATTGGGAAAATTGGGAGAGCAGATTGTGCTCAAAAGTCCGAAAGCCTTTGCACAGATTCAATTTGCCGGATATGAAAATGCAGATGCTGAGGAATATTATATTAAAAAGAATGAACGAGAACGTGAAGCAAGAAGACAGTATCGCCGTAATAAAAAAGAGAAGGCGGATGTAAATGAACTATTTATTCTGGATATTATGAGAGAGGAGATAAAAAATGGAGATGCACGCTTATCTGTATGATTATCTGCCGACAGCACAGCGTATTATGGGAGACATGCTTGATTTCGCAGTGAATACCTGTGAACAGGATATCGAAAAATTTTATGGACTTTTTCTCATGTCTGATGTTTCGTTGCAATTTCAAAATGGAAATCCGACTTATATAGCCGGGAAAACAGGATGTGAGCTTGCCAAAGAGGTTATTGCCGAGTCGGGTATGCGGCCATTGACAAATGAAGATGAAATGTATCTGGACAAATCGCCTGAATACTGGGCGGGATGGGCACTGGCATATTATCAGTGGTACACCTGCCGTCCATTTATAAAGATAAACAAAGCTGTACCGATCCGCAATGTTATAGATATGTATGATGTATATCATGAGATGGATATCATGCATTTTGTTGATGCAGTGAATGCATACTGGAATGCTTGTTATGAGGAAACAAATCTGAAGCGGATCAGAAAGCTGGCGGGTTTATCGCAGCGCGAACTGGCAGAGCTGTCTGGGGTTTCTATCAGACAACTTCAGCTTTTTGAGCAGAGACAAAGAGATATCAACAGAACAAAAGCAATTGATCTTGTGAAACTTGCCCGTGTATTAGGCTGCAAGGCAGAGGATCTTTTGCAGATATGATAAAATGTCTGCGAAAATTTGAGCGCATTCCGGAAGTATGCTATATTATTTTGCAAAATAAAGCAGAGTTTTCGGTTGAATGTTGTATAGGTAAAAAGGCTGCAGGGTATGATTGAATCATAGAGAATAGAAAAGAAACCAGAAGATGATGTTGATCTTATGGTTTCTTTTATTTTGTCTTATCGTGTTCAATTACATCTGAAACAGAACAGTCCAGTATATAGCATAGGACATCTAATGTTTTTGTAGTAATCGCCTCTCCTTTTTTCATACGGTGGATGGTATTTGCCGATATTCCATATTTAAATATCAATTCATAACAGTGTATTTGTCACTATTAGTAGTATTATGTTTGGGCTAATGGTTGTTACCAAATATAAAATATTAGAAATAACTTGAAAATTTGACATTTAACTTTGATTAAGTTAAAACGCAATAAAATAAGTTAAAAGGAGAATGAGAAATATGCATACGAGCGTATTCGGGATTTCCATAAAATATGAAGCATGGAAACATCGGGATTCTTTGCCTGTTTATATCGCTGGAAGTTATGATTTTTACACAGCATATATTGGAAACAGACGTTGTATAATGCTTACTCCAACGAAGAACTTGCCACACTTCCGGCGTTGAAAAAGCAAATTATAAAGATACAACAGATTGATAATGTGCCAGTCGTATTTGAACTTACAACGGTATCTAATTATCGAAGAAAAAGCCTTATAGAAAATAATATACCGTTTATTACTGATAAGCAGGTCTTTCTTCCTTTCATCGGAACAATGCTTACAGATGAGAAAGAACCCCATAAGTTGACGGGTAAGTTTGTTTACTCCACGCAGCAGTTGTTTTTATTTTATCTATACAGTAAGAAAAAGCGATTGTATATTTCAGAAGCTGGAAAAGTGCTTCCATTTACAGCAATGACCTTGACCAGAGCAGTAAAGCAGTTGG
>OJNY01000727.1_pt1 | contig 24111 bp, 18 predicted proteins | sample 1597931 | NCBI WGS metagenome assembly OJNY01 (sample SAMN01915209, study PRJEB22387) | human gut metagenome | isolation source: stool | host: Homo sapiens | place: USA
ACAAAGAATACTCGTTGTCGATGATGATGAAAATATTGCAGAACTCATCGGATTATATCTCAACAAAGAATGTTTCGAAACAAAACTGGTCTATGACGGCGAGCAGGCACTAAAAGCCGTTAAAGACTTTGCGCCTAACCTTGTCCTGTTAGACATTATGCTTCCGGGAATTGACGGCTACGAAGTACTTCGAGAGATTCGCCGCGGCGGTTCCCTTCCTGTCATTATGCTGTCTGCCAAAGGAGAAACATTTGACCGCGTTTTGGGACTGGAACTTGGGGCAGATGATTACATTATGAAACCGTTTGACTCTAAAGAAATGGTTGCACGCGTCAAAGCCGTGCTTCGGCGAAGCACCAAAGCGACAGTCGGCGAAAGTACTCCAACACCGACACCGCAAGTGCCACAGCAGGAATTGGAGATCGTTACTTTTCCGGATCTTCAGATCAACCTGTCCGATTATTCGGTCCACTATAAAGACCAAATGATCGAGATGCCGCCAAAGGAATTAGAATTGTTCTATTTCCTGGCGTCCCATCCAAACCAGGTGTTTACCAGAGAACAACTCTTAGATCATATTTGGAGTTATGACTATATTGGTGATACTCGTACCGTCGACGTGCACATCAAACGTTTGCGCGAGAAATTCAAAGACCATGATCAGTGGAAATTGGCTACGGTATGGGGAATCGGCTATAAATTCGAATTTCACGAGAAAGGGAACGCATGAAAGTAACACTCCGTCTGCAGTTTATTACTGCATACTTATTGTTGGTAATCTGCATCTTTGTGCTGATCAATACGTACGGCTACTCCCTAACTTACAATTATTTAGAGACAAAAAAAGAGCAGCAGATTTCCAGTGAAGCCTATTATCTGACTTCACATTACGCCAGTACACAAGGCACTCCTGAGGATGGTGCATTTACACTGCAAAAACAAAGTACCATGCTCAGTTCTCTCTTTGATACTCGTGTCTGGCTTGTCAGCCCCACCGGAACGATCCTTTCAGATTCTTCCGATTACGACTATGTTGGCAAAAACATCACTGATTCCGACAGTGATTTTCTAAATCGGCAATCCGTTAAGGGAGCACGACCAAAGGGCATCATGAAATCCAATGTTCTCGCTGTCATCTGCCCTCTTACCGGTTCTAAAGAAACCAAGGGATATTTGGTCCTGTTGACACCGCAAAAAGCCATCAAGGAAGAAGCAACTCTGATCTTAGACACGATCCTGATCTGTTATTTATTATTACTTTTGGTATCTGCCATCGTATTTTTGCTGCTGTACTGGCGCAGTGTATATCCTCTCAAGCAGCTTGCACACAACGCCAAAGAGTACGCAGATGGCCACTTTGACCAAAATCCTGCAAAATTAGGCGGAGCTGAACAGCTCGAACTCGCTTCTGCCGTAAAATATCTTGCGCAAAAAAACAAAAGCATGATCGAATACCAACGTCAGTTTTTAGCAAATGTATCTCACGATTTCCGCTCACCACTGACTTCGATCCGCGGTTATACTGAGGCTTTGGCAGATGGCACGATCCCACCGGAAATGCAGGAAAAATATCTGCACATTATCCTGTTTGAGACAGGCAGGCTGACAAAACTAACGTCAAATCTGCTAGATCTTAACCAGTTTGAGCATAGTGGCTTGATCGTAGAACTCGAACGATTTGACCTGCACAACACACTCAAAGAGACGATTGAAACATTTGAACCACAATGCGAAAAGAAGCATCTGTCCATTGATTTATTATTAGATGGCAAAGAATTATATGTCAAGGCGGATCAATCCAAGATACAGCGCGTGATCCAGAACTTAGTCGACAATGCCATTAAGTTCAGCAATACTAATTCCGTTATTGAAATTCATACGGTCAAAAAGCATCACAAAGTTTTTGTTTCCGTCAAAGATCATGGCATTGGCATTACCAAAGAAGAAGCTTCTAAAATATGGGATCGATTTTACAAGAGCGACAGGTCCCGTGGCAAAGATAAGACCGGAACCGGCTTAGGGTTATCGATCACGAAAGAAATTATTGAAGCACACGGGGAACATATTAATGTGATCAGTACCGAAGGTGTTGGCACAGAATTTATCTTTTCCCTTCCGCTAGATGAAGAATAATACAAAACCAACGCGTTCCTTTGTAATGATGCTCCATATTTTGGGACGTAATTACAAAGGAGCGCAACAAAGAAAGGTTCGTCATTTCAAATTGACGAACCTTTCTTCGTAATATACATATTTGCTATATAGTCATGCCAAAATCTACACGGCTTACTCGCATCTGGTACCAAGAATACCAGCTACTTCGTATTCATAATCGTTGATATCTTTGGTCATTGCAAACGCCTCATCTACATCAACGTCATAAACTCTACCATTCTTATAACCGATCAAACGATTCTTCTTACCCTGCTCAATGACATCAATTGCATAAGCACCCATTACAGATGCATACACACGATCTCTTGCTGTCGGACTGCCACCACGCTGCATATGACCAAGGATCGTTGCACGTGTCTCAATGCCTGTCTCCTCCTCAATGCGCTTAGCAAGCCCATAAGAATGACCGATTCCTTCTGCATTCACGATCACCTGATGTGTCATGCCTGCTTCTCGGTTGCTCTTGATGATTCCCATCAAACGATCATAATCGTTATCAAATTTCTCCGGGATCAAGATCTGCTCTGCACCATTAGCAATACTACACCACAATGCAATATATCCTGCTGAGCGGCCCATAACCTCGACAACGCTGACACGCTCATGAGAGTTGGAAGTCTCGCGGATGCGGTCAATTGCTTCCATTGCAGTATTTACTGCAGTGTCAAAACCAATCGTATACTCAGTGTAAGCGATATCCAGATCGATCGTGCCCGGAATACCAACAATATTTACACCATATTTTGACAGATCACGTGCCCCCTTGAAAGAGCCGTCACCACCAATAACGATCAGAGTTTCAATACCGAGTTCTTTACAGATTCCTGCTGCTTTCTGCTTACCGGCGTCCTCACCAAACTCTGCACTTCTTGCTGTAAACAAAAATGTACCACCATGCTGTAACTTCTCTGATACATCGTGGAATGTCATCTTAGAGATTTCTTTATTTAATAATCCGTTATATCCTCTACGGATTCCATATACCTCATAACCCTTTGCAATACCCGTACGTACTACGGCACGCACTGCTGCGTTCATTCCAGGCGCATCTCCACCACTAGTCAATACGGCAATCTTGCCTTTACATTCACCCATAATATCCTCCATTTCTGTCATTTGTTTGACTGTCTGTGCCTGATTATATTTTGCACAACAGTATTATTCTATTATGTTCCCGCCCTTTTTTCAATATCTATTTGGAAAAAAGTAAGGTCTTTTCCATAAAAATAGATTATCACCTCATAATTTTATACAATATCCGGATTTTCCCAGCTAAGTCTATGTAAGTTTCCTTCGGTCTGCATCGAGAAAAAGTCATTTTGGCGTAACGCCTCATACAGTACGATCGCCACAGAATTCGATAAGTTCAAGGAACGTATCTGTGGATTCATAGGAATACGGATCGCAGTGTCCGGCGTCTGCACCAAAATTTCTTCCGGAATCCCTGCACTCTCCTTACCGAACATAATATACGCATCTTCCTCATAGGATACATCTGTATATCGATGACGTGCCTTTGTCGTCGCCATATACATCTTGTCTCGTGCTTTTGGATTTTTTTCCAAAAAATCCTCATAGCTGTCATAAATAGTGACATCCAAATGTTCCCAGTAATCTAATCCTGCCCGTTTCAGCATTTTATCATTGATCCGAAAACCCATCGGCTCGATCAAATGCAGCCTCGTGCCGGTGGCACAACACGTCCTTCCGATATTACCGGTATTTGCCGGCATTTCCGGCTCCAAAAGTACAATATTTAACACAACAATCACTGATTCCTTTCTGGCATAGATCCAATATCTATAGCCATTGCTTCCTACTCATATATCTTGTATAACTCATCACTGCCTGCCGGCTCTAAAAATCTCGTTTCCTCTCCACTGCGTATCACACGGTCATTACCTTCCGTAGCGCGTCCGATCACCGCTGCCGGTATTCCTGCCTCCTGCAATCGCTCTACTAACAAATTACCATTCTCGCAGCCGATTAACATACAGCCACTCGATATGAGCAGATACGGATTGATATCAAAAACCTCACACAATTCTATTGTCTCCTGACGGATCGGTATTTTATCAAGATCTGCAACGATACCGACTCCCGATGCTGCGCCCATCTCCCACAGTGCGCCAAAAATACCACCTTCCGTCACGTCATGCATAGCATGTACACCATGCTGCATTGCAATCTTCGCTTCCGGCACAACTGAAATATGCTTCAGAAAACTTTCTGCTGTATCAATAAGATGAGCCGGCAGCGTTTGTTCCAAAACATCTCGTTTCTCAGCCGCTATGATCGCAGAACCTTCTAACCCTGCCCATTTCGTCATGACCAGCTCATCGCCGGGCTGCATTCCTCCCGTCGAAAGGAGATCACCACGCGCAACCTTTCCAACCCCTGTCACTGTGATGACCGGTCGATTCACGGCGTCAGACACCTCCGTATGTCCGCCTAAGATCTCGATCTGCAACTCATCGCATGCCTGCTCCAATTCGCTCATAATACGTCTGAGGTCCTGTTCCTCCGTCTCCGGCGGCAAAATAATGCTACTCAAAATACCTATCGGCTCCGCTCCTGCCGTTGCCAGATCGTTCGCCGTAATATGTACGGCAAAGACCCCCATCTGCTTGTCTGCCCCAGTGATCGGATCCGTAGAAAGCACAAAAACCTCTCCCTGCTCCGGTGCGACTGCTGCACAGTCTTCTCCAACACCCGGATGCAGCAAAACCTCTTGTCGTCTATGGTGAATCTGCTTAAATACCGCTCTTTTCAGTACATTTTCCGGTACTTTTCCTATCTTCATATTCGTTTGCTCCTTTGTTATCCCGCTCAATCTTATCCGCTAACGTATTCCATTTTAACGGCATAATAGTATATGTTTTACTCTTCCGTTACCGGCTTTGTAGTCTTTTTGGCTGCAGCTGTTGCTTTTGGCTTTGCCGTAGCGTTCTTGGCCGGTTTCTTTGTAGACTTTGGTTTTGCCGTCTTCTTCGGCTCCTTCGAACTCTTTGGCTTGCCTGTTGCTTTTGGATCCTTCGTAGCCTTTGGATCCGCTGACGCACTCGGCTTTGGTGATCCTGCGGCACCTGCTCCCACCGTCACATGACGCGGTTCTGCCGCATAAGAACTGCTATTGAGCTGCACCTTGTCCGTTTGTTTGCCATTTACTTTAATGATCTTCCACAGCTTTGCCTTATATCCGACATGCGCAGACTGTGTTACCTCACGATACGATGCAGGCTTTGTCTCATCCACCGTCTCTTCATCATCTCCCGGTTGGATCGTCTCTAAGATCTCCGATTCAAAAGAAATCTCCCGACCGCTTTCTCTTGTCTCCTCACCGTAAATACGAAAAGAAAGTACACCGCCCTCGGCTGATGCCGCAATGTAAACTGGAGCATTGGTATTATTCTTAAATTTAAAATCCTTATAATCACCGGCAATCGCCGCGTCACGCGACACATCAACATAACTTACCACCATGGAATGTGGCGAGCGCTCTACCACCTCTAGCTCTGCATTGATCACCGCATTATATAATGTCGTGGAAACCTGGCATACGCCACCACCAACGCCATCAACCACTTTACCACTGGAATATTCCGATGCACTTTTGTAACCATTTGCCTCTGTGCGCTCCTTAATCACCTTGATCGTGGAAAATGTTTTGCCCGGATATAAAATTGTTCCATTGATCCTTCCGGCCGCCGTCTGTACATTCGTCGCACGTGCCGCCGTTGATGTTGCATAAGACGTTGAATAACGTCCCAGCAGATCTTGGCATTTCGATACCATTTCCTGCGTGTACTTTGGCTCTGTTGTCTCCACAATCGCCTGTACCGTATAGGAATCCGACTGGTCTGATTCCTGCAGCGTCTTGCGGATACGATCGATCGTTTGGTCGACCTGCAATTCTCTGCCGGTACGTTCCTTAGATGCAACAAATCGTCCATTTTTTAAGGATAATTTGGAATTTTTGGCTTTCACATCAAACTGTGTGCACTCTTTTTCAACATATTCTTTGAGTTTCTGCTCATCAAACGAATACTTTAAGGCAAATGTTTTGCCGGATTGATGCGCATTCTCCACTTCGCGCATACGCTTTATCAAGTTACCCTTTTTACCAACTGCGTATGCCTGATCGATCAACTTTTCTTCCGAAAAGTGCATTCCGAGTGATTCAAAATCTGTTTCCAACTCATTCTCACCGATCTGGATAACAACCTTTCGGCTAAGCAGCCCTGCAATATGATCATCTACGGCATTCTCAGCCTCAGCTTTCGTCATTCCGCCAACTTCGACTTTGCCGATCTTAACCCCTTCACAGATCGTATGCTTTGATCCAAAGATCCCGGAAGAAGCAAGCTCTGCAGCCACTGCCACGCCGACAGCCAAAAGACAGCCAACTATAAAAATACCGGATAAACGTTTATTCTTGTTTGTCATAATCAATAAGCCTCCCAATTCACATTATATTTTGTCATAAATAAGAGTCCTTCGCAAGTCAAAGATTTCTTCATAATTTGACATTTTTTCAGTTATTTTGTATAGTCGATTTTAACCGGGAAAATGCAAGGTCAGTGTTTTGCGATATATCGCACTACGCGGCAGCAATTTCCGAATCAACAAAGGCAAAAAGCAAAAGGGCGTCCATTCTATCCTTATAGAATAAGCGCCCTTTATAACCCCGCCGATGAACTATTTTACTAAATACTCTAAGACCATAGGCAAAACCATTGCAATAATAACTAAAATACAGATTACTGATGCAATTCTTTTCTGGTTTTTACGATTAAAAAAGTTCATTGTTACCTCCTGTCTGTCCCCGGTACAGCCCCACCCGCGATGCAAGCTTGTCGGTTCGGCTGTCGGCTTGCAGGCTGAGAAAGGAATATGTGATCATCATGAATACTATACCTATATTTTTTGTCCTCTTCATTGTATTCATAATTTATGTACAAGTCAAGATGAAACAAGGGACAAAAACACCACAGTGGAATCAATCTTTTTGGAGCAAAGAAAAGGCTTCTAACTTCGCCCGCAAAAAAGATATTTCCGAATTGGATTATCTCGAAGTCGATCAAAATCTGCTGCCGTGGGACGATCAGGCAGACGGTGCTATACAAGACGCCCAGGATGATGTGCGCGAGATACTGAAACGTCCTATTTTGAACCTGCAGGGAATGAGCAATGCTGATATTAAACTCAACTACGGCATTGCCAATTTTGAGATCCTTTCTGCCTGCGATCAAAATTATGCCCGACTGATCCGGGCACTAAATCAATGGGGAGAGGCACTCTATCAGTCGGAGAAGCTGGCAGACGCAGAGAGCATTTTTTCGTATGCACTGGATATCGGGAGCGATATATCAAGCACCTACATTACCCTTGGCAAAATATACGCTCAAACTGACCGTATTGAGCAGATCCAGCCTTTGATCGAACGCGTCAAAAAACAGGACTTCTTTATGCGGGACACTGTCATAGACAAACTGACCGGAATCGTCCGATCTTACCAATAGAAATGAGGTTGACCATGAATAGCAGAAAATCACTATATGACAAACAAGAGTTTTATCGCAAAGGAGCTATTCTGAAAGCAAGTTTTCAGGGGATGCGTTATCAGGTAGAAAAATGGCAAAAAGACAATGAGGAAGAATGTTTTCGCGCTGCCATATGGCCTGAGCCGTTTTGCTTTGAAAAGACACCGGAAGAAAATAAAACCTATGCGTATTTTCCGTATACCGAAGAAGGACTGGATGACGTCTATGATTGGCTCTGCACCCAATATGACGAGAAGAAAGACCGCTGGGACCAGGCAGGGGAATCTGCCATGATCTTTCCAAAAACATGAAAAGCTCCCAAAATATGACATAATTATTACATATTCTTTACAGAATCACCCTATTATGATAGAATATCAAAGGTTTTATCGTTGTTTTGGCGTGTTCTTATGCCGAACGATCGGCATTTCCATTCCAAAGCGGCATTGATCATATGAAATAGAAATGAGGAACATTATGCATCGCTTGATTCAATTATTAAAGCGGTACCGTCATTACAGACAGTATCAGAAATTATTAAAATACCGTAAATATTCACGCTATGGCGCTGACTTCCGCTCCATCGCACGTATCAAAGAATATATTAAGGACTGCATTTACCTGATCGTTCTGCGCGTCTTTTATATTTTCCCGATCAAGAAAAACCGGGTTATGTTTATGAGTTTTGAAGCCGGCAAATACGCCTGCAATCCTCGCCGCATCTCCGAATATCTGGCAAAAAATTATCCGGACGATGTAGAGATCATCTGGGCATTTAAAGGAGCGAACAACTTCCGCTGGCTTGCCGACTGGGGCGTATCGAAGACTGTGGAATACGGTACCTTTTCATTCTACCGTTACGCACTGTCTTCCCGCGTATTCGTATACAATATGCGTATACCTGCCATGATCCCGTTCCGCAAGAAGCAGACAACGATCGGAACCGGACACGGTGGCGGTGCATATAAAAAATTGTTATTGGACAATCCAAGCATCCGCACGTCGGATCAGAAGATCCAAGAGCTCAGTGCTTCCCATACGGATATTTTAGTTTCCAGTTGTAAATACTATACCAAATATGTTGTCCGTGGTGCATTTGCTCACAAGGGTGAATGTTTGGAATGTGGAATGCCGCGTAATGATGAACTGGTCAATAATCACGACAACAAAACGGCAGCATATATTCGTAAATATTACAATATTCCTGCTGATAATAAGATCATCCTCTATGCTCCTACTTACCGCAAGGGCAAACGCAACGAGGCAACGGATTACAATTTGGATGTACGCGGTATCGTAGAAGCTGCCAAAGAACGTTTTGGCGGAGAATGGACTATCTTGTACCGCATGCATTACTTTATTAAGAAACGTCTTCCGGCAGACACAAAGGGGCAGCATATTATCGATGTCACAGATTATGGCGATATGCAGGATCTCCTTCTTGCCGCAGATATTTTGATCACAGACTACTCTTCGAGTGTATGGGATTATTCCCTGTTAAAACGTCCATGTTTCCTGTATACCACAGATTTGGACGAATATTTAGAGACACAAGGCTTTTACGTGGATGTGCGCGACTGGCCATTCCCACTTGCTAAAAACAATGCCGCATTGGTCGACAATATTGCTCACTTTGACGAGGAACAGTATCTCAAAGATGTTCACAAACATCACACCGATCTTGGCAGCTTTGACAACGGAAACGCAACCGAAACAATTTCCAAACGCATTCTGCAGGAATGCCAGAAATGAGGATAACTATGAAAGTTGGAATTATCAGTATTAATAAATATTCAAAACACTTGAATTTCGGTGCTGCATTGCATTCCTATGCATTTCAGCAGTATTTGGATAAGCAGGGGATCGATAACGTCATCATCGACTACCTTCCCCGTTTCATGAAAACTTACAATATGAAATATCCGTTTCTTTCTGAACAGCCTAAAGAGAAAATAAAACGATTCTTTTTTTGGCTTGGATATTTCTTTCCGAATCTGACCAGATACAAAAAATTTATGAACTTTTTTGATACGCAGTACCGCATGACCAATTGTCAATATGACGAGGCACTGCTTAGCAAGGCATTGTTCGACTTTGATACGATCGTATGCGAAAGCGATGTTATCTGGAGTCCACACAGCACACAGGGCTTTGATAATGGATTTTTCTGCAATCTCCCATCTATGCGAGGCAAAAATAAGATATCTTATGCTGCCTGCATCGGTTATACAAACTTTTCCGAAAAGAGACAGGCGCGTTTCCGCGAACTGCTAAAGAACTTTGATTCCATTTCGGTACGTGAGATTCAGGGAACCGAGTTTACGCAGGAATATACGGATAAACCGGTCGTAAATGTGTTAGATCCTACCCTGTTATTAGATGCTGAGGACTATGCAAAGATCGCTGTAAAACCAAAAGAAAAACATTATCTGTTAGTGTATAACTGCCTCAAAAACAATCGAAAGATGTTAGAGGATGCACATAAAATTGCCAAAGAACGCGGTTTGGAAGTCATTGAGATCAGCGTTTTTTATACAAATATTTTCCGTAACAAGGTGAAATTATCCATTGGTATTGAAGAATTTTTAGGATATTTCATGCATGCAGATTTTATATTAACAAATGCTTTTCATGGGGTCTGCTTTTCTCTTATCAATAAGAAAAGCTTTTATACCTATGCACGTGGAACAAAAGATTCCCGCGTGACCAGTATTTTGCATTTGCTGCACCTAGATGACCGATTTTTGCAAAACGATCAAGAAATGCCTGCCGTAACCGAAATCGACTACGATGATGTTTACAAACACCTACAGGCGGAACGCGAAAAATCCGCAAAGTTTTTAACGGACGCGTTTGCAAAAAGTTTAGAGGCATGAGGAGCAACTTGACAGTAATCACGAGGGGGAAGTGAAGATGAAACCAAACATTTCAATTATTATACCGGTGTATAATGTCGAAGCATATTTAGCTGACTGTCTGGATTCGATATTAGCGCAGACATTTGAGAGTTTTGAAGTCATCTTAGTTGATGACGGTTCGACCGATGGCAGTCCTGCCATTGCACAAAAATACGCCGATGCGCATTCTGAACAGATCTGTTATTACCGCAAAGAAAACGGCGGTCCCGGGCTCGCCAGAAACTTCGGTATATCCAAAGCAAAGGGCGACTATTTGATGTTCGTCGATTCGGATGATATTGTAGATCCGGAAATGTTGACGGATCTATATGAGTCTGCCTTTGTACTGGAAAGCGACATTATCTTTTGTCCGTATTTTCGTCATGGACTGTATCAGGAAGTGACGATTGAAGGAACTTATGATTTCGATATGGATAAAGTATACGCCGGAACAGATTTTCTAAGACAATCTGATTACACCGTAACAACTTGTTCTAAATTATACCGTACTGCATTTGTCAAACAATTTGCCTTCCCGGCACACTGGTTTGAAGATGTGGCGTGGCTTCCGGTCGTTATGTCTTATGCGAAGAAGATCAGTTATGTATCTACGCCTTATTACCACTATTTGCGTCATGATACTTCTATCGTCTCCAGCACATCCAACAAGCAGATTCTCGGTAGTCTGGATGCTATCCGTTTTATCGTACAAAATGCCAATCCGGAAGCAGCCTCTGAGGTTGCCCCATTCACGGCAAGCCTTACTTTGTATATGTGCACACGCCGTCCGGCTTTTGCGGACCGATATGTAGATCTTCTGATGGAAAACAAAGATTTTATCCTTTCCAACACAAACTTTGAAGAGCACCCACGACTGAAAGTACGCTTGGATTATTATTACAATGCCTTTCAGGCAATTCCAAAACACATATACTACGATCACTTTGGAAAAACCACATTAACCGAACAAGAGCAGAATAACCTTGATACTCTGGTCGGCACTTTGGTCGAATTTGATGCAGAGATCACCTGCCTAAATGAAGAAAACTGTGATATCGATGAGCATCCTGCTATTCGAAAAGCGTATGACGAAGGACGATATCATATCGTTGGGCAATATTTCAAATGTAAAAAATTAATGGAAGAAGGCGGCATCGCTCTTTCCAAGCAGGTACGCGGCATCAAATATATCACACCGTTATTACTGCGCACACAGGCTCTGTTTGGTTTTCAAAACGATACTTCTATCACAGAGCGCATATACGCAGCTGTTGCCGGTCATCCTGTTATGCAGGAGATCTTCGATGTCTTTATGGCTCATATCGATCAAGACGATGCCATGACAATCGCAATGCGTGAGATTCTGATGCAGAAAAATCATCTCACATATTCTTACGACCTAGAATGTAACTTTAAGCAAAAATATCTCACTGCCTACAACGAAACCGTCCGCGTTTACGCTACCTGCGTACTCGCACACGATTATGGGATCGGCAGTGCTTACTCCGATTGTCACACCAAACCGCTTTCCAAAGAGATCAAAAACGGCACTGAGTACACGTTAGTTGACAGTTTTTACTTTGATACATTGCTGCGTATCACCAAAGACTATACGGTTTACCAGATGAACCGCGAACGACAGAATAAGGCAAACGAAACTTTTTTCCTGCACCGCAAGATCGGCAATCTACGCAACCGCATGCATCGCCAGGCAATGCGTATCACTGTGTTAAAGGATCGCAGCGAAAATATCAAAATGCATTACGATGCTGTCACACGAATGAAAATCATTTGGTATCCATATCAGTTGCTGCGCAAGCTATTCCCTGCAAAAGATGTAAAAGCTTGGATGAAGCAGCGTGAGGCAGACAAAAAACTAGCTTATTTCCGTCAGATCATAGAACAACCAGAGGAAGAGGATGAATAATGATTCACCATAAACTCTGCATAAAATTTGCATATTGTCTTTGCTGAGTTTTTGCTGAGATATGCGTAGATTTTCTCAAAAAACTATTGACAAACTCCGATGAATTTTGTATACTATTATAGTCGCTTGCGAGTGACACATCGCATTTAGGGGTGTAGTTCATCGGTAGAATAAGAGTCTCCAAAACTCCAGAGCCGGGTTCGATTCCTGGCACCCCTGTTAACTGTAAAAGCTCAGAAGAAATTCTTATGAGCTTTTTATTATATTTCTAAATGTGTTTATATTGTAACTCAAATATATTTCATATTGCTCATGATCAATCAGCTAGGGCTTCCAATAGCAGTTCGCCAATCGTCTGGCGATACTGCATTTCTAATACTTCCTGCTTTGTCTGCGCATCCTTACACCGCTCCCGCAGTTCCCTCATCACAAGATGAATACAATGACAAACATCTTTGCGGCGATTTAATTCGCGTAAACTGCCAAGCTGTTCGCAGAGCTGTCCATATCCTAACTTCAACTGCTCATCTGAGGTGTGGTACGCATGTAATACGATCAGGATCGGATCTGCCAATACCTCCTCCACAAGATCTTTCGTACTGCGTCTATGCAATGTAAATGGATTATTCGGATCACACTGCATAGACACAATGGCTGCCATAACAACACCAAATATCAATAATACCGTACTCATACTCATAATCTCATCCCCTTGTTATCAATCATTTGCATTTCTTTATATGTTTGCAAATATTGTAACCAAGGTGCGTAAAATCTACGAGCACACAACTGTATAATTTATGTAAAATGTATGTGACGACACAATAATCTTAACGTGCAACGTTTGAATAAGTAACGTGACATAACGTTTGAGTTACTGATATTGCGATAAATTCTCTGCCGTAACCTGTTCAAATGGCACCCATACAAACAGGCCATTATGTTCCGCTCCATCAAGCGACTCGATAGATTGTCCGGAAGCAAGTTTTTCTGCTGCTTTGACCGCTGCTTCTCCCTGCCCTTTCGCCGGCTGAAAAATTGTACATGCCATGGCGCCCTGCGAAATCAGATCTAAACCATCAGCTGTTGCATCAACACCAAGAATAGGTAATGTGTTTGTATCTATTTTAGCTTTCTGGACTTCCTGTGCAACACCTACTGCCATCGAATCATTGTTACATATAACGGCATCAACCGGCTGTCCGGTCTGTAAAAACTGATGAAACATTTTGGCTGCGGTTTCTGTACTCCAATCCGCATAATCCTCATATACATAATGAATGGTTTTACCAGATGCCTCTAATGTTGCTTTATTTGCTTTGGTACGTCCCTTTGTTGCTGAATGCGTACTCTCTCCCTTGATGAGTACGATATTTAAGGAGTCCTTGGACGCATATTTATTAAGGACATATTCTGCCTGAAGATTACCGGCCACCGCTTCGTCAGATCCAACATAGACATATTTATTTTTTTGCAGGTATTCTTCTTCCGGACAACTGTTAATAAATACAATCGGTTTGTCTCCCGCCAATGCTTCCATTTGCTGTGCCGTTCCGGCATCACACAACGCACATATGATCACATCCGCGTCCTTTGCATTCTTAATCTGGTTCATCTGTGTCTCCGAAGAACCCGCTGCATCCTGAATATCTATTGTATAACCGGCTTCTTCCGCTGCATTTTTGGCTGCCTCTGCGAGTGTGGCACGAAATGTGTCAGAACCATCAGATACAGTGAACATGATCTTAAGGTCTTTGCCGGAGCCCTGACCATCTTCTTTTTTTCCCGAACAGCCGACTGTCAATACACAGCACATGACAGCCAAACAATATAACATTATTTTTTTTGTCATAATCCTCTCCATTTCCGCATACAGCACCACACCAGTGCCGTCATGCTTACCCTAAAAACTTATTTGCACTTTTTCTTTATACTTATCACATAGTATAGTATCTAAACAACGTTCCTTATATCTGAAATCTACCCATCTGCTCTGCAAGCTGCTCTGAAGTGTTCGTCAAAACTTTCGAGCTGTCTGCCACCTGCTCACTCTGGTCTGCTAAATTGTTAGCCTGATCAACCATAGCATCCGAAGTCTCACTGATCACGGTAGTCGAAGCAGCCTGCTCCTCTGAGATTGCTGATACATCCATAGCAACATTATTTACAGCAGCGATCTGCGTGATCATATTATTGATACCATTTTTCATGTCCTCAATGCATGTATAAATCTGCTCAAATGTCTCTTGTGCCACACGTATGCGGCCACCACTCTCACCAATATTTTGTACGCTGACATTCGCTTGATTTACAGCATCATCAACCAGACCGTCCACCTGGTCTATCAACTGTGAAATCTCTTCCACGGAGGATGCTGTGTTTTGTGCAAGTTTGCTGATCTCTGTGGCTACCACAGAGAATCCCTTTCCAGCCTCTCCGGCTCTCGCAGCCTCAATAGAAGCATTTAACGACAACAGTGAGGTTTCTTCTGAAATATTCGCGATCAAGCTTGTAATTCCTGTAATCTCTTTGGAGGCTTCTCCCACTTTACGAATAGCATCTACCAGTAACGACATAGAATCACGTATCTCGTCCATAGCAGTACCTACCAACTCCATATCACTCCGACCTTTACGTGCAATGCCGACAGTACTATCGATCTGCGATTTCACCTGTTCGCTATCCCGAGACACATCAGAAACAACACCGCTAAGATCTGTTGCGCTCTCGGCGATTTCATTGATCGACTCCGAAATCTGCTCAACCGTCTCACTCAAAGCCGCCATAGAAGCTGCTTGCGCATTCGAAGCATCCTGCATACTCACTGACACAACACTGCTGCTATCAGCTTGGTTTCTAATACTATCTGATACAGCATTAATTTTACAGATCATTTCACGCATATATTCTGTAAATATCTTAACACTCTGTTGGATCTGAGCAATCTCGTCAGTGCCTTTCGCTTCGATCTGTATTGTAAAATCACCATTTGACATCGCCTTGATCTTGTGACTGAGTATTCGCAATGGTTTCACCGTAAGTGACACGCCTATTGTATTAAGCAGCGTAAATACCAGCAGACCAATAATTGCAACTCCAATCAATATCGTTCTCAAATTATCTACTTCAGAAGTAATTAAACTGGTTGGCACATAGGAAACAAGGACCCAATCTGTTCCTGCAATTTCGCGCGTAACAACTACTTTATCACGTATTGTTGTCACCGACTCGTCGTCTTTGTTAATTTTATCTGCAACATTTTTAAGAAAACCATTGGACGTATCTTTTAAGGATGTTGCGATCAATTCTGATTCACGCGATGCAAGAATATCATCTGTACTTTTGTCTACAAGCAACGACTCAGCCCCTTGCATGGATACACTGGAATTGACAATAATATTTATCGAATCAAGAGACAAGTTTGTTGACAATACACGAATGTTCGTTGCATCGTCCAACATGCCACATGCACTGATCATCATATGATTCTCATCATCCTCAAAAACAGGCGTATACCCCGGATTCATTCTGGTTAGCCCTTTTTGATACCATATCTGATCTTTTGCATTATTGATCTGTGTCGTATTGTCATCAGCTTTCATGACAGTTCCTGCTGTGTCCGTCACATAAAAACCACCAGCAAAAGAAGCATCCAACGCATAATAATCGTTTAATTTCTTCTGTAACAACTTTTGATCCTTCACTGCACCGGAATGTTCTAAATCGTACTTTACTGTTTTAACTTCGTCCAGTTTACGATTCAACCACGCCTCGATCTGATTTCCTTGATCTTTTGCTGATGTTCGCAGCAAGCTCTGTGAAGATTTCATGATGTCTTTCTCCGAAACACTGTAAGCAATGGCGATCATTGCAATAACCATAATGATGGTAATTGGCAACGATATCCCCAATATCTTTGCTCGCAGTCCCATTCGAAATCCCTTTTGCTTTGGATGCTGCTTTGGCTTTTTCATTTTGTCATCTTTTGTTTGCTTAGTATTCTTCTTCATATTACCCACCTCTCCTTTGTTAATGTAATAATCACTAGGCATTGCTCGATATTCATGTTTCCTAATTTACGAGATCGACATAACGTACATATTTTAAATCCATTATACAGAAATATTCAACATTTCTCAACCCTCATAGCTACATTACTTTTCTCGGAAGTGCTCAATATGTGCGTTCTCGTTCCGTTTCCTTTTGCACCGAAACGGATTGTTGTTTTTTTAGATGTCGTAATTTTAGAAACTAATTTGTCTATTGGATCAAATTTCCTTATCTAGATAGTGCACGTCACTACCTTGTTTCTTTTTTCTACATCTTAATTTTCCAGGAATTTGCATGCAAACAGCAATATTACCCTTTTAAGGGATATTATAACTTTCAGGCGATTGAAAAAATTTATTTTGTTGTCACGTGCGATTATCAGCTTAATTTGAACAACAAAAAACAGCCCCAGTATGAAACATCATAAAAGGACTGTTTATCTTACAAAGCATTAATATAATGTTCTTTCAAAGTCTTCTGAATTATTCCGATTCATCAAGAATTTTCTGCACTTCGCTCTCTGTTATGCTCAGTTTCTCTGCAATCTCAGATACGGACATACCTAGTTCATGATAGAACACATCTATTTTGCCGGCAATTTTGCCGGCAATTCTTCCAGCATCATATCCTTTTTTCTCTACTCTATCCAATACCTCACACATATTCAACTCCTCCTTCTGTATCGCATCATTATATGCATCCTCAAATCGATGATCTCCTGTCATTATGCTCATCATTTGCAAAACTGCATGCACATGCTTCATTTTCTGTGGCGATGGTTTATATTCATGATTTAACCGTTTCTGCACAAAATAATCCGCTACAATGCGAAAATCACTCTGAAATAGTTTTACCTGTTCCGGCGTAAGATATGCGATTTCAAATACATTGATCCGATAGTCCTGCACATATGGTTTCAATGCATCTGAAACAGTTAGTCGATCCAAAAGACTCTTCGAGGAACTCCAAGGTTTCTCATAGCCAAAATACAGCACCAATGTCACAACCGGATAACGCTTTATATCACGCCTCTTCTTGGTAGATATTATATCATCATCTCCACCATCCTGTGAAGATATATCTCTAATTAACTGAGCACGATATTCTGCTCCATCATACGAAATAACTCTCAATGGCATATCCGCATCAGAATCTGTCTGATTTTCAATCCCCAAACAGGCGATGCGTATGGTGTCCTGATTCCAATTCTTTCCGACATCTCTCACTATTTCGCGTAATTTACCATCTGCCTTATAAGAAGACCGTAATGTTTTATCCTCCAATTGCTCCGGCTTTACGATCTGTTCTCCCTGAAACAATAACACATTCACTATATCCGCAAAAACGTCATTGTAATCCTCCAGTACCTTCTCCGCAATGTCTTTCTCTCCCATGTTCCCTACCTTTCCCTGTTGGCAACAAGTTCTTCCTCTCTTAAGGATACAACCCTTGATTTACTATACCAAAACTGCGCCTATGGCAGGAATCTGCACCTATAAAGGATACAAATCCATGCTAGTAAATCTGTCCAACATATACACACTTCTCGTTTTAGAACATAAGAGCAAAAGAACTTGTTAGATTATTTGTATATATATAAATATATCATCTCATACGTCAATTGTCAATATGATTTGTTTTATAATCATTCATTTGTGCCGTTTTATGCTTTGCTCGTTTCGGAACACTCTAGCATGATATGGTTCTATCATACATTCATGCTGTTTCGTTTTCTTATCATAATATGCAGTCCAAAAGCTTCCTTAAATTTGATTGTAAAATACAATTTATTCTTAGTTACCTTGAACGTATATGGATTTGCTTTTAACAGTTTCATTTCTTATGCAGTATATTCTTTCATTGCATCCTCTCCAATCTTGATCTTATTGTATCAGATGCCCTTGTTCTTAGAAATACTCATGTGTCCATTTTTATTAATTTATTGCCTTTAACCAGCGTCTACTTTATAGGATTTGATTCCTTTTTCACATGTCCACTTAATAGGGGCATCTCCCTTCTGAATTATTCCGATTCATCAAGAATTTTCTGCACTTCACTCTCTGTCATAGTCAGTTTCTCTGCAATCTCAGAGACAGACATACCTAATTCATGATAGAACGCGTCTATTTTGCCGGCAATTCTTCCAGCATCATATCCTTTTTTCTCTACTCTATCCAATACCTCACACATATTCAACTCCTCCTTCTGTATCGCATCATTATATGCATCCTCAAATCGATGATCTCCTGTCATTATGCTCATCATTTGCAAAACCGCATGCACATGCTTCATTTTCTGTGGCGACGGTTTATATAGGTAGGACTTACAAGGCATCTACAATCTTTTGCACCTCTTCTTCCGAAATCGCTAATTTCTCTGCGATCTCAACCACAGTCATATGAAGTTCCTCATATAAGGTCTCAATTTTCCCTTCAATCTTACCTTCTTTAATGCCTTCGGCCTTACCCTCCTGGAAGCGTTCTCTATATTCCTGCTGTAATGTCATATAATCCAACCTCCATTTCTCATTTTGACGGGCGGACTGTACCGCCTCCTCCAAATCTCTTGTGAAGGTATCCGATACGCCTTTTCCGTCAACATAATCCAACAATCGTTTCATTTCAGGACTTACATCATCCAAAGTCCCTTTTGTGTTTAAGATTATCTTAACGATGCCATCGTTTAATGTCAATGCTGTATCTTCACTGCAGCGGTTTTCATCCTCGACATACACATTGAGGCGGATTCCCTTGGCACCCGCTGCAATGTCAATGTTTTTCTGCACCTCCGGATATTCGATCTTTGCGATCTTGATCCTTAGGATCGTTTCTAGAAACGGTTTTACATATTTCGGATCGCGCATGATCACGCTGAACATAAAATCGTCTTTGAGTTCCAATTCTTCGTACGCTTTCGCCATCGTTTTTCCTCCCTTATCCCTATACATTTTTTTCTTTCGTATGTTGTATTATATGATACGACTTTTAGAATAACTATAGGCAAAAGCGCCAAATTTTGGAGGGTAAATTCACCAACCCAGACAATTTTTCAAGTTAAAAATCTTGCTGGCCTGGTGCACTTTGTACATTCGGCTATTGAATTTTGGTGAAAAATAAACAATGGGAATAGCAGCCAACATGCTACTATTCCCATTTTACCTAGTGTTTTGACAATTTTTTCACGACATCCTTTGGATTGATTTTATCTCCGTTTTTGGAAACCATTTTTTCAATTGTTTCAACGATTGCCGGTACATTATCTTTTACATAATCCTTACTGGTATATTTTTATAACACAACCTCTTCCTGTGACAATGAACCATACTTATTTATTTCCACTCTCCACATATCTCTTAATGCATCTGAAATAATTGCGCCACGGCCTTGTGCAATAAGGTCTTTTTCTCTTTCTTCAACGCTTTTTATGGCGGATTTATTTATTGGCTTACTCTCACATCCAGCAAAAAAATCTTCTAATGAAGTAGCTATTTTTTTGCATCTTCCATTTTCATGTTCTTTGAAAACAATTGTGCCATCATTTAACCCAATCAAGATGTCATTTCCAAACGAGTCCATTCCAATTGGTAAATATAATGTACCTTGAACATCCTCAACACAAACTGCATTTAAAGAAAACTTCACTTTCCCGATACCGTACAACCCTTTTAAATCAGAGCTAATACCACTTATGTTAAAGTTGGTATTTGGCGTCTCACCACCATTATATTTTTCAAGAAACGATCTGTATTGCGTTGGTAGCTTTACTCCACAAACATCTTCAAACTCTGATATTGTCTCCGTACTAATTGTTCCAAATTTTGAAATCAGCATTTCTATACCTCCTTAAATAGGCTGTGACCACCTGCATGTGTAAATTCTTTGTGCCAGTCTGTCTTTACAAGTTGCATATTTCCATTTTTAGAATCATGATGAAGATCATACCCATCCGGCATTTCCGTCAGTCCATACTGTTCCTGTAATTTTTCAAGATATACTCTTTTGTCTTCAGCTCTGTCTCCACTGAACTGTCCAATGTCTATGTCGTTAATAACCGGATGTTTTGCCTCAGGAGGGAAAATAGGGTAGCCATCAATGTACTTAACTTCCCTTCCAATATTATCAATGTATGTCCAAACTTGCTTTCCCTCTACCTCTTCTATTTTTATACTACCACCCTTGTCAAACCATTTTGCAATATTGGGAGAATTTGGAGGTTTATTCTCTTTAATTTCACCATATGTCTTCCCCATCTCATTTTTCATCGAATCCAAATCGTTAAAAATGCTTTGTTTAGTTTCATTTTTCAGACTCTCAAAAAAATCCGGGAAAATAGATTCGCCTTTACCAAGTATCTCTTTTGCTGTTTCCGCAACCTTCTCTCCTGCTTCCTTCGTTACATCCTTCACAGCTTCTAGCATCACTTTTCCAACTTCTGCAAATGCCATTATAATCCCCTCCTTCCCATATAATTCATCCATTTAAGAAAATTTTCCTCGTCAGAAGCATGCTCTAAACTCCTATGGTGAATAAGACATTCTAATATATTTTCAACATCTGCATCATCAACATCAGATGAATCCATATCAAGATTCTGAATAAGTGTTGCATTCCATTCTTCGACAGAATCAGTGTCCTTTGCTATTTCAAATGCCCTACAATCACCATCCACAAGATTTGCTATTACCTTTTCCACCTGCGCCTTCTTTATAAGATTCTTAGAGTTAAATATTCTTAGAGCATCAAGTTTTGTTGTAGAAGCAATATCAGATGCAATAAGCCATTCTTTCAATCTCTCCACATCAACATTATCTGCTTTACCCGACAATATAGACACCAAGTGCAAAGCAACTTTTGTTCTGATAACGGAATTCCCTAGAATATCTTTTCTCTGTTGAGGTGAATATCCATACTCTGTTGGAGAAACATTATAATAGTCGATATTACATAATACAGGTTCCACCCACTTATTTTGATATATTGCAGCAACACCTGATGGAAGCTTTGCCAATTCTATTAATTGATCATCAGTAAGACCGGCAGCCCTTCCAACTAATTCTCTATCACTCATATCCGGAAGATGCAATATGATTTTTGTGTTAGTATTTCTAATAGCTGACATATCCAATAACCCCGGAGCCTGATCAACGATAATAAATCCTTCGCCGTATGTCCGCATCTCAGCAATTGCATTTGATATCATTTCAACAGATTTTCCTTGTAAATTTCCCCCTTCAATTGATTGTTCCGTGGATGTTTTTTTCAAAAGATTATGCGCTTCCTCCAAAATGGTAACATGCTGCAAATCTCTATTAATTCCACCTTGTGCCATTCTTCTCTCTTGAAGTCTCATTACTATGATACCCATTATCATTGATTTTGTTTCACTTGAACCCACCCGACTTAAATCAATAATCGTGCTCTCTTCAAACAAACGATGATTATCAATCTCATTTGAAGTGAATATCTGTCCATTTAATCCATTTGCTAAGGATTTTACTCTTGTTATTAATGAACCTGTGTAATTGTCTTTAACTTCCTGTGAGTAATCTGAAGATTTAATTACATTTCTCAACGAAATTAACAAATCTCCAAAATTAGGATATATATCATAACCACTGGAATTTGCCGACATATTTAAGTCCCACCCACATCTTTGATATGCATCCTCAACAGCTTCTTTCAATACCGCAGGCATGGCTGCATACATTGGCCAACACACATTAAAAATATCAATTAATCTATCGATATGTTCTAATACATGTATTTTTTTGTCAAACTTAAATGGATTAATTCGTAACAATTCCGTACAATCTGGATGCGTTCCAAAAACATTAAAACTATTACCAAAAATCTGCTTATACTCCCCTTTAGCTGGCTCAATCACAAGTGTTGGCACTGTTTTTTTCAATGATTTTCCGGTAAGTTTTCCTCTCTCTTCTAATCCGTTTAATCTTGCTATAATTTCATATGTAGTATTGGACTTTCCTGATCCCGTAGATCCAGTAATAAAAGTATGTTCCCGCAGTCTACTCAATTGTAGATTAACATCATGGTCTTCGTACACTTTACCCATATGATATATTTGACCAATATGTAATTTGTCATCATCTTCATTATCAAATACATTTCGTCCAAATCCCACCATTTCCCTGACATACACACCAGGAATTGACTTATAGGGCACATTGCATTGTACAGATAATTCCTTCGTACTCAGCATAGTTGATGGCGTAATATCGGTCGCAGCAGAAAAATCTGACAAATAATCTTCGTCATAAAATCTTGGATGCGCAAAATAACGCAAATATTGATTAATGAACTTGGTTTTATCATCGTTAAACCAAGTATTTATGCTAGTAGCTTCTAACGATGTTCCTTCACCATTAATAATTCCTTTATAGGTGCTTGCAGAAATAATTGATGTCTCTCTTGATGGACTTATAAAGTATGCCGCACTAGACCACATACCATAATTTTCACACTCTTTAAGGCGTTTAAGATGATCATCAATGCACTCTAAAAATACTTTTACCAGCTTGTTTTCATATTTTACCATTGATGATGTCGAACTTCCTGTTGTAACCCCTTTTTGAGTTGTCTGTTGCGACATTATTGCATGAGATTTTTGTTCTGTATCTTGACTGCCTACTTGTTCACTCTCATTTTTAGCCTTTGAAGTCCCTTCTTGTTTTGCTCTTGAAACATTTAACCCAAAATTCGCCCCAATCGCCTGAGACAACCCCGAAACTGCAGCCATTGCTACCGGTCCGCCAAACATCGCATTTTTGAGTGTAGAGAACACATTCTTTGAAACATTTGTACTATCGGATGACATAGCCCCCATATTTCCCATCATTCCAATTCCCACACCAAAAGTATTTGTCGTACTTTCACTCTTTGTTAAGGTTATTCCTTTCGTAAAACTCTGTGTCTTTGATACGCTTTTTCCAATAGTATCTGTGTAACCTTCCATATCTGAATTGGAAATATTGATTCCTTTATTTTCTCCAAGAGTTAAGCTATATTCTGATAAAGGAGCTATTTCGGAATATAATTCTTCATATCCCTGCTTCATTTTCTCAATTTGTCCACCTGACACAGGATCTGAAATAATGATTAACGAATATTTTTCTCCTTGCATAGCATCTATAAATTTCTCAATTCCCTGCACATATTGTTCATTCTGAACATCATCGTCTTTCAATGCTGGCAAACTAGTTAATGAAGAAACAGCATTTTTCCCATCTTCAGGTAAAATTTCTTGTAACATTCCGTTATATTCACACGGTTTAACAGCCGAAATCTCACTTCCCGGAAAGTTTCCCACAAAAACCTTTTCAAAAGCTTTTGTCAAGTCATCGTTATCAGAAAAATTACCATTGACGGTCTTCGTTCCGATGTAAAAATCAACATTCTTTCCATTACTATGAAGCATAAACACAATAGACAAGTTCAATCCATGCATGGCACTGTATACATTGTTTAACCTGTCCAGTACATTTTCACCCTTATTAAAGACA
>OJNY01000794.1_pt1 | contig 22675 bp, 20 predicted proteins | sample 1597931 | NCBI WGS metagenome assembly OJNY01 (sample SAMN01915209, study PRJEB22387) | human gut metagenome | isolation source: stool | host: Homo sapiens | place: USA
CGCCCCTGCCGCCATTTTTTGATATTTACTTCCACAACAAAAACACGTGCCCTCCGAGCACTCGGAGGGCACGTGTTTTTATTGGTATGTGGTTCTATCAGAATCTCTCTACACCGTCGGCGGTGACTCTTGCGTAAATCAGCGGCGGGATGCTCGGCTTCTCGCTGCGGATTACCAGTCCACCGCGGTACATCTCCTCGGCGGCGGCAAACAGGCGCTCGTCATCGGCGTAGAAGGTGCAGATGCTCTCCCCCGCCTTGACGTAATCGCCCAGCTTTTTGTGCATCGTGATGCCTGCGGCAAAGTCGATGCTGTCCTCCTTCTTGATGCGGCCTGCACCCAGCAGCACGCTGGCGTTGCCAATTTTTTCCACATCATTCTTGTAGATATAGCCGTCCGTCGGGGCGGTCAGCTCATAGCTGTATTTGGCCTTCTGGAACTTGTCGGCGTCCCGCAGCACGCTGGTGTCGCCGCCCTGCGCGGCAAACATCTGGCAGCACTTTTCAAAAGCGGAGCCGTCCGCAATGACGCCCTCGGCCAGCTTGCGGCAGGTGGGTATATCGCCCTTGCCCGCCAGCACCAGCATATTGCTGGCCAGCTGCAGGCAGACCTCGGTCAGGTCCGCCGGGCCATTGCCCTGCAGCACGGCCATACTCTCGGCCACCTCCAGCGAGTTGCCGATGTTATGGCCCAACGGCTTGTCCATATCGGTAATCAGCGCCGCCACCTTGCGGCCGTGCGCGGTGCCAATGGCTACCATCTGGCGGGCCAGCTCCAGCGCGCCGTCCAGATCCTTCATAAACGCGCCGTCACCCATCGTGACATCCAGCAGGATGGCGTCCGACCCGGCGGCCAGCTTTTTGGACATAATGGAGGAAGCAATCAGCGGGATGCAGCCCACTGTGGCGGTCACATCGCGCAGGGCGTACATCTTTTTGTCTGCCACCGCGATCTTTCCGCTCTGGCCAATGACCGAAATACCAATCTCGTTGACCTGTTTGAAAAACTCCTCCTGCGTAAGGCTGGTGCGGGTGCCGGGCACGGCCTCCATCTTGTCGATGGTGCCGCCCGTGTGCCCCAGACCGCGGCCGCTCATCTTGGCAATCTTCACGCCGCAGGCCGCCACAATCGGCGCAATGACCAGTGTGGTCTTGTCGCCGACGCCGCCGGTGGAGTGCTTGTCCGCCTTGACGCCCGCAATGGCGGACAAATCCACCATATCGCCGGAGTGCGCCATTACATCGGTGAGCATGGCGGTCTCCTCGTCCGTCATACCGCGCAGATAGATGGCCATAAGCAGCGCCGACATCTGGTAATCCGGCACATCCCCGGCCACATAGCCGTTGACAGCGAAGGCCAGTTCCTCATGGTTGAGTGTCCCGCCATCACGTTTTTTTGCGATAACATCGTACATTCGCATAGTTTTTCTCCTTCTGAAAAGCAAAGACCGCCCGGCAGCGTGCACCGGGCGGCCCTTGGTATGGTTGGTTTTAGCGGCTGCCCTTATCGTAAGGGATGCCCTCGGCCTTCGGGGCCTGAGAGTTCTTGGAGGTGAAAATCAGCACAATCATCGTGACGATATACGGCAGCATCTGGTAGAAGTTGGAGATTTCCTTGACACCCTCAAACTTCGGCAGGAAGGTCAGCGTGGAGTTCAGTGCCGCGATAACCTTGAACAGCGCAAAGAAGAGCGAGGCTGCCAGAATCGGAAGCGGCTTCCAGTTGCCGAAAATCATAACGGCCAGCGCAAGGAAGCCGTAGCCGCCGACGTCAGAGTTGAAGCCGGAGCCTGCCGCCAGCGTGTAGGCCAGACCGCCGACACCGCCGAGGACGCCGGAAATCAGCACACCGGCATACCGCATTTTGTAGACATTGATGCCCACGGAATCCGCCGCCTGGGGATGTTCGCCGCAGGCGCGCAGGCGCAGGCCAAAGCGGGTCTTGTACATCACAATGTAGGCAACAATGAACAGTACGATGGCCACAGGGGTGGTCAGGTAGAAATACTTGAAAATCAGGTTATTCCAGAAGCTGGGGCCGTCCACCGGGGCAAGGCCGAAGGTTTCGCGGGTGATGCGCACCCAGTTGGGGATAAAGATGGTGGTCAGGCCCTGACCCTGAATGGCCCAGGTCATAACCACGGCGAAGGCAGGTGCAAACTGGTTCAGCGCCGTGCCGCCGATGGTCTGGTCAGCCTTCAGGTTGATGGCCGCAAAGCCCAACAGCAGGGAGAAAATCATACCGGTGCCGCCCGCAACAAGGATAGCGATAAACATCGCCAGCTGCGGATGCGCCAGGCCAAAGCCGTTCTTGTCAAAGGCCTGCAGCGTGAAGCAGGCGAACAGTGCGCCGATAATCATCATGCCTTCCAGCGCAATGTTGATAACGCCGGAATGTTCGCTGAACATACCACCCATTGCGACAAGCAGCAGCGGCACGGCGAACAGGATTGTCATACTGATAATGTTGGCAGCAATCATCATTTCGCAGCACCTCCCTTTTCCTTACGGCCCGAGACCAGCTTGGCAATCACGCCGCGCATCAGCAGTGCAAAGGCTGCCAGATAGATGATAACGGCAATGACGATGTCGATGGTCTCCGACGAGAAGGCGGGCTGCATGGCGGCACCGCCGACCTGAATGTAGCTGATGAACAGCGCGGAGAAAATCGTGCCGATGGGGTTGGAACTGGCCAGCAGGGCGACCGGGATACCGTTGAAGCCCATGCTCAGGATGGATTTTTCCAGCACGTACTGGCCGGTACCGGCCAGATAGTAGATGCCGCCGCCGATGCCGGACAGCGCGCCGGAGATAACCATGGAAAGCACGATGTTGCGCTTGGAATTGATACCCGCGTACTGGGCGGCGTCACGGCTGAGACCGCAGGCCTTCAGCTCATAGCCGAAGGTGGTCTTTTGCAGGATGACCCAGACGAGGATGGCGAACAGAATGGTGATGATGATGGAAATGTTAATCCAGCTGGAATTGCCGAACAGCCCGGCCAGCGGGCCCTTGGGCAGGATGGCGCCGGGGTTGGCGGCGCTCAGCGCAGCGGTACGGTCCGAGTTGGACGCGCCCCAGCCGGAAGCCAGCATCATGGGCATATTGGCCAGCAGCAGATTGACGAGGTACATACCAATCCAGTTGAACATAATGGCGGTAATAACCTCATTGACGTTGAAGTATGCCTTGAACAGACCCGGGAAAATGCCCCAGATGGCACCGCCCACCGCGCCAGCCAGCAGGCAGACGAACCACGGCAGCTGGAACTGAATGGCGCACAGCAGCGAGAAAAATGCGCCCATTGTGTACTGGCCGGACGCGCCGATGTTGAACAGACCCGTCTTGAAGGCAAAGCCCACGGACAGTCCGCACATCATCAGGGGCGCGGACTGATACAGCACCTTGCCCAGCTTGTCCATACTGGAAAAGCCGGTGGTCAGCATAGCGCGCATACCGTTCACGGATTCGCCGGGGTTCAGAAGAACCAGCAACACAAAGCCCAGCACCAGACCGATGACGATGGACAAAAGGCTTGCCAGAACGCCTACAACGGCGGGACGCTGCAAAAGCGGCTGTTTATTCTGTTTGCTCATGCTTTCGCCTCCCCTTGCTTTCTGGCACCTGCCATGTACAGGCCCAGCTCCTCCACGGTGGTCTTGCGCGGGTCAAACTCGCCCACAAGCTCACCTTCGTAAATAACCAGAATACGGTCGGACAGGTTCATAACCTCGTCCAGCTCCAGGCTGACCAGCAGCACTGCACGGCCCTTGTCGCGCTCGGCCACAATCTGCTTGTGGATATACTCGATAGCGCCGACGTCCAGACCGCGGGTGGGCTGCACAGCCACCAGCAGTTCCGGCTCCTTATCGACCTCGCGGGCGATGATGGCCTTCTGCTGGTTGCCGCCGGACATACTGCGGGCGATGGTCGCAGGGCCCTGACCGCTGCGGACATCGTACTGCGCGATCAGGCGCTCGGCATAGTCCATCACAGCGTCCTGCTTGATGAAGCCGTGGTTCTGGAACTCCGGCTGCCAGTAGCGCTGCAGCACCATATTGTCCGCCAGCGTGTAATCCAGCACCAGACCGTGCTTGTGGCGGTCCTCCGGGATGTGGCTCATACCGGCCTTGGAGCGCTCACGGATGGTGGCGTTCGTAATGTCCTTGCCCTCAATCTTAATCGTACCGCCGGTCGGCTTTTCCAGACCCGTGATGCCGTAAATCAGCTCACTCTGGCCGTTGCCGTCAATACCGGCAATGCAGACGATTTCGCCCGCACGGACATTGAAGCTGACACCGCGGACAGCGTTATTCTTGTGTACCTTGCTGGGCACAACGAGGTTCTCGACCTCCAGAATCGGCTTGCCGGGCTCACAGGGCTTCTTCTCCACCGCAAACTGCACGTCGCGGCCGACCATCATCTTGGACAGCTCTTCCTTGGTGGTATCCTTGATATCCACCGTGCCGATGTACTTGCCCTTGCGCAGGACCGTGCAGCGGTCAGAGACAGCCATAATTTCGTTCAGCTTGTGGGTGATGAAAAGGATGCTCTTGCCCTCGGCCTTGAAGCCGCGCATAATCTCCATCAGCTCATCAATCTCCTGCGGGGTCAGAACCGCCGTAGGCTCGTCAAAAATCAGGATTTCATTGTCGCGGTACAGCATCTTCAGGATCTCAACACGCTGCTGCATACCGACAGAGATATCGCTGACCAGCGCATCGGGGTCAACCTTCAGGCCGTATTTCTCGCTCAGGGCCATGACTTTTTTGCGGGCCGCTTCCTTCTGCAGGAAGCCATGCTTGGTATCCTCCACGCCGAGGATGATATTATCCAGAACGGTGAAGCACTCCACCAACTTGAAATGCTGGTGCACCATGCCGATGCCCAGTGCGTTGGCATCGTTGGGGTTGTTGATTTTGACTTCTTTTCCGTTCTTTCTGATAGTGCCCTTCTCCGGCTGATACAGACCGAACAGCACACTCATCAAGGTGGATTTACCGGCGCCGTTTTCGCCCAGCAGGGCATGGATCTCACCCTTGCGCAACTGCAGGGTGATATCGTCATTTGCTTTGATGCCGGGGAATTCCTTGGTGATGTGCAGCATTTCGATGACATAATTATCTGCCAATCGTTGCACGCCCCTTTCCAATGTGTACCGCTTGTACACAGATTCTTAAACTATATTATACAGAAAATTCACGCCGTGCACAAGGGAATCCGCAGAAAAAATCGTCGGAATTTGTCAAAGAAGCACAAAAACCGCCCTGCGCGGTGGGCGCAGGACGGTCAAAAGTCATACTTTTATTGGATATCAGCTCTGGTAGTCAACGGTCACGTTGGTGACAGCGGGGTGTACATCGACGTCAAAGCTGTCGTCGATGGCCAGACTGCCGTCCACGATGGAGGCGTACATGGCATCGTACTGCTCCTGCGTGAACTTGGTGAACTTGCTGGTGCTCATGGGCAGGCCAACGCAGTTCTCAGCAGCGCCCAGCTTGGTCTCCTTGCCGGAGTAGGTCTCGCTGAACTTCCAGCCGTTGTTCATAGCATCGGTCAGAGCCTCGTTGACGGACTCAGCCAGACCCTTCATAGCGGAGGTGACAACGGTGTCGAACTGACCGGACTGGTCAACGTCAACGCCAATCATCTTGCCGCCGTTGGCCTGTGCAGCTGCATCGCAGCTCTGGCAGACGGGGCCGCCGCAGGCAAAGACGACCTCGGTACCCTCAGAGTACCAGCCGTCCATCTTGTTCTTGACCTCATCGGTAGCAGCGAAGCCGCCGGAGTACCAGTACTTGATGTTGACATCGTCAGCGCCAATCTCCTTGGCGGCGGCGTCAGCACCCTGCACAAAGCCGTAGCCGTAGCGGATAACGGCGGGAACAGCCATGCCGCCCAGGAAGCCGAGCTCCTTGTAGCCGTCATAGACAGCGGCATAGCCAGCCAGATAACCGGCCTGCTCTTCCTTGTAGGTAATCAGGGCCGTGTTGGCAGCGGGAGCCTTGTCGCCCAAATCGCTGGTGGAAACGTCCAGAGCCAGGAACTGGACATCGGGATACTTCTCCTGAGCCTCGGCAATAGCGGAGCCGAACAGGTAGCCGGCCACAACGATGGACTTGGCACCGTCATTGACGGCGTTGTCCATCTGCTCCAGACGGGCTGCGTCAGAGTCCTCGGTGGGACGGTAGTAGTTGGCGTTCAGGCTGTTAGCGCTGCAGAAATCCTGCACGCCCTGCCAGGTGTACTGGTTGAAGGACTGGTCATCAATGTTGCCGACATCGGTAACGAAAGCAACATCGGTCTTGCTGCCGGAAGTGGAAGCAGCAGCCTCAGAGGTAGCCTCCGTTGCGGTGCTCGCGGTGCTGCTGGCGGAAGAACCGCCGCAGGCAGCCAGAGAGAGCGCCATGCTGGCAGCCATTACAAAAGCGAGAAACTTTTTCATGGTTTTGATCTCCTTAGGTTGATTTTCACTAGGCGGCCGGGCGGATTCCCTGCCGCAGTACGTTTAGTATACCGCATTTTTCCGTGCGATTCAATGACAAAACCCCACAAAAAACATTACAAAAGCATAACAATCCGTTTACATAATCCGGTTCAGGGTAACATTGGGGGCATCGGGCAGGGTGTCAAGGTCCGCGTAGGTGTCCACCTTCAGCACGCTGGTGCGCAGCTGCTCATACAGGCGGCGGTAGTCATCCTGACTGAAATTGTCAAACCGCCACGGGTTGCCTGCCTCCAGCGCAATCTCGCCGTTGATGAAGCCGACCGTCTCGGTCTGACCGGCATCATCGGCCGCCCATGTGCCGGACGTAAAGAAGCTGTACAACTCCCGCTGGACGGCGGCATTGTAGCACTTTACGGCGCTGGCCAGCAGACCCTCTGCCATATCGGTGCTGTCATAGTCGGTGGTGATGGCCTTGGCGCCGGTCTCGTTGACTGCAGCAGCGGCGCTCTTGTACAGGTCCCCGCCGCTGACCATAATGAGTGAAACGCCGCTGTTGTACCAGTCAATCATCCGCTGGGCAATGGCGTCATTGGTCTCGTCGGTGTCGGCAAACCAGGTCTGCAGGGTCACGCTCTCACCCTGCTGCTCAGCGGCAGCCTCCGCCCCCTGCAGGAAGCCGGTGGCATACCGGACAATGCCGGGAATCTCGCGTGTGCCGATGAACCCCAGCGCGGTGTAGCCGTCCATCACAGACGCATACCCTGCCAGGTAACCGGCCTGTTCCTCCTGAAACAGCACGCAGTGCACCAGCTCTGCCGTGGTGTAGGCGCTGTAGTCCTCGGTGTGGGGCTCGCTGTCAAACAGCAGATAATGGACATCCGGGTAGCTGCCCTGAATCCGGTAGAGGGCCGCACCCATCGCGTCCCCACGGCAGACAACGAGCTTTGCGCCGCTTTCTGCCGCAGCACGCAGGGCCGCCTCGGCATCATCTGCCGTATTTCCCGCGGCGGTCTGGCTTTCCGCCGTGTAGCCGTAGGCATCGGCAAAGGTCTGCACGCCCTGCCACAGCATGGCATCCGCGCCGCCTTCCGGGCCCTCGGGGCCTGCGGCCAGCACAATTTTTCCGCCGCCCACCGGGACCAGCGTCGGATCCTCCGGCTGGTAGACAAAGCTGGCATCATCGGTGGGGGCCGTCACAGTATGCTGCTCCTGCTCACCGCTGGCGGCCTGTACGCCCTTGCAGGCACACAGAGTTCCCAGCAGGCACAGCGTCAGGAGCAGTGCTAAGAATTTCTTCATGGGTATGGAAAAATCTCCTTGGTTGTTGGTTTTTGCGCGGGGTATCACATAAGGTTGGCCGGGCCGAAGCCGTAGGGCAGCAGTTCCCCGAGGGTGGTGACGATGTAATCTTCCTCGCTCTTGGCCATAATGACCGTCAGCGCCGGGCCGCCGAACTCATACAGCGCTTGGCGGCAGACGCCGCAGGGCCCGGTGACAAGAGTGTTTGTCTCCCCCACCTTGCTGCCCACGATGGCGATGGCGTCAAATTCACGCACACCCTCGCTGACCGCCTTGAACAGCGCCGTGCGCTCGGCACAGTTGGTCGGAGTGTAGCCTGCATTCTCGATGTTGCAGCCGCCGAACACCCGACCGTTCTTGGCGCGCAGGGCCGCCCCGACATGAAAGCGGGAGTACGGCACATAGGCAAATTTCTGCGCGGCGAACGCAGCGCGAATCAGTGCCTGTATTTCAGACTTTTCCATCTTACTTCTCCAAAAAGGCGTCCACGCCCAGCGCCACCTTCATCATGGCAGTAAAGCTGGTCTGGCGCTGCTCGGCGGTGGTAATCTCCGGCGAAACAAAGCTGTCGGAAATGGTCAGCAGGCAGGCGGCGCGCTTGCCCAGCACCTTGGCATTGTGGAACAGGGCGAAGCTCTCCATCTCCACGGCAAGGCAGCCCTTCTCATCGCGCAGCTTTTCCCAGTAGGTGGGCTTTGCATCGCTGGGCTGGCGGTAGAACACGTCAGAGGAATGGATGTTACCCTCAATCAGCGGGATGCCTGCAGCGGCCGCGCTGGCGCGCAGGGCCTCGTTCAGCTCGGCGCTGGGCTTCTGGATGTCATCCGTGTCGCCGCTCTGGGTCACAGCGTAGTTGCTCTCCGAGTAAGCACCGGTGGCCAGCACCACATCGAACAGCTTGGCCTTGTCGGTGTAGGAGCCGGCAGAGCCGATGCGGATGATGTTCTCAACGCCGTACTGGCTGTACAGCTCATAGGAATAGATGCCGATGGACGGCATACCCATACCGCTGCCCATCACGCTGATGGGGCGGCCCTGATAGGTGCCGGTGTAGCCGTACATACCGCGCACGTCGGTGACGAGCTTCGGGTTCTCCAGGAAGGTCTCGGCAATGAATTTGGCACGCAGCGGGTCGCCGGGCATCAGGACAGTTTTGGCGAAATCGCCGTTTTCGGCACGATTATGAGGGGTAGACATAAAAGCACACTCCTTTATTTTGAGATAATAGTAGCTATAGTATACCACATTTTTTCTGTTTGTGGTAAACTAAAAGCAAGAAATTTTGTGAAAGAGGTTTTTGCCATGCTGCTGCCCCACCATTGTACCCTTTGCCCACGCGCCTGCGGGGCTGACCGCGCCGCCGGGCAGCGCGGCTTTTGCGGAGCCGATGACACCCTGCGGGTGGCCCGCGCCGCCCTGCACCACTGGGAGGAGCCGTGCCTGAGTGGTGACCCGGATGCCGCCACCGGCAGCGGCACGGTGTTCTTCTGCGGGTGCACCCTGCGGTGCTGCTACTGCCAGAATTTTCCCATCAGCCAAGGGAGTGTCGGCAAGGAAATCACGCCGGAGCGTCTGGCCGGGATTTTTCTGGACCTGCAAAACGGCGGGGCCAAAAATCTGAACCTTGTGACAGCATCCCAGTATCTGCCGTGGGTCACGGCGGCACTGGACAAGGCCCGGGCACAGGGCTTGGCTCTGCCGGTGGTCTACAACACCGGCGGGTATGAGACGGTGGAGGCCGTCAAAGCGCTGGCCGGGTATGTGGATATCTGGCTGGCGGATTATAAGTACGCGGACAGCGCCCTTGCGGCGGAGCTTTCCGCTGCGCGGGATTACCCCGCTGTGGCGGACGCGGCCCTGCGGCAGATGCTTGTGCAGACCGGCGTGCCGGTATATGACGCGGACGGCTATCTGCGCAAGGGCGTCATCGTGCGGCATCTGGCCCTGCCCGGCCATGTGGAGGACAGCAAGGCGGTCCTGCGGCGGCTGGCCGCCCTGCGCGAGGAGACCGGCGTTGCCTTTGTCCCGAGCCTGATGAGCCAGTTCACACCTTTTTATAAGGCGGCGGAGCACGGTTTGGGGCGGCGCATCACAACCTACGAATACCGTCAGGTCATTGATGAGGCCGTGCGGCTGGGGCTGACAGACGGCTATATGCAGGAAAAGAGCAGTGCCCGCGAGGAGTACACCCCGCCGTTCGATTTGGAGGGCGTATGATGCTTCTGTCTTTTGCGTATCTGCTGCTCTTTCTGGCGGTGGGGCTTTTGCTGGCGCGGCGGGCCGTACCGGACGCGGAGGGGGCTGTGCTGTTCCCGCTGGGGTGCGGGTTTGGCGTTTCCCTGCTGGCAGTCTTGCCCGCGGTGTTTTCTCTCGCGCTGGGCTTTGCCCTGCCCGCCGTCCTTTTGGCAGCGGCTGTCGCTGGGGCCATCGGTGCTTTTCTGCTGCGCAGCGGCACGCGGCTGCGCGGTCTGCCGAAGGATTCTGACCGCGGGGCTGTCTGGGCCTGCGTACTGCCTGTGGCGGCGCTGACGCTGGTGTTGCTTTACACCCACGTGCTGCACCTTGTGGACGGCGCGTACCACACCGGGCAGAGCTGCTACGGCGATATGCCAATGCATATGGGATTTATCAAATATATCGCGCAGAGTGGCGAATTTTTGCCACGGTATCCTCTGTTGGGCGGCGAGCACCGGTTCGGCTATCCGTTTTTGTGCGAGACGGTTTCCAGCGTCTTTCTGGTGCTGGGGGCCGATTTGCGCACGGCGTACATTCTGCCAATGCTCCCCGCGTTTTTGTCGGTGTACGGTATGTTCTGGCAGCTGGCGCGGCGGGTGACCGGCAGTGTTGGCAAGGCCAGTCTTGCGTTTTACCTGTTTTTTATGGGCAGCGGGCTTGGGTTTGTGTATTTTCTGGGCTCCGCCTCAGACTTTGCGGGGATCTTCACCGGCTTCTACACCACGCCGACGAATTTTGTGGAAAAGAATATCGAGTGGGTCAACCCCATTGTCGATTTGCTGATTCCGCAGCGCGCAACGCTGTTCGGCTGGTGCGTGCTTGTCCCCGCCCTGTATCTGCTGTGGCGGTTCTGCTACGAGGGTGAGCGCAGGCTCTGGCCGTGGCTGGCGGTGTTGGTGCTGCCCCTGCCGCTGCTGCACACCCACAGTGCGCTGGCGCTGGTACTTCTCTGCCTTGTGGGCGGCGTGTATACGCTGACGCATGGCGCACGGCGGGAGACGCTGCTGCCGTGGCTGGGACTGGCGCTGGTCTGCGGCGCGGCATGGCTGGCGCAGATGCTGCCCACCGTGCTGGCCCAGAGCCTGGACGGCCAACATATGCTGCGGCTGCATTTCAACTGGGTCAACGGCCAGCAGGACGGCACACTGAAGGACAATTATTTCTGGTTTTACATCAAGAACATCGGCCTTGTCTATCTTTTGCTCATTCCCGCCTTTTTGCACGCAAGGCCGAAGCAGCGGTGGCTGTACGGCGGCGGGCTGGTGATTCTGGTGTTGGCGGAGTTTGTTGTCTTTCAGCCCAACAATTATGACAACAACAAGCTCCTGTATGTCTGGCATATGTTGGGGTGTATTCTGGCAGCGCAGCTGCTTGTGGATGTGTTCGGCAGAATCCGCGCCCTGCCGTGGCGGGCGCTGGGGCTGGCGGCCTGCTGTTTTCTGGCCATGTTCGGCAGTGTGCTGACGGTCGGGCGGGAGCTTCTGAGCGACTACCAGCAGTGGAGTGCCGAGGACATCGCGCTGGCGGAATTTGTCGATGTCAACGCCGAATCGGACGCGCTGTTCTTGACCAGCGACAGCCACCTGACGCCGGTCTTTGCGCTGGCCGGGCGGCGGATTCTGTGTGGTTCGGGCAGCTACGTATACTACCACGGCATGGACTACAGCGATGAATACAGCGCTATGAAAGCGCTGTACGAGGCCCCGGACGAAGCCACGCTGGCCCTATGGGGCGTGGACTACGCGGTGTTTGACAGCACCGTATACAGCAAGTTTGCCGCAGACGAAAATTGGTATTCCACCCGCTATCCCCTGTGGTACGAAAGCGCCAACTGCCGCGTGTATAAAACAGGCTGACCGCTCCCTAAGAAGTTTGGCATATTTTTCCTCTTTTTCACATAGGCTTTGACAGAAATTCCTATGTGAAGGAGGTCAGGCTATGAAGGGCGACCCTGAGGAGCGTGCGGCAGCAGTGGGACGGTATATCGTTGACCATTCTGCTACCGTGCGGGCGGCGGCGGTTGTGTTCGGCGTGAGCAAGTCCACCATCTGGAAGGACCAGCACCGCCTGCGCCGCCAGAATCCCGGCCTGTGGGCCGAGGTACAGGCCGTTGTGCAGAAAAACAAGGCCGAGCGCCATCTGCGGGGCGGCGAAGCCACCCGCCGCAAATATTTGCACAAAGCATCTTGCGCAGCGCAGCACAGCACAGTATAATTACAATAATAATAGATACCAAAAATACCAAAAGGACGGTGTACCTATGAAACGGCAGGATTATATCAGCTGGGATGAATATTTTATGGGCATTGCCCTGCTTTCGGCCATGCGGTCAAAGGACAACAACAGCCAGGTTGGCGCGTGTATTGTCAGCCCGGAGAACAAGATCCTCTCCCTCGGCTACAACGGTATGCCCATCGGCTGCAGCGATGACGATATGCCGTGGGAGCGCGAGGGTGAGGATCTGGACACCAAATATATGTACGTCTGCCACTCGGAGCTGAACGCGATTCTGAACAGCCCCAACCATGATTTGCGCGGTGCCCGGATGTATGTGACGCTTTTCCCCTGCAACGAGTGCGCCAAGGCCATCATCCAGAGCGGCATCAAGGAACTGATTTATCTGTCCGACAAGTACCATGACACCCACGCCAGCATTGCCAGCCGCCGTATGTTCAATATGACCGGCGTGAAATACCGTGCGTACCAGCCAACAGGACGTGAAATCAAACTGGATGTATAAGGAGTTTTGGATATGAATACCATCATCATCGGCATTGCGGGCGGAACCGGCAGTGGCAAAACCACCCTGACCGAAAAGCTGCGCGACCATTTCGGTGCGGATGAGGTCAGCGTCATCAACCATGACAGCTACTACAAGCGCCACGATGAGCTGCCCTATGAGGAGCGCTGCAAGCTCAACTATGACCATCCGGACAGCTTTGACACCGCGCTGATGATTGCCCATCTGCGGGAGCTGCGCGCCGGGCACCCGGTGCAGGTGCCTGTGTACGATTACACCATCCACAACCGCAGCGACAAGACCGTGACGGTACAGCCCGCGCCGGTCATCATCGTGGAGGGCATCCTGATTTTCGACTCCCCCGAGCTGTGCAATCTGATGGATATGAAGGTGTTCGTGGACACTGACGCCGATGTGCGCATCCTGCGCCGCATTGTCCGGGACGTCAAGGAGCACGGCCGCACGCTGGACAGCGTGGTGAACCAGTACCTGACCACCGTCAAGCCGATGCACGAGCAGTTTGTCGAACCCAGCAAGCGCAAGGCGGATTTAATCGTCCCCGAGGGCGGCCATAATCTGGTCGCGCTGGAGCTGCTCATCAAGTGGGTGGACAATCACCTGCACAACACCGGGAAATAAGAAAAGCCACCGGGAAACCGGTGGCTTTTCTTATGCTTATACAGGGAAACGGCTGCTGCCGCATGGCTGCAGGCATTTCCGAACCGTTTGCTTTATCCGTTGACCTGGCTGGGGTGCTGGACCGGGGGCATTTTGGCAAACAGGGTCTTGAGCACCAGCGGCGTGGCCACGCTGGACACGATAATCAGCAGGATAACCGCCGTGAAGTAGACCGGGTCCACCACGCCGATTTCCAGACCCTTCTGGGCAACAATCAGCGCCACCTCGCCGCGGGTCATCATACCAACGCCGACCTTGAGGGAGTCGCCCCAGTTGAAGCGGCAGATCTTGGCGGCCAGACCGCAGCCGATAATTTTCGTCAGCAGCGCCACAATCACAAAGCAGATGCAGAACAGAAGAATTTCCGGCGTAAGGCCGCTGATGTCGGTTTTCAGGCCGATGCTGGCAAAGAATATCGGCGCAAAAATCACATAGTTGCTGATGTCCACGCGGCGCTCAACATAGGGTGCATCCGTCATGGTGCACAGGACAATGCCCGCAATGTAGGCGCCGGTGATATCGGCAATGCCGAAATACTGCTCTGCAATATAGGCCATGGCAAAGCAGAATGCAATGCTGACGATGGTGATGCGCTGGGTGTGGGGGTTGCGGGCGTCCAGCCACTTCATGGCATAGTGGATGACCACACCCACGCCAATGGCCACCAGGAAGAACAGCGCGGTCTGAATCAGCACGCCGCCGATGCCGACCCCCTCGCCCGAGCTTGCGCCCAGCACACAGGTCAGCACGATAATGCCGATAACGTCATCAATGACCGCCGCGCTGACGATGGTTGTGCCAAGGAAGCTCTTCAGATGGCCCAGCTCCTGCAGGGTGGCCACCGTGATGGAGACGCTGGTGGCCGTCATAATCGTACCAATGAACAGTGCGCGGTAAAATTCCGGGCTGCCCACTGCAGCAAAGCCATAGAACGCGCCGTACAGCAGCGTACCGCCCACCAGCGGCACAAAGACGCCGACACAGGCAATCAGGGTTGCAATGGGGCCCGCACGCATAAGCTCCTTCAGGTTGGTGCCAAGGCCGGTGCAGAACATAAGCAGCACAACGCCGATTTCCGCAAAGATAGAGATGGCGTCACTGGTTTGTACCAGATTCAGAAGGCAGGGGCCAATCAGCAGGCCAGCAAGAATCTCGCCGACAACCTGCGGTGCCTTGCACTTGCGGGCGACCAGCGCAAAGAATTTTGCGCTCAGAATAATAATCGCCAAATCGCGAAAAACGGAATACATGAAATATCCTCTCCTTTAGGGCAAAGTTTCATATCTATATATAGTTTTAGCACCTTGTGCAGCAGTTTGCAATAGGATAAAACGTGCAAATTTATGCGTTTAACACGCACATTTTGCGTGCATCTTGCCCAGCCAAGATTTTTTTGCAAAAAAATGCAAAATTGCGCTTGACATTTTGTGCTGCGATTGCTATAATAGCTCTTGCAGTCAGGCGCTGCGCAACTGAAAATGTGGAAAGATGGCTGAGCTGGTCTAAGGCGCACGACTGGAAATCGTGTAGGGCCCCTAAAGCCCTCAAGGGTTCGAATCCCTTTCTTTCCGCCATGAAAAGAGCTTACAGGTTTCTGTAAGCTCTTTTCTTTTTTTGTATTGACAGCATCGGTCTATCGTGATAGACTATAGGTACAGACTGGTCTATCGCAATAAACCAAAAGGAGCTGTTTTCTATGCCGACCCATGAACCAATGCGCCTTGCCGAAGGCGAATACCGCTTTGCCACCCTTGTGTGGGACCACGAGCCCCTGCCCAGCGGGCAGCTGGCCGCGCTGGCCGATGATGCACTGGGCTGGAAAAAAAGCACCGCCTACACAGTGTTGAAAAAGCTCTGTGAGCGCGGTGTGCTGCAAAATGCGGACGGCTGTGTGACAAGCCTTATTAAAAAGGAGGACGTCCAGCAGGCCGAAAGCGCCGCCGTGGTGGACAAGACCTTCGGCGGGAGCCTGCCGCAGTTTGTGGCCGCCTTTCTGAATGCAAAGCCCATCAGTGACACCGAAGCCGCCGAAATCCGCGCCCTGCTGGACGCGGCCTGCCAGAAGGAGGAATAGCCATGCGCCAGACCGTGCTTGCTTTTTTACTATTGAGCGCCCGCGGCGGCATTGCCGCGTTGGCCGTCTGGGCCGTGTGCAAACTGCTGCGCCGTGTCCACGCCCCCAGCCGCCTTTTGTGCTGGCTGTGGCTGGCCGTGGGGCTGCGGTTTGTGCTGCCGTGGGGGATTCCGCTGCATCTGCCGCGCCCACAAAGTGCCCCCGTGGCAGCGGCCGCCGATACCGTGCAGGAGTTGGGCGAGCTGCCGCTGGTGCCGCCCATAGCGTCCGCCGCACCCGCCGCAGCAGCTGCAGCAGTTTCCCCTCTGCCGTGGTACGCACGCCTGACACCGTGGCACGCGGCGGCGGCCGTCTGGGCCGTGGGTGTAGTTGCTCTGGCCGTATACAGTGTTGTCGGATATATCCGCCTGAAGCGCCGTGTGGCACTGGCCTGCAAAACGCCGGACGGCTGCTACAGTGGTGCCTGTGTTGCCGTTCCGTTCACGCTGGGCGTGGTGCGCCCGCGCATCTATATGCCGGACCACGTGCAGGGCGCAGCGCGGCAGGCGGTGCTGCTGCATGAGCAGACCCACATCCGCCGCCATGACACGCTGACAAAGCCGCTGTTCTACGCCGTGGCCTGCCTGCATTGGTTCAACCCGCTGGCGTGGCTGGCCTTCCGGGAGCTTTCGCACGATATGGAAGCCGCCTGCGATGAGGCCGCGGTGCGCGGGCGTTCCCTGCCGGAGCGCAGCGCCTACTGTGCCAGCCTGCTGCAATTTGCCACACAGGGCCGTGCCGTGCCCGGCAGCCTCTCCTTTGGCGCAGGCGGCGTAAAGGCCCGCATTGTGCATCTGCTGCACTACCGCCGCCTTGGTGCCGGGGCGCTGGCGCTCTGCGTGGCGGTGGTAGGCCTTTGCGCCACCGCCTGCATGGTACGCCCGCAGGTAGACGCCGCACCCGAGCCGCAAACCGAAGCCGCAGAAATTCAGACCCCCGAAGCTGCCGAAATCCAGACTCCCGAGACCGCCGCGCCAGCATCCTCCCCCGCACCGGCCGTGAACACCGCGTCCACCGCTGTACTGCCCAATCTGCATGATGCCGCCAACAGCCCGCGTTTCCTCTGCCCGGTGCAGTATGAGTCCGTTATCCGCTTTATGGGGAACGGCCACCGCGGTGATGACCTGCGCGCCGACGCAGGCACCGAAATCCACGCCGCCGCGGACGGCGTTGTGGTAGCCGCGCAGGAGCATTACAGCTGGGGCAATTTTGTCGAGATTGACCACGGCACCGATGCCGACGGCCTGCGCTGGGCCACGTTGTACGCCCATATGCAGTCCTATACCGTGCAGGAGGGTCAGACCGTGCACGCGGGAGATGTCATCGGGTATGTGGGTTCCACCGGCAATGCGACCGGCAATGCGTGCCATTTTGAAATGTATGTCGGCGGTGTTCTGCTGCAGCCCCGCTATTTCACCGATTACGGCGCAGATTCCGGCGAGCTGACGCAGGAAATGGCCGACCAGATTCTGGCCGAAGCCACCGATAACCTTGCCTCCTCGGCGCTGCATACGGTTGTTGCCAACTCGACCGGCATCAGCTGCGGCTACAGCGAGGACCACCCCGGCCTTGATATTACCGCCGACGAGGGTATGTCCGTCCGCGCTTTTGCGTCCGGCACGGTGCGCGAGGCCGGGTACGACGAAGAAAAGGGCAACTATATTGTCCTTAACCACTCTGACTCGCTGGAAAGTGAGTACTGCCATATGCAATCCCTGCTTTTTGACGTAGGGCAGACGGTTGCCGCCGGGCAGGACATCGGCTATGTGGGCAGCACCGGCAATTCCACCGGGCCGCATCTGCATTTTGAGCTGCGCGAAAACGGAACGCCCATTGACCCGAGCGCATTGATTGGTTGAATGATGAGGCATACACACTTCCCCGCCGCTGTTCTGGCGGCGGGGCTGCTTTTTTGTACCCTTTTTTCGGGCCAGACCGCCTATGCGGAGGACAAAAAGGACGAATTGACGCAAAAGCAAGCCGAAACGCGGCAGGAATACGAGGCCGCACAGTCCACCCTGCGCGATTTGCAGAGTGCCCAGACGCAGACCGAAAGCGAGGTTGCCGCGTTGTCCGGGCAGGCGGCGGAGCTGACCGGGCAGATTGCAGCTGTGACGCAGGCTGTGCAGGATGCCCAGACCGCGCTGGACGAACGGCAGGCCGCCGCAGACACCGCCCGCGCCGCGCTGGATGCCAAGCAGGCCGAATATGACGCACGCCTTGCTGCCTGCAAGGAGCAGCTGCGCGCCATGCAGCGGCTGGACGGCGGCGGGGGTATCTGGCTGCTGTCGCAGGCAAAAAGCCTTTACCAGCTGTTGACCTTTGACACGGTGCTGCGGCAGATGAATGCCAAAAACAGCGCCGTTCTGGCCGAGCTGGACGCCGAAGCCGCCGCACTGGAGCAGGCACGCGCCGAGGCCGACACCGCCGTACAGCAGGCCGCCGAGGCCAAGGCCGCACTGGAAAGCCAGCAGGCAGCTCTCAGCGCGACACAAAGTGAACTGGAGGCCGCCCTGCTGGCGGCGAACAGCGCGCTGACCCAGCAGCAAGCCGCCGCACAGGCACAGGCCGCCGTGACTGACGCCGCCAAAAAGGCCTATGAGGATGCCACCGCCGCGCTGGATGCCTATGTCCGGGAGCAGAGCCGCCGTTATACCACCGCCGACCTGCACCTGACAAGCCTTGCCTTCCGCTGCCCGCTGGACAGCTACGGCCGCATTACCACACAGTTTGCCGAGCCCGACCCATGGGGTATCCCCCACCGCGGCACCGATTTTGCCGCGCCGGGCGGCACACCGATTTACGCCGTTGCGGACGGCGTTGTCAGCGCGGCACGCACGATGAACAGCTACGGCAACTGCGTACAGGTCAGCCATGGCACAGCCGATGACGGCCACCGCTATGACAGCCTCTACGCGCATATGAGCAGCATTACCGTTGCCGAGGGCACCGCCGTGCAGAAGGGGGATTTGCTGGGCTATGTGGGCAACACCGGCAACGTGTACGGCGCGGGCGGCGGGTATCATTTACATTTAGAGCTGCGTGTGGACGGTGCCCGCGTGAACCCGCTGGGATATGTACCCAGCCGCTAAGCACCAGCCCCGGCGTATGCAGGCGGGCTATGCCCGCCCCTACGACACAAATGCTTTGACTGCCTGTAGGGCGGGGTGACCCCACCCCGCCGCCGTTTCCCAATAAATGCCGTCTGCGGGTAGCCCTTCGGGCGGAGCAGCGTCACACCCCTACTGCGCGGTATTTTTTGAGTTACTCCGGGGCTGTTTACTTTATTTTGCAAAGCTCTTTACTTTCGCGTTCCGATATGCTAGAATACTTTACATAGTGAAGCAAGGAAGCTCTCGTTCAAGTGCAATGGCGCACACGAACGAGAGCTTTTTGAGGTATTTGAGGTGTTATTATGGACCACATCGACCGCAAAATCATTGACATTCTGCAGGGCAACGCCCGCGCACCCCTGAAAGAAATCGCCGACCACGTGTTTTTGTCTAGCCCGGCTGTTTCGGCCCGCATTGCCCGGTTGGAAAGCGCCGACATCATCACGGCCTATCAGGCACAGGTCGATGCGCCTAAGCTGGGCTATATGGTCAAGGCCTTCATCAATCTGGATATGGATCCCCAGCGCAAGCCGGAGTTTTACCCCTATATCCAGAGCTGCACCCACGTGGTGGAGTGCAACTGTGTCACCGGCGATTACAGTATGCTGATCGAGGTGCTGTTCGGCACCACGCAGGAGCTGGACCAGTTCATCAACCATCTGCAGCAGTTCGGCCGCACCCGCACCCAGATTGTGTTCTCCACGCCCGTAGAGCACCGCGGTGTGCCCGTGGCCGCAGAAGAACCGTAATCCGCCTCCCCGCACTATTTCTTATTTCTTATTTACCTCACAGGTATCCCCCGCTGCGCAGAAGAAAAATCCAGCCGGTCAGTGTCAGGGCCGATAGCAGCGTTGTCAGCGCAATGCAGCTGGAGGTCAGCACGCCCTCATGGCCCATATTCTTGCTCATAACGTAGGCACTGGGGGTTGTGGGGCTGCCCAGCATAATAAGCAGCGCCACAAGCTCCTCATTCCGGAAGCCGAGCGCCACCGCGCAGGGCAGAAAGGCCGCCGCCAGACCGATTGTCTTGATGAAGGCCGCCGCCACCGTGGGGCCGAGCTTTTTGATGGCCTTTGTGCCCTCAAACGAAGCGCCGATGGAAAGCAGCGACAGCGGCGTGGTGAGCGAGGCAATATTGCTCATGGTTTTTGTCACCATCTGGGGCAGCGTGAACGGCAGCAGCGCATAGACCGTGCCAAAGACAATGCCCAGCAGAATCGGGTTCGTCACCACACCGCGCAAAAGCTGCTTTGGATCTGGTGTGCCGCGCTGCTCCGGGGATTCCAGCATCAGAATCAGCACTGCAAAGATGTTGAACAGCGGCACGCTGCCCAAAATCATCAGCGGTGCCATACCCGCACTGCCGTAGATGTTCTGGATGAACGCCACGCCCAGCACGGCGGCGCTACTGCGGTAGCCCGCCTGCACAAACTCACCCACCAGCGTATTGTCTTTTAAGAAGCGCTTTGCCCCCGCCCAGACAAGCAGGATGCCGATGAGCGTGGCGGCAAAGCAGAACAGCACAAACTTCGGCTGAAACTCATGCAGAATATCCACACTGCCCATATTCAGAAACAGCATGACCGGCAATGTAATTTTGAAGCAGAGCTTATCCGCCGCCTTGCAGAACGCGGGCGGCAGAAAGCCCATCCGCCCCAGCAGATACCCCACCACCATAACAAAGAACACCGGCATGGTGGCATTCAGGCTGAATATCAGGTTTTGCACGTCGGTTGCCTCCCCTCTCTATGGTGTTCATTCTATCATTCACGGCCTGTTTTTACAAGGGCGGAAAATTTTGCTGTAAAAGCTTGACTTTTGGGGGTGGTTTGTGATAGAATAATCCTCGCAGTCAATGCAACAAGCGGAAGTGCTGGAATCGGCAGACAGGCACGTTTGAGGTGCGTGTGTCTATGACGTGTGGGTTCAAGTCCCATCTTCCGCACCAAAGTCAAGAGTGATGAAACGTAGGTTTCATCGCTCTTTTCTTGTTTATGGGAAAATGGGCGGATATGAAATCCACCCCTACGGTATTTCCCTGCAAAAGCAATGCCGCCCCGGATGCAGCAGCACCCGGGGCGGCATTGCTTTTAAGACAGAAACAAAGACAAAGAGGAAGGCAAAATTAAGCGCGGTAGTGCTCGGGCAGCTGGTCAGCAGTCTGCCACTTATTCATGGCGTCCTCCAGGCTCATGCCCTCGGCCACGGCGTCGCGGCGGCAGGCGTTGACGGCCTGGATTTCCTTCATCTTCTCGCCGGTCAGGCTGTAGCCCTTCATGGCAATCAGAGTGGCGGCCCATGCCACCATCGGGATAACGCAGAACAGCACGATGACCACCACATTCATACCGGGGGTGTAGGGGTCATACTGGGTGGGCAGGGTGTTCAGGCCGATAAAGGTCACGGCAATACCGACAACCGTGGCGGACAGGCTGGATACCAGCTTATCCACAAGGCTGAACAGCGTACCCATAATGCCGGGGATATACTTACCGGAACGATAGGTCTCGTAGTCGGAGCAGTCGGCCACCATCGGAATCGGCATATCGGCGGTGGCGTAGTATGCGCCATAACCGATGCCGAAGAAGAGGATGAACAGCACGGTATACAGGTTGATGGACAGACCGTTCTCCCCCATCAGGCTCAGATGGAAGGCGTCACCGTGACCCCACAGGGCCAGCAGGACGAACACGCCGATATAGCAGACCAGCGCCACGCTGACATACTTGGTCAGGCTGGCCTTCTGGCCCTTCTTCTGGCTGGTGCGGACAGACAGCAGGAAGAACGGCACGCTGAACACATAGCCCAGCACCATCATGGGCAGATACAGGCCATCGTAAGCCCCCATCATGCAGCCGTAGAGCATACAGAGAACCGTGGTGTTATTGGCGATGGACAGCGCCAGTTTGGTGCCGGCGCCCGCAATCATCAGGCGCTGCATGGGCTTGTTTTCCTTGATAATCTGCAGATACTCGCTGACCTTGACCTTCTCGGCCTTTTCGCCGCCGATACCGAAGTACTTGGGCTGGTCCTTCTCCCAGATGCCGATGATGGCAAGGATGGTCAGCGCAATGGACATCACGATGCCAACAGGTGCCAGCGCACGGAAGAAGCCTGCGGAGGAATAGCCGCCCTCAAAATTCTTGGCGAGGATGGGTGCGAAGAACTGCATAACGCCCATACCCAGCAGAGAGCCGACGGTGTTGAAAATCGTGAACAGCGGACGCTGCTTGGGGTCATTGGTCAGAACGGTCTGGCCGGAGCGCGTGCAGCTGGTCTGGAAGGTGTAGCCGATAACCCAGACGAAGTACAGCCCCACGAAGGCGGCATACCGCGCCCACATCATGGTATCGGGAATCATGGGGGTGATGCCGTACAGCACCAGAATACTGACGGCCATAATAATGTTGCCGATGGCCATAAAGGGGCGGAATTTGCCGAACTTACCGTTGGTGCGGTCCATCAGGGCGCCGATAATCGGGTCGGTGATAGCGTCGCACAGGCGCATGGCCGTAACCATAACGGAGGCAAACAGCGTACCCAGTGCCAGCACATTGCTGCCAAACGTAGCAATGTAAGAAAGCACCAGTACATAGTAGACGTTGGTGGCACCGTTGTTCAGCGGAAACAATACCAGCTGGTAGAGTTTGGCGCGGTTGACACTGGGTGCCTTTGCATTTTCGCTCATGGGCTGCTCCTTTGATTGGTCTGTTGTTATCCAAAAGCCCCACCCATTGCAGGCAGGGCGGGTTTACGGATTACTGGTTGTTGTTTTCGGTGGTCTTGTGGGTGGGGGTATGCAGAGCGATGTTCACCGCCTGCTCACTGGCATAGGCCAGATTGCTGCCCACACAGGCCGCACCGAAGGCCACTGCGGAAACGCCGGCCAGAACACCCCACAGGGCAACGCCGGTGCCCTTTTTCTTGTTCTCAGCCATATTTCCTCTCCTTGTCTGATTATAAACCAGACTCAAAAAAGCGGCGTGTTACCATTATTATACCCAGTTTGCGCTGGTGGATTTCTTCTTGGCCAGCTTGTAGTCGGGGTTG
>OJNY01000800.1_pt1 | contig 22536 bp, 17 predicted proteins | sample 1597931 | NCBI WGS metagenome assembly OJNY01 (sample SAMN01915209, study PRJEB22387) | human gut metagenome | isolation source: stool | host: Homo sapiens | place: USA
TATATTTGCAGTATATCGCATATATTTTGATACTTTTATAATGTATGTACTTTCTTTTTATCATCTTTTCACGACCTTCCTATTTTAAGCCGGGTGCAGTGAAAAGTATAAATTTAAAAACTCCTTTTAATATATGCGTATAAAATATATGTATCTTTCTATTGACATACGCATATTTTATGCGTATAATAATTATTGTAAGGAGGGTAAGCAATGACATCAAGAGATATTTTAAAAATTTTACGAAAAGATGGCTGGTATATTGTAGACCAGGATGGCTCACACGCTCAGTTGAAACATCCGACCAAACCCGGAAAAGTCACAGTCCCCATACATGGGAGCAAGGATATTCCTCCGGGAACACTCAACAGCATACTTAAACAGGCGGGGCTTAAATAAAGCCCCATGCTTGCCACCTTACACTCAAAAGAAAGGAGCGATTGCTTATGTTAAATTTAACTTATCTTGCATTATTAGAACCTGGCGAAGATGGATGCTATGGTATTTCATTTCCTGACCTTCCGGGATGTTTCAGTTTCGCCGATAATCTTGCCGAAGCTGAACAGATGGCAGCCGAAGCCGCCGAACTTCACATTTACGGTATGGAAAGAGATGGTGAAGCTATTCCTGAACCATCCACATCACTTTCAAAAGATATAACAAAGGATATGCTTGTGATGCCTGTCACAGTTCACCCCGACCTCTATCGTATGAAGCGTGATAACGAGCGTGTAAAAACTAATATCACACTTCCTGCATGGCTTAAAAGAATGGCAGAGGAAAAGAAAGTAAATTACTCTCGTTTGTTAGAGTCTGCTTTGTTGGAATATCTACAGCTCCCAACAGCAAATAAATAAAAATACAAATAACCGCTTCCTGCAAGAAGCGGTTACAAATATTACCTACAAAAAGTGTAGTTCATATTTAAAAAAAGCCTTTATTATTATATCATGAGCCATACTTTTTGTATAGGCTTATTTTTTATACTCATTTTTAAGAAAGGAAGGATATTTATGAACGGTGGTACAAGAAAAAGAGGTAATACATGGTCGTATTATTTTGATATGGCAAAGATTGACGGAAAAAGAAACCGAAAAGAAAAAGGCGGCTTTAAAACAAAAAAAGATGCAGAAGCAGCACTTGCTAAAGCGATAACCGAATACAATAATTCCGGACAGTCATTTTCTCCTACTGATATATCTGTAGCAGATTATCTTGATTTTTGGTTTGATAACTATTGTAAAATGAATTTAAAATACAATACACAAGTTGGGTACTTAAATATCATCGAGGGACACTTGAAACCGACTTTTGGAATCTATCGTTTAAATGCTCTTTCATCCGCAAGTATTCAAGAATATGCCAACTCTCTGAAATTAAAAGGACTTTCAAAAAGTTCCGTAGTGGGAATAATCTCCACTCTTTCAGGTGCTTTAAACTATGCTGTCGAACCGCTGCACTACATCCAGTTTAATCCATGCGACCGAATCAAATACCCAAAATATGAAAAAAAGTCAGCTAAAAATGTAAGACATATCATACAACCTGAAGACTTTGACAGGATTATTGAAAGATTTCCTGAAAGTTCTAATTTTTATATTCCTCTCCTGCTTGGATATTATACCGGACTTCGTATAAGTGAAGCCTTTGCACTGACATGGGATGATATAGACTTGGAGAACCGGACACTTACTGTTAATAAGATTACCGTTAAACGCAATTTTGGAAACGATATAAGAACAGCTAAAAAGACAAATATGAAAACCGAAAAATCAGCCTGGTATTTCGGAACTCCAAAGACAGGAAGCTCATACCGAACCGTTAAATTCGGTGAAACTCTATATAAGGCTTTGACAAATGCAAAAAAACAAAAAAATATAAACCGCTTGAAATATGGCGAACACTACACAGAACATTACTTAAAAACAGAACATGATGAAAAGGGAAATGAGATACAAAGATTAATACCGGCCCCCAGAGCTTTACAATGTGCCTTGCCGCTTGCTGATATGGTATGTGTTCAGGATAATGGCAGCTTTGTTTCTTCGGATTCGTTTAAATACTGTTCCAGAGTTATACATCATGAATTAAAACTTGCTTTCAACTATCATTCACTCAGGCACTCACACGCTACTTTTTTGATAGAATCCGGGGCAAATGTTAAAGCCGTTCAGGAACGGCTTGGACACTCAGACATACGAACAACATTAAATACATATGTCCACAACACTGAACAACTTGCGGATCAAGCTGTAGATATATTTGAAGCTGCAATATCTTCCAAAAAGAAACACGCATAATAAAGAGGCTGAACATAAAGTTCAATATGTTCAGCCGTTTTTTTGAATTTAATGATTTTTCAAGTTCAATGGTGGCAATATGGTGGCAAATCCACCTTTTTTCACACCTTAAAGCCTTATAACCCCTTATTTTTCAAGGATAGTTTAACGATAGTCTCCACATGCACCGTTCCCGGGAACATATCTACATTGCTAACCCTCTCCACATGGTACCCAAATGTCTCAAATGTAGCAAGATCCTGTGACAGGCTCGTCGGTTTACATGAAATATAAACTATATTCTCCACCCCATAATCAATTATCTTTCTGATTGCCTTAGGGTGTATTCCCTCTCTCGGTGGGTCAAGTATTATATAATCAGGTTTCTCGTCTATCTCATCTATCACCTTAAGCACATCACCTGCTATAAATTCACAGTTATCAAGACCGTTTATCGCTGCATTTTCTTTTGCAGCCTCAACTGCTTCTTCCACAATCTCAACACCTATAACTTTCTTTGCAACAGGTGCTATTATCTGTGCTATCGTTCCTGTTCCGCTGTAAAGGTCAAAAACGACTTTATCCTTAAATCCTGCATTTGTCTCTGTCTCAAGATTTTCTGTCTTTTCAGAGTATATTTCAGCTAAATCAACATTTTCAGTACCCATTTCTGAATATCCATCTGCAATATCCGAACTATCAGCATCAAGTCCAACACCAACACTATTTTTACCGACTCCTGCCATTTCTCCTCCTAGCACATAGTCCCTTGCCCTTGTGTAAAGCACCTCAGCTCCTTTTGTGTTTGTCTGGAAAAATGAAAACGGTGATATTTTAAACTGAAGTCCTAATATCTTTTCGGTAAACCAGTCTTTTCCGCTAATGATGTGCATTTTGTCACTTTTTACCACATCCCCCAGTCCATCGTTTATGATATGGATAAATCCTGTTAATTTCCCGTTATACTCAAGTCCATTTAATTTTTCTGATACTTCACTGACATACTCAGATATATCCTGCTGTGATGATGTGACAAGTGCAACGAGGAGTTCTCCTGTTGATACCGCTCTTCTTACAAGAAGATGCCTGAGAACACCCTGATGAGTATTTTTATTGTAATGTGGTACTTGTTTTTCCCTGAAGTATTCTACTATGCAGTCTATTACTTTTGAGTAATCATCATCCACTATCTGACAGCCTGAGGCATTTACTATATCATGAACACTGCCTTTTTTATGAAGACCGAGTGTAAGTGGTCCTCCTTTGTATTCATCACCGAACGAAAATTCCATCTTGTTTCTATAGCCTTTGATTTCAGGACTAGGCAGTATTCCGTCATATATATAATCTTTTTTTATCCCCAAAGATGAGTCGAGTGTCTTATATACATTGTCTATTATCTCAAGCACCTGATTTTTTTTAAGCTCAAGCTGTTTTTCATATGGTAATGTCTGGTAACTGCATCCGCCGCATTTTCCGAACCGGCAGCACATTGGTTCTGCTGTTTCAAGCGGTGATTTTTCTGTTACTTCCAAAAGTATTCCCTGACTCTTATCTTTTCTGACTTTTTTTGCCCTAAATTTTATTTTTTGTCCGGGTAACGCACCTTTTACAAGTGTAAGTGTTTTTTGTTCATTTCCGTTTTCGTCTTTCTCTATCACCTCAACATATGCCTTGTTTGGAAATTCAACTTTCTTTACAACACCCTCATATATGTTTCCTTTTTTCATGTAAATATGTCCGCCTTTCTTTAATCAACAAAAAGCAGTAAAGATATTTTATCATTTTCAGGCACAAATACTGTGTCAACAACTTTATATCTCTCCCTGCTTTTTATTGTACTATTTTTTTACTTCGTCCTCACATTTCCAAGTATTGTCAGCTGTTTTGCACACTCACTTATACAGGCAAGTGCATTCCGCACACCCGGATCATTTAGGTTTCCCTCAATGTCTACAAAGAACTGGTACTCCCAATTTCTGTTTTCTATCGGTCTTGACTCTATCTTTGTAAGATTTAAGTCATTGTAATAAAAGTTTGAGAGCATATTGTAAAGTGCTCCTGCCTGGTGCTTTATCTCAAATGAAAGACTTATTTTATTTGCATTTGAAAGGAATACTTTCTGGTTTGTGACTATGATAAATCTCGTATAATTGCTGCTTTCAAAGTTGATACTTTCTTTTAACACATCAAGTCCGAAAAGCTTTGCGGCTCTTGTGCTTGCAATAGCTCCCTGCGAGATATCATCTTCCTCTGCCACTTTCTTTGCCGCACTTGATGTGCTCATGTATGATTCACTTTCCATATTGTGTTCTCTTATAAATTTTGAACATTGCATGATTCCCTGTGGATGTGAATACACCTTTTTTATATCTGATATTTTTGCTCCCGGCTTACCTAAAAGTGCCTGCTCAACTTTTACAACATGCTCAGCAACTATTGTTATATCATAATCGAGAAGCAGATCATATGTGTCGTTTATTCCACCTGTTGAAGTGTTTTCAATAGGTATAACTCCGTATTTTGCCTCGCCGTTTGCCACTGTCTCAAGTACTTCCTTAAAAGAAAGCCTGTTCATGGAGGTTATATCTGTTCCAAATACTTCCTCCATTGCCTGCTCAGTATATGCCCCATGTTCTCCGAAGCATACGATTCTTGTATCTTTGTCAACATCGAGCTTGTCCACCTGCTTAAATGGCAGCAGCTCATTTGTCTCACTTCCAAGAACTTTATATTGATACTTTCTGCTTATTGACATTATCTGTCTAAAGAGATCTTCTATTCCTGTCTTGTTAAATTCATCAGTTGTCAGTTCTCTGAGAGTCTTTATCTTTTCTTCTTCTCTTACGGGGTCAAAGACTTTTTTTCCCGTACTTCTTTTATACGCTGCAACATCCGTTGCAACTTTCATTCTTTCTTCAAAGAGCTTTGCTATCTCCTTATCAATATTATCAATTTTTTTTCTGCTTTCTTTTAAGTCAACAACCATAAATCTATTTTCCCTTCAGTTCTTTATCTCTAATTTTTAAGGAATGCCTCATAGCATTTCTTTGCTTCGTAAACATCTGCTTTGCTTGCTATCTCCCACGGTGCATGCATATTTAATATAGCTACACCACAGTCGATTACTTCCATTCCGTAAAGTGACATGATATAAGCGATTGTTCCGCCGCCACCTACATCTACTTTTCCAAGTTCTGCCATCTGATAATGCACATTGTTGTCATCCATTATCTTTCTGAGTTTTGCTATATATTCTGCGTTTGCATCATTTGAACCTGATTTTCCGCGGCTTCCCGTAAATTTGCTGAATACAACTCCGCGTCCGCAGAATGATGCGTTTTTCTTTTCAAAGGCATCTGCAAAAAGCGGATCATAGCCTGCATTTACATCTGATGAAAGCATCTTGCTGTTTGCAAGGCATCTTCTAAGTTTAAGGTCATTATAATCACCCTCAAGACTTATAAGTTCTGCCACGACATTTTCAAAGAATTTCGACTGCATTCCTGTTGCACCGACACTTCCGATTTCTTCCTTGTCTACTAAAAGACAGCAGGCTGTTTTTTCAAGCTCGGCATCAGTTCCAAGCATTGCAGCAAGCGAGGTGTAAGCACATACTCTGTCATCCTGTCCGTAAGACATTATCATACTTCTGTCAAAGCCGAGTTCTCTTGCCTTTCCTGCCGGTACGACCTCAAGCTCTGATGACATAAAGTCCTCTTCTTCCATTCCGTATTTTTCTTTTAATATTGCAAGTACACCCTTTGATACAGCTTCTTTTTCCTCATCATTAAGTGGTATGCTTCCGACTAAAACATCAAGTTTTTCGCCCTCGATAACTTTTGAAGCTTTCTTTTCCATCTGATTTGCAGCAAGATGTATAAGAAGGTCGCTCACGCAAAATACAGGATCGTTATCGTTCTCTCCTATATTTACCTCGACAACACTTCCATCTTTCTTTGCGATAACACCGTGGATTGCAAGAGGAATTGTTACCCACTGGTATTTCTTGATACCGCCGTAATAATGTGTATCAAGATATGCAAGGTCACTGTCCTCATACAAAGGATTCTGCTTTATATCCATTCTAGGTGAATCGATATGTGCCCCTAATATATTCATTCCACTATCAAGCGGCTCTTTTCCTATCTGGAACATTGCAACCGTCTTATTCATGCACACTGAGTATATTTTATCGCCACATTTAAGTTTTTCACCAGATTTAAGGTAAACATCAAGATTTCTGTAGCCTGCACTCTCAGCCTGTGCGATTATCTGTTTTACACATTCTCTCTCTGTCTTTCCTGCCGACAGAAATTCTCTATATTCTTTACAAAGTATTTCTAACTCTTTTTTGTTGTTTTCATCATATGATTTCCAAGCATTTTTTCTTTCCATATTAAAATAACCTCGTTTCTGAGCAATTTTAGCTGCCGTACATATTTGATAATTTAAGCGTACTTTCACACTCCGCCCTTCTGCTTGATAATAATACTTATCCCTGCTCACGGATAAATATTTCTAAGTTTACAGTTTTTATAAATATTTACAACAACCCACACTCCCTATATTTTATATCCTGAACACCAATAATGCAAGTATTACTGCAATAAATCCCTGCCTTATCTTTGCAATCATATACTTTTTTATTGATAAGTCTGTTCCTGACAGTACACTGTATGTCTGTGCAACACTTGAAATTCCGCCAAAGGCACACAGCCAGACCGTAACAATAGTTTTCGCATCTGTCATAATCACTCTTATACCAGACAGCCATTCATTCCCTGCGAGCTGCATCGCACCTGTACTGACCTCTGTTATCCCTGCGGCAATGCACCCTGCCACATCGTATTTTTCAGGAATTATATATTCTATTATACTCGTTATTATTGAAAATAATATTATGTAACCGCCTATTTTTAATATTGTTTCACACGAATCCGCAATACTCTCATCAACGGCATCCATCACCGGATAATTTTTTTCAGTCTTAACATTTTCTCTGCTTCTCTCATCTTTCCTACTTCTCAATTTTTTACCGTCATTAATATTTTTTTCAAACTTAACACTTTCTCCTATTCTCTCCGCTTTCTTGTAACTTAATTTCTTCCAGACATTAAAACTTTTTCCATCACTTCCATTTTTATATACATTCACAATCATTTTTTTATCCCGGCTACCCTGAGAAGATTTTTCTCTCACCGTCAATTTTTTTCTCACTATCCATGCATTTATCACCGCTGAACCTGCGACAACGACAAATATCAAAAACGGATTTTTTACATCAAGGCATTTTACCCCGATAAATTCAATAAGAAACATAGGGCTTAAATTATTGCAAAACATCATAAGATACTGGGCTTCTTCCCTCTTTATCTCTCCGTCCTTATACAACTGTGCAGCCGTTTTTGCCCCGATAGGACATCCGGCAAGAAACCCTATAAGTATTGGATAACTTCCGCCATCACTTACCCCAAACACTAACCCAAAAAGTGGTCTTAAAAAACGGTTTATGTATTTTGTGGTTTTTAATTTCACCAATATTCCGGACAAAATCATAAAAGGAAGCAATGACGGGACTATTGCCATAAACCATAACAGCAGCCCGTCTTTTGCTCCCTCACTCACAACTGACGGCATTATCGTAAATAAGATTATCATACCGACAGTCATCACTATAAATAATTTTCTTTTCATGATACACCTCTTTAAAATGATATGTCTGCACTATAAATCCATACATTTGTACCAATACCACACTATTACAATTTCAGTATATAAGTCTGTGCACTACATACTATTGTCTGCAAAGCCTTAGACTTTATGCTAAACATATCTTTAAAAAGCTTTTTGTATCATGTTTATGTTATCATTTGTTTTTTATAACTATTTCATGCTGTGGTGCATCCTCCTGTTTAAATCCAACGAGATTGTCAATATACTTTTTCAATGTATCATCATATGTTATAGCATAATGACTTATAAGATTGATGCCGACAAAATTTATATTTTTGTCTTTAATACTTCCCATAAAATCAATATTCTGACCGTTTTCTTTAAAATATCCATCAACATTTTTAAGACCATTTATATACACACCCTGCCACTGTGCATACTCTTCATCAAACAGCTCTGTTAATATCTCCTTTTTGTCAATTATCAATGTAGGATAACCGTTTTCAAAATTTATGCTGTTGCAGCTAACCCCAAGAAGTGCTTTGTTTCTTGTCTTTAGGTCATAAGGAATATTGTCTGCATTTATCACCACTTTTGTTCCGCTCTTTGCAACATCTTTTATTATATTTTCCGCATCATCCCTATCATCATATGTAAATCCGCTAAGATAAACAGTATCATATTTTGACAATTCCGATGCCGAATATTTTTCTATATTTGTCTCATCACTTTCATAAATCTGAGGATATATCATCGCCAACTGATGTACCTTATCACCTATTCCTATCGCTTTGTAACTGTTTTCTACTTTAAAATTGCTATTATCACATTTGTCATGGTGAAAAAGTATATAATACTTATTTGATGATATAAGCTTGTAATTTTCTTTTTTTGCGGCATCCTCAACCATATATATGTCGGCATCTTTGTTCCTCATTTTAGACTTTTCTAAAACTACGGTATCATAGCCTGCCGAAATACACCTGTCAAAAACATAAAGGTATTCTCCAAGATCCATTGCCTCCGCAATTTTATCCGTAATCTTATCTTCATTAAGTTTTCCCGCAAGAATCATCTTATTTTTTGTTACTCTCTGTGCTTCCTTCAAAATACTGTCAGATACATCATTCTCTTCTGAAAATGTCACAAAATTATCTCGTTTCTGATATGTCAGATATGCCGAGGGAATCATATCCATACAAAGCAATATACATAATGCAATATGTATCTTAAGTTTTAATGTTTCCCACATGACAAATGCCACAAATATGCTGGTATATGACATAATAGCCAGAACATATAATCTGTCACTTCTAAAACCTGTTTTCTTTACAAACCATCCTGCAATCGGATTTACCGTAAATACCATAAGAAATATGCCATACAAAAACATTATATTCGTTTTTCGGTGACTGCATATAAATCCAAATACAGCACATAACAAAATAACTATTCCAAAATAATATATAGACTCATCATGTCTAAGATTATACACAGGATTTAACACATCTTTAATTGAAAAAATAATCGTATCTTCCGAGATACAAAAATTTTCACGATAAAATCCCTTTCCTGCTAATGACTGATATATTGTTACGATATTTGGCAAAAGAACTGCTGCTGCAGGTGCTATAATACCATGTTTTTCTTCATTTACTATTTTCCATAATAAAAGCAGTATCACCATGCAGCCTGAAATCACTGCCGCAGTATATGCATCAAGCTGCCTGAGTATCAGCAAAGCAAGTGCGGTAATGACCGGCATAATTTTCTGCTTTGTTTTTATATAATCAAAACTTGTATAAACTTCCACCGGCACGATTACCGTGCTGAGCAGTGCACTTATATTTTCGGTTACAACAACATTATAAAAATTGTATGGTATAAACATCCATATCAATCCCGTAAATATACCTGCAAAATATCTCTTTGTTCTGCAACCTATTAATACCCAGCACAATAAAGCGGCTAAACCTATAATTAAAACCATCTTTTCCCCATTTCCATGTCTATTATTGATACAAATATCTGTTCATAAGCATTATATCATTCAAGTATATTGTCAATTATATTTTCCATAACCTCATCCACCTGTTTTTCCGTCAATTTAGACATATTTTCTTTAAAATCAAGACCATCCCTAAGATCGATAATATAACTTCTTGTCGGAGTTTCACTACTCTCCATAAAAGCAAGTTCTCCTCCAAGCTTCGTTATTATGCTCCTTATCTCATCACAAAAATAATCTGATATATTTTCCAATGTTGGAACCATTGTGTCAAATGGAGGTATCTCATTCATAACTCTCCCCTGAAATTTTTCAAGATACTCTTCTATTGCTTTCTCAAATTTGTTAAAAAGAACAAATTCTCCCTCACTCTTCATTATATAAAACACAAATTCCCATGTATGAGGATGTGTCTGACCGTTTTTTCCGTTTATTATAATATAATGATTCGCATTAAGATAAAATTTAAATTTGTATTCTCTGTAAAGTCTAGTTGCCATATTTCTCCTCCTGACATTTTCAGATGCTGTTATGTCAGCCAATCTGCTCTATTATCTTATTAAGGTAATCATTGCAATACTCTTTTAACTTTTTATCGGATTTTCTCCATTCACATGGTGTCAGGCACTTATCATTTACTCCGATTATCATCTGCATGATATTTTTCACCTCATTTGCGGAATGTCCTATAAACACAAGCATAACCGCATTTTTTTCTTTGACACTGTCTATTTCAAATTTAAGCGTCTTTTTGTCAAGCATCCACTGGGAATTTTTTAAAAAAATGTCATATGCACCTGCATCACTAAAAACAACTGTTTCAAATCTCACTGATGTTATATTTTTATTTTCTAATTTTTCCATAAAACGATCTATTATTTTCTCTTTAAATACAGTGTTTTTCACATCATATTCATTCAACATACTAAGTTCACTCTCAATCTTCTCAATGCTCAGATTTTTATTTTGAATCTGTTCATTAAGTTTGTCAATCTGAGACTGTTTTTTATCTATATTGCCCGCCATAATCATCGACACTACTAAAAGCATTAAAACAAGAAGCACAACTCCTATTAGAATTATTATCTGTGCCTGCATAAACTCATTGTTATTGATAATATATTTTTCATTCGTAAGCAGACATATTTTATATTCATCTCCATTTACTTCAAAAAATACACCCGATGCAATATATTTTTTACCTGACTGACTTATAAATCTATGCTTCACTTTATTCTTTTCAAGACTATTCAAAAAACTCCGTCCGCTTTCAGATACATAATACGATGCTGTTGAAAGTCCTCTGTATCTGTCACTCTCTGTTACATCCTTTACAAATAATAAAGAGTCTTCCTTTGACAAAGTCCAATACTCTTTTTCAGAGCCATCAATCGACCCAAGTATATCTCTTATCATTTCCTGTCCTGAACCAGATGTATCTTTTTTAAGATTTATTTGATCCAATACAAGTTTTATATACTGATCCTGCTGAGACGCATAAATTTCAAGAACACCGTTATTGTATGTTTTTGTCTGGTATAAAACCACACAGCCCACAACTAAAGCAAATACAATAATTGCAAATGAAACCTTTTTAAATATTCTGTTTTTATTCATTTTATAACTTCCTCATCCACTCTCTTTTTAATCTTCCAAAAACATATCAGTCAGTGTTGACAATTTTTTTAATCTTCTCGATAATTCTTATCGGTATAATAAATTCATCTCTTATAACCTTAAAGAACGCTCTCTTTTCTTCCGTAAATGTCTTTGTTTTCCATGCACTGTTTGTATTTATACTGTTTATAACCCCTGCAAATCTTATAAAAAATACGACAAAATTAAAAAACGGAAGTAATGGTACTATATACCACTGCCTTGCATAATATCTCCTTAATTTCTTGAAACCTGATAAAAAACCTATCGTTGTAAAATAATAACAATATCCTACCAAAATATAAAGCAGAAATATAAACAAAGTTGAATAAACTATTGAAGTGAAAGAATACTTCATAAACAAAAGACATATAAGTGCAAGATACCATATAATTCTTGGAAATGCAAAAGTATGGTCATACATCAGTGTTCTTATATTAACATCAGTGAATATTTTCAAAGGATTCATCTTTTTTTTCATAAACAGATGTGAAACTTCCAGACTTCCTCTCTGCCACCTCTGTCTCTGTGTATAGAGTTTATTCATATCTTCTATTGGATCAACATAAAATATAGCATTCTCACACATATAAACACGCTTTTTCTGAAGATATTTCATCTGAAATGTAATCTGCGTATCCTCGCATATCGTATCTGTATTATAAAGCTGTGATTTAAGCACCGTAGATTTTCTAAATGCTGAAAATGCACCTGACAATGTATATATGGCATTCAACTCAGATGCATAATTTCTTCCTGCAAGAAATGCCTGTGCATATTCCATAAACTCCATTTTTCTAAGTAATTTTGCAAAGAAACCCTTATACTCTTCCACCTGGTCTGGCATTGTCATTATCGCACCTGTCATACAGTCTATAGACAGGTCTGCCTCAAACTTATTTACCATATTGGTAAGAGCAGTTTTTTCAAGTATTCCGTCACTGTCAATATGAATTATATATTTTCCATCACTGTTAAATAAAGCAAGATTTAAAGCTTTTGACTTTCCCTGCTTTGCATTTAACCACTGCATCATAAGTTCCGGAAACTTCTTCTGACATTCAGCAAACACATTAAAACTGTTATCCTGCCCCTGATTGTTCACAAGAAATATCCTTATCTTGTCATTCGGATAATCACTTTCATATATCGAACTGATACAGGCCTCTAACGAGTCCTGTGAGTTATAAACAGGTATAAGAAGCGATATCTCCGGATATATTATAGGAATATCATATTTAACCGGTTTTATTTTTTTCTTTATAAGAACAACTATACTTCCTATTGACGGTATTATCTCCATAATAACCGGAATGATTATCCACGCTGCCCAGAAGACAAAAGAATTTACAAATCTATTTATTATCATCGACATATCCAAATCCTCCTACCTTCTGACTTATTATCTGAGCTTTTGTAAATACATAAAAATATAATATGATAGACAAGATATAGAAGAAAATTCTTCCTATCAATGCATGTGAAATATAATAATAATCCACACCTTTGAAATGTATTATAAGACATATCAGTATTATTCTTAATGCATTTGCGACAATAATATATACCGTTCCTATGCATCCTATAATGACTTTTTCATATCTTGAATATACATTAAAAAATATAAGAAGTGACAGAAATGCCGTTATCTCAATAATACCCGAACATTCAAAATCAATCTTTAGTGTAATGGAATCTTTGGCTGATTCCACAAAAATAATACCATATTTATAATATGGTTCAAATACACCGGTCATTTTTCCAACTATGCCGGCAACCGCTGCTACAATATTTGCCATAGGCTGTGTAAGTACATCTTTAAATCCGACAAAAATGATTACAAACAATCCGGCACTTCCCCATAGGAAATGCCAGAATGGTAATTTTGCTTTTTTAGTCACATGAAGTATGTATAACCACACAACCAGAAATATCAAAAGTATTATATATCTAATCATTCAGCTATCCTCATCATACTCTTTTTATCTTTTCTTTTTTTGTATGAAAGTACACCTGCTACTGTAAGACAACACATTGTAACCCCCACAAAAGGACCTGTAGAAGTACCCGCATATGTCACCCACTCTTCACCTATATTTATATACTGTGCCTGCAAAACCTTCATCTCATTTTCATCAAGACCAAATTTCTTAGCAAGTTTGTTCATATGAATTTGATATTCCATCTCATCATATTTGCTGCCTGTTGTTATTTTAATCTTTCCATAATCAATAAATACCTTATCTGATACATTTTTATAAGTCGTCCATGAGCCTATATCTACAAGTGTAAACTCATATGTTCCATTTTCAAGATTTGTAAGCTTTGGATTCCAGTTTATATTTCCATCCTTGTCAACAGAAACAAATCTGAAAGAAATTGATGTCTTATCATTTTTATTGGCCCTTACCGCAAACGGCATAAACTCATTTTTCCCCTCAGTTGTCTTATGAAGAAGTGATTTTACATGACCGTACAAATATCCGTCAGATGCATATAAAGCAGCCTCCGAATCATCAGTCTGTCCACCCTGTGTAGAATATTCTATAAGTGAATGTGGATAATCGTCCCAGTCGCTATACTCACCATCATATGTTATTCCATCAAACTTCTTGTTAAGTGCACCATGCGATGAACCCTTGTCAATATTTACTATATCTTCCACAAGTGGTTTATCTGCACAGTAATATCCAAATGAAACCTTTTTGTTGTACTGTTTAAGTGCAGAAACAGGTACTGAAATTTCATACTGTAGATTTGAATGTTCTACTTTTATACTTTCACCCCTCATCTGATGGTTTACATAGTCATTTACCTCAACCTGATATTTTCCATCTTTTTTTACCAGCTTTAAAGATGTTCTTCTGCCTGTATCAGTGAGGAGCTCATATGCACCTCTTGAATAACTTCCTGATGCTAAAGCTGCACCATCTGAAGTTTCCTTAAGATATATGTAAATATAATCCCCGTCAAATACAACCGCAGCCTTTGATAAGTTATTGTTTTTCTCAGTGTTACCCGTAACATCTTTTTTGTCAACCGCATTCCAGTCAGAGAAATTTCCATCAATCTTTATGCCATTATATACATAGTCACTCTTCGTCTCTTCATCCTTTGACTTTAAGTCTGTAATATCCTCGCTTTTGACCTTTGTCCCGCAATATTCCAATGTGTATTTTTTACCGCCAAAAAATTTCTGAGGTATCCTGAATTCAGTTTCATACTTATCTTTTTCCTGACTTGGCTCTGATGCCTTATCTTTATCACCTACACCATCTATATCACCAAAAGTTCCGTTTTTAACAGCATTCATATTTGCTTCAAAACGTATTCCGTCACTGCTTCCATCTTCATATTTGATAATAAAGTTTGTAGATGTTATAGGCTGTCCATATATATTTCCACCATTTTGCTGAACATAAAAATATACATAGTCATCATTCTTTGACACAGACCATTTTGCAATCTTTGAATCATTTGACTTATATGCAGTAATCCCATCCCACTCTGAAGGATTTCCATCAATTTTTATTGTTCTTGCCGCCATAGCTTTATTCTGCGGCATAAAAAATGATGTTCCTGCAAGCAGCAATGCCATACTTCCTGCAACAATTGTTTTCTCTAGTCTTATCATAAAAACTCTCCCCTCTTAAACAAAACTAAGCTTTACATTCTTATTTCCTCAGTTGAAACTGAATATATCCTCAATGGATTTTCTCCAATTTCAAGCCTTATCAATGCCCAACCATTTTTTTCAAAAACCATGAAAAGTTTTTTCCAAAAAACTTCTCCTACATTTTCAATATTTGCGTCCCCATTAAACTCTTCCAAATCGTTTAAATATTTGTTTTTGTATTCTTCAAGTGTTTCATTCACCATGTTCTCCATATCGGAAAATTCAACAAAATCATCATCCGATGGTTTTGCAAATATTTCTCCTTCTAATATATGATTATGCTTGTGCTTTTCATTATTGTCAACACTATGGGTTATGCCAAGTCTGTATTTAATCTTATAACATTTCATCTACTACCTCATGCCACCTCCATTTCAGAATAATGTACTCTCACAACAACATCATCTCGCATAATACTTAAAATACAATGTTATATCTTTTAGAACATAAGCTCCTGCTGTGTAACCTGTATCTGCGTTGCTATCATTGTTTCCTGTTCATCCCCTCTTGTATGCTCCCCTTTAAGATATTGCATTCCGTTTCTCAAGCTTGCCGCCACAAGATTTAACACATAAATATTGTCAAATCTGTCATATATTGAGTCTCCACCAAGACCTGAAAGGCAGATAAGCTGCGTATTTGTCTTTTTGGCCATATCCATAAGCGGTTTCAAAAGATGTGAAGCATTTGTCTGTGCAAAAGGATTATCCATAACAAGCACTTTTCCCTCATTATAATTGGTAAATACATCTGACACATCTTTTCTCATATAGTAGAGCAGGCTTGACAGAACTATAAATGCCGACAAAAACCCCTCACCACCTGAGTTTTTCGCAACATCTGACCATGAAATTTCTCTTCCTTTCTGCTCCTCTATCTTGTAAAGTTTTATGCGGACATTACCCGTACCTGCCACCGTATCATATAGATACTTCGTGTTGATATAAAGCCCTGTTATATCATCAGGATTTTTATTTTCCTCTAATGCCTTTATCGTCTTTGCAGTAACCTCTTCAAGAATATCCTGTATCTTAAGGTGATATATCTCCTCATTCTCATACCACTCAGGCAGAGTTATCTTAAGCATTTTCTTACTCTCTCCATGCACTTTTATCGTTGAATTTCCATCTATCTTGCCCAGCTCCTCATGGACATCCCTTACATATTCCTCAAGAAGTTCAACTATCCTTACACGCTCCTTTTCAACGATGGCAACATCTACCTCAAGTTTTTCTATCATACTTTCGTAAGATGAAACCAGTATATCAAGCTGTTTCATGAAATTGACTGCATTATCCGTAAGTGATAATAATACTTCGATAGGCTTCTGGAAAAATTCATCCTTAAAGATATTTTTTCTTGCCATCTCGTTTAAAAGTCTTGTGATAACATTACTCTGCTTTCTCTCATTTTCAATAAGTTCTCTGTAATCTCTTATCATCATGCCCCTGAACTTATCAATTTCTTTTACCGACTTTCCAAAAATATCCTCTTTCCTTATATGCTCATCGGTTTCCTCAACCTTTAAATCACTATATTCGGCAAGTGCAGAAATATTTGCTTCATATCCCCTACAAAGACTTGTAACTCCGTCAAGGTCAAGTCTGGTGTCTCTTATCTCATTTTGGATTATAATTATCCTGTCTTTAAAGTTTGTGTCAGATATTTTATCCTTGCTAATTGGCTCTTTCTTTTCAGCAATCCTATACATATCCTTGTAAGCGTGCTCAATGTCTGACTCTTTTTTGGTTATCTGCGTATTGACTTTGTTAAGTTTTTCATCATACAACTGTAACTCCATATTGTTAGCAGATATGCGTTCATCTAATTCTGCCTTATCGTCTTTATCATACCTTGTCTTTTCAATGTCTGTTTTTTTAATACGGTATTTTGCAAGTAGTTCTGCTAACTCCTGCTTACTCTTAAGAAATCTCCTGTTGGCACTGTTATACTGCTCCGTAAGAAGTTTCACTTCATTTGAATAATCATTTAAAAGGGCATTGTAAGCTGCCTCTTTTGAAATCCTTTCCTCTTCGTCAAGCAGAGTATAAGACGCCTTATCAACATCTTCTGATTTTCCACTAAATTTTCCAAAATACTCATATCTTTCCTGAAGTCCAAGAAGCTCCTGTTTCTTCTTCATCTCAGTTTTTTCATCCGCTTTGATGTCCTCGATAAGGTTATTAAGTTTTTCTGTAATAATGTTCAGCTTATTGTCAATATCTTCATTTTTCTTGTCAAGTCGTATTTTTTCCTCTTTTGCATCGCAGTAATCATTATAACTCTCTCTAAGCATCTCGAAATCCTGCAATCTTATCCCTGCAAGATTTTTTTTCTCATTCAGTGCTGTTACATTCTGATTTATCTGTTCGTTTACTAAGGTAATCTTTCTTTTCAAACTTTCCAGATTTTCAAGTTCAGCCTGCATCTTAACAGTTTCACTCTCAAGTGTATCAATAAGTCCCCTGCTGCTTTCTATACTGTCACTTTCTATCGTCTGATTTTTTATACATTCCTGTTTAGAAAAATACTCCTTATATTCTTCATCTCTTCTCTCAATGTTTTCCTGTATTTTCCTGCTTTTTTCCTTTTTTTGTTCTATGATTTCATATCGTTTGCTATCATTGAGAAGTTCCTCTTGAAATTTCAGATAAAAGCTTATCTTTTCAAGTTCTACAACACCTGTTTCATCATTTATAAAACCATCTTCAAGCTCCTCTCTCTTTACAATCGGCACCGGATTTGAAGTAAATACCTTATTTTTATCTGCCAACAGCTTTTTTAAATCCTCACCGGAGATTATTACCGCATATGGAATAAATGGATTATTGGCAGCTATCTTTTTATTTTCATCCATACTTCTCCCATTATTTGAAAGCCACTCCATACCATATATATATTCAATCTCCATAGATGACAAATATTCATCAAACTCTTTTGAAACCTCCAACAATCTTCCATTCTCAAGAAGTTTTATCTCTGTGTTTGTCTGCTCGCTCTCACGCTCTAACAACCTTTTTGCAGCACTTATCTCCTTAAGCTTTCTGTCTGCACCCTTAAGTATCACTTCCTTGTTATAAACATCATTTTCACTTACAAGAAAATGTTTCATAATATCCTGTCTTATTTTTAACTGCTCCTCAAAATCAAGACATATTTCTCTCTCTGATGCCAGCTTACTCTTTTTCTCCATAATCTCATTTCTGAGATCATCCTGCTTTCTTACATATTTTACAAAATCATCATCATTTTTCACCTTTTCCTGTTTAAGAGAAACTATATCTTTTTGTATCTTTGATATTTCTTTTTTATACTCATCATCTCTTAATTCTAATGTCCCCGTCTCATAAACACCTAAAATATTTCTGCAAAGCTTTTCTTCATATTTTTTATTAAACTGTTCTTCAATCACATCATAATTTGAAATTTTTGCCTGACATTTTCCTATCTGTAATGAATTGTCATCCTTTTGTTTAAAACAGTCGGACTTACTTTGGTTGTACTCTTTTTCCTGCTTTTCCTGCTTTTTTATATTTTCTCTTGTATTTGCGATTTCATCCTCGCACTCCGAAACTGCCCTGCTGTAATGTTTAAAAAGTGTTTTTCCAAGTTCCTGTCTTTCAGGTTCTTTCTGTTCCTCACTCTTTTTTGATGCTTCAAGACGGCTCTCAATCTTTCTACATTCTGCAAGAGCAGCATTTTTTTCTTCATTTTCTCTCGCACAAAGAAGCTTTGCCCTCTTATTCTCAAGCCTGTCTTTTTCTTTTGCAACCTGACCTTTTTCAAGTGTTATCTGCTCGTATTCATGTATGAGTCTTTCCTTTTTTGCCTCTAATGAATGAATATTATATGATACTTCTTCATATTTTATATCTGAAATCTCTATCTGTTTTTTTCTTATGTCTTCGTCAAGAAGTCTTTTTCTTTCCTCAGCTTCTGCATTTAACTCATTTAATATCACATTAAACCATGCAATATCATTTTCTTTATTTTTTCTTTTCTCAGTGTAATCGACATATTCATCCGCATATACTCTTATGCCCGATGCTTCTTCTAAAAAACCTCTGAGATTTTTCATTCTCTGAATTTTTGTCTGATTGTCCCTGTACTGTTTTGCGTATTTTTTTATTATAGTCTCAAATTCTAAAATGCGGTTTCCATCTTTATTGAGTTTACTCTCTATTGCTTCTAAAAACCACTTTTCAACAAGACCTTTTTCATCACGGCAATCCGTAAACAACTCTGAAAGTCCAGATTCTTTTAAATTTATCTTTTTTATAATAGTTTCCCATTCTTTATAATTTATCTGGTACTGCTTAAGCTTTTCAAAATACATTCTTGACTGGGAAGGCATATCCATATCATAGTAATTAAAATGCATACCATCTTCTCTTTTAAGCTTTTCAAATACCTTTTTACATGAACCCCAGTTTTTTAATGTCATACCTGATTCAGTCTCATTTATTATAGGTATATGATATATGTCATTTTCACATCTGGCAGTATATTCATATACAAAATTTATCATCTCAAGTTCATCATGAGCCTCCCCATCCGAAACTTCCTGATTTTTTCTTACCATCATTCCGGTAAGCACATAACCGGCTTCCCCGTCAAGCACCCACTCGACCATAATGAAAGTCGGTCTGTTTGTCGTAAAATAACTCTCAAACTTTCTATCCTTTGCATCCCTATATCTTTTATGCACAAATGGTGCCGTCATCATCTGCACCAGCACTGTCTTTCCGCCACCATTTCTAAGTGACATAAGCGTACTTTCACCATTAAACTGAAATGCTTCATCACTTATCTTGATAGAATTATTGTTATAATTTAAGTTTACGATACGAAGTGTATTTATCTTACTCACCTTTTACCTTCTCCTTTTCATCACTGATTCCCAAAACTTTGCTCACTCTTATATAGTTGTTCTGATTTAACAAATTCCAGTCCATAAAACTGTCAAGTTTTTTTGTTGTGTTTATCATATCATCTCTCTCTATATACTCTACAAGTCCCTGTTCCTGTAAAAAGGTCAGTATCCTGTGGACAAAACCCTCTTTTGTCGTCTTTGTCTTTCTTCCCTTTTCGTCACTTCTAAGTGCCGTGTATGCTTCAAGCATATTTGAAAATGCAAGCCCTGTCTTTTCCTCTTCCTCCTCGGTCATATTATTTCCAGCCTGTATAAGTCTGTCTGAAACCAGATTTATAAGTTCACCGACCTTAATATATTCTCTTGATTTACTGCTGCTCCCCTGACCGTCATAAAATTCTGTAAGCATTGTAAGGATAACAAACTGTGACAGATAATAATCCTTGTCCGTAGCTCCTGACTTACAGAGTTTCGCTTTTAATTCCTGCTTTGAAAACCCGAGAAAATCGTTGTCTTCAGCAGGTATAAGATATATCACACTTCCATATCTTTCTACTGTACAATCCGCAATTTCACCCTGACTTTTCACAAGATTCATTATTCTTGGATTTTGTGTGTAACCTTCAAACAGCTCCTTATTATCTTCCTCCCTTAATTCATGTTTTGAAATAAGCGTACAAAATATTTCCTGACTTATCTTTACTTCTTCTGCCTCGTATGCCATAACTACTCCATTTCTTTCTCAAATCTAAATTGAACATTAGAACAATATATATTTCGTCTGTCACCAAATTCATTGTAAACATCCTTAAAACAAACTGTCTGTCCGTCATCACATCTTCTTACGGTTATCCGTTTAATCTGTGAATTTTTTCTCTCATCAGCAATTTTTAATATCATTTCATTTAGCTGAAAACTACAGCTTTCCTCCGCAACTATATTTCTTCTCTCTTTTCTAAGTTCATCAATATCAATACTTCCGGCTTTAATAAACTCAACCATTATCTCCTTAAACATTTCAGCATTCGGAATAAACACTTTCTTCTGTTCCTCTGGCAGACTACTCATTGAAGCTAAATCAATCTCGCCATCATTCTCCATTGTCCTTTCAACAAGAAATTCCATACTGGACTGATATTTTTTTAACTTTTCCCTGAGTTTTCTCTCCTTTTGCTCCTCATAGTCCATAGCATCAAAATCAAGTTTTTCTTCTTCTTCATCATCATTTTTCTCTCTGAGCGGCTTCTGATACTGAATACACTTATTCAGATTGTAAACTTTCTCCGGATTATTTCTAAAAAGCGGATTTAAAAACTGATTTATATTTACAAGACTGCCCGGATGCTCAATAATTTTGTCATACAGATCATTTCTGATAGAAAACCTTTTAATAAGCGTCATCTTTGACATCTGCTCAAGCTCATGAGAATAAAGATCTTTAAGGTCAAAATGTTTATTTAATATCTTCTGATGTTCATCTATCGACCTGCTCAAATATCTCTCAATATCCTGAAGATTATGAAGTTTTTCCATATCCTCATCACTCAAAGCCTTAATATTTATATTTTCATCTTCTAGTTCTTTAACACGGTTTCTAACCACACGCCTGTACTCCATAAACTTGTGCTTTGTATCACTTATGGCAGTCATATTTTCATTTAAAATCTGCTCGTAATCCTCAATAGAATAATTAAGTGCATTTCGCCTTATCTTATCCATCGCCTCCTGTATTTTCTGAAGCTGTATGCGTAGCATATTAAAAATATTTTTAACCTCATCAAGTGCCTGATCATATGTAGCCCGTTCTAAGTGCATCTTAAATATCATCTCATGTATCGTAAGCTTCATATTGTTTTCGACTTCGAGTGTCGATAATACCAGATTATATCCGTTATCAGTAAGTTTGTAGCTTGTTCTTTTTATATCACCATCAAGATAGACCACCTCATTTGACAGATAACTTATATTTTTCTTTTTATATTCACGCTTTTCAAACTCAAAACAGTCAAAATACATCGCATGACCTTCATCACACAAAACAATATTTATAATAAACTCAGCAAGTTCCCTGCTTTTTTCGTAAGAAAGACTTTTTTTCAGATACCTGTTACATACATCATCAACAAAGACTGATATATCATCAATCGTACAAGGCTGCTCCCTGAGTGAATACTCCATAATGAACAAAAGAACCGCATATATCATATTCACCTGCTCGTCCATGGTCTCAAAACCGAACTGTTTCCAGGTAGTCTTCTGCCAACTGTTTTTTATCAATGTTGAGAACATACCAACAATCTTCATTCTCTTTGAAAACTGTTTCAAAAAATCGTATTCCATATTTTAAAATTTCTCCCGTTTATTTGTT
>OJNY01000810.1_pt1 | contig 22249 bp, 18 predicted proteins | sample 1597931 | NCBI WGS metagenome assembly OJNY01 (sample SAMN01915209, study PRJEB22387) | human gut metagenome | isolation source: stool | host: Homo sapiens | place: USA
GCGGCAAAATTTGCCGAAAAGACGTGCGCATATGCTTGTGAAGACGGGTTCTTATAATGACTATATTAAGCCTTTCGGCTGTCATTCATTGTTATACTGTTTAAAACAAAGGTCAGTTTATAAAGCTGCGGACATTTTCCTCCACAGCAGTGCCTGAAATATCATCAAGCCTGACATACTCTGCATTCATATGCTCGGCTATCTGCTTTGCAAAGCCGAATCTGATATAGCTGTTTTCGGTATCCAGCACCATTGCCCCCACTCCCGACGAACGCACCTGCTCAGCCATAAAAACGGCATCTTCAAAGGGGTCTCCGAAAAGCGGGATATTTGCCTTGCCGTCGGAAATAAGTATCAGATATTGAAGCGCATCGGGTGTCCTTATCCGCTCCGCTCGAAGAAGCTCATTTGCCTGCAAAATGCCTGCCGCCAAAGGTGTTTTTCCCCCTGTGGGAAGCTGGTCCATACATTTTCTTGCAAGCTCGGGACTTCCTGTTATACTGAGAAGTATCTGTGCACCCTTTCCGCTGAATGAGACAACACCCACACGGTCACGCTTCCTGTATGCTTCCGAAAGCAGACCACGCACTGCGCCCTTGACCGCTCTCATACGGCGCTTTGCACCCATGGAGCCGCTGGCATCTACCACAAACAAAATAGTGGCACCTGTGCGCTTTTCCCTTACCTTCTGCCTGAGGTCGGAGCTTCTGACAGCAAGCATCATACCGTTTTCGGGAGTTCTGCCGCCTCGGTTCAGCGCCGCACAGCAAAGTGTGGGTATCAGAGCAATATCACGGCATTTTCCGTGGGGAACGGTGCTGCGCACATATCGACCGCTGCTGTCGTTGGCAATGGTCTTGCTGCGCTTTCCGCTGCCGCCGTTCTTTCCTGCGGCATTTATGCTCTCGGCTGAAAGCGGAAGCTCCTCCCCTGCCATCTCGGTATCACTATGGCTCTTGCCGATGTTATTGTCATCGGCAGCGTCGCTTTGCGGTGTATCGGACTGCACCTGGGCATTATCGGGCGGAGTTTCTTCACGACTGTCCGACTGCTCTTCATGCTCGGCAATATTCTCTGCAGGCGTAGCAGACCTCATTCTGTGGGGAAGCACCAGCTTGGCAGCTTCGGCAACATCATTTTCGCTGACATTATCATCGCCACGCCATGCACAAAGGGCTTTGGCAGTCTCAGTCAGGATTATTTCGCACCTGTTGCCCTCGCAGCAGGCTTTATTGGCGGTGAGAGCAATGAGCCTGAGTATTTCCTCCGACACCGAAACCGACGCAAGCCTTTGGGAAGCCTCTCTTATGCTTTCCGCAAGCTGCTCCTCTGCGGATCTATACTTATTGCAGAAGCTTTCGGGATCTCTTTCGTATTCAAGCCTGCGCCTGATGATCTCCGTGCGCCTGTCAACATCATTTTCACCCGTGACATTTACAAACAACCCGAATTTATCCAGAAGCTGCGGGCGAAGCGATCTTTCCTCGTGGTTCATCGTCCCTATGGGAATACATCGGCATGGGTGGCTGTAGGATATGCCGTCACGCCGAATAATATTTTCCCCCGATGCTATGACCTCTGCCAAAATGCCCGCAGTGTGGTTTCCCAGCAGATTTATTTCATCAACATAGAGGAAATTTCCGTCAGCATCATACAAAAGTCCCTTTTCAAAGCGTTTCGCTCCGCCGTTTACCGCTTCTGACAGATCAAGCGTACCCACAAGCCTGTCCTCGGTAACGTTCAGCGGAACTTCAATGACCTTTCTCCCCGCCGCAAAGGCAAGTCCTCTTACAGCAGTGGACTTTGCAGTCCCCTTTTCTCCTGAAATAAGCACGCCGCCTATTGCAGGGTCAACGGCACTTATGATAAGCGCAAGCTTCAGCTGCTCCTGCCCAACTATCGCCGTGAACGGATACGGGAAGAGGCTCATATTTGCTCACGGCTTTCTATCATCTCAAAAACAGCCGCAATGTCCATATGCTGCTCCTCAAAGGGCTTTCTGCGCATTCTGTGAGGAAGCACAAGCTCTGCCGCAAGCTTCATATCCTCCTTTGAAACGGCATTCCTGCCCTCATAGGCGGCATTGGCGCAGGCGGTCTTTATCATGGATATATCCGCTCTGTGTCCGTCAACCCCAAGAGATACGGATATCTCCGCCGCAAGACGCAGTATTTCATCGGAATAAGTAACGCTCCCAAGCATTTTGCCCGCATCGGTTATCCTGCGGCAAAGCTTTTCCTGCTCGGGTCTCCATTTTTCAAGGAATGCCACGGGATCATTCTCATATTCAAGATAGCGCTTTACGACCTCGGTTCGCATTTCAATATCCGTCTCGCCCCTTACATCTACCACAAGACCAAATCTGTCCAGAAGCTGCGGACGGAGATCACCCTCCTCTGGATTCATCGTGCCCACAAGCACAAATCTTGCAGGGTGACTGAACGAAACGCCCTCACGCTCCACAGTGTTAATGCCCATAGCCGCCGAATCGAGTATAACGTCAACAACATGGTCGTCCAGCAGGTTTATCTCGTCAATGTAAAGAATATTGCGGTTTGCATCGGCAAGTATTCCAGGTTCGAAGTGCTTTTCGCCTGTTTTCAGCGCTCGTTCAATGTCAAGAGTTCCAACCACTCTGTCCTCTGTGGCGCTGACAGGCAGATCGACCACCCTCATATGCCTTTTGACTGCTGTAAGCTCGCTTTTGCTGCGGCAGCTGTCGCACTGGCAGCTCCTGTCATACGGGTCGCAGGAAAAGGGACAGCCCTCCGCTTCCATGCGCTCGGGGAGAACCTCAGTCAGCGCACGTACAGCAGTGGATTTTGCCGTGCCTTTTTCACCCTTTATCAGAACTCCTCCCAGTGCGGGATTTATCAGATTAAGTATCAGGGCACGCTTCATTTTTTCCTGTCCCACTATTGCCGTAAATGGGAAATAGGCTCTTTTATTCATTGGTCTTCACCCTCTATCCTGTTTTCTGTTTCAAGATAAGCCTGACGTATGGCTTCAAGCTGCTCTTTATCCGCATTCCAGTAGCCCCGACGGCTGTATTCCTCCATCTGCTCCAGAATATCCATGTAAGCATATGGGTTGTTTTCAGCCATGCGGCGGCGCATTTCCTTATCCTGCGCATATTTTGCGCAAAGGTCATTGTATATCCACTGCTCAACAGCTCCCGTGGTTGCCGCAAGACCCATAACATTCTCAAAACGGTCGGCTATCTTCTGCGCTCCGTGATATTTGTGAGCAAGCATACCGTCTATCCACTTGGGGTTGAGCACTCTTGTCCTGATGCCCTTTGCTACAGCCTTTTCGGCAGTTTCGGTAACAGGCACCGCTCCCGTTGTGTCGGTGATAAGCATTACCGCCTTTTGTCCCCTTACCATCTCAACGGATTTGGCAAGTCCACCGAAAAATTCATAGTAATGGTCAAGGTCGGTTATCTCATATTCGTTGTTGTCACGAACCTGAGAGACTATCTCCACGCTTTTGAGATTTTGCTCGTAAAGGTCTCCCATGTCTCCGCCACGTTCTTTTCGGTTATAGGCATAATGCAGAGATGTCAGGAACCGGCTCCCTATCTGCTCTTCCTTTTCCCACGCCTTTGTCTCGATTATGGAGGTTATGCCCGTGCCGTATTCTCCCTCTCGGGGTCCGAATATCCTTGTTACTGAAAGCCTTTCTGCTTCATCGTGGTCATATCCCCTGTCGGTCAGATAGGCATAAAGCTTTTTGGAATTTGCCTTCATATAGTTCTGCCCGTCCGTTTCGTCCGCTTCATTCACAAGATGAAGAAGATCGTCCAGATTATCAATGATATTCGGGAAAAGGTCACGGAAAAATCCGCAGATGTTTATTGTAACGTCAATACGGGGTCTGCCCAGCTCCTCAATGGGGATAAGCTCATATTTGGGGTTCCATGCCGAATTTCCCTTTGCAAGCCTTGCGCCAAGGTAAGCCATTATCTGTCCGATAGTCTCACCCTGGGTGCGGGAGGTCTCAAGTCCCCACAGTATCACCGCAGTGGAATTGGGATAATGGCCGTATTTGTCAAAATAGGTTTTGATAGTATTTTCCGCCGCTCTTGCGCCACGCTGATATGCTGTCAGAGTTGGCACAAAACGCTGGTCAAACTGATAAAGATTATATCCCGATGGAAGCACCTCAGGGCTGCGGTATATGTCTCCGGCTGCCTTTGCAGGGATATATCCGCCTGAAAGTGCATTCAGCAGCTGCTCATTTTCGGCATTCTGCTTTACCTCGGCATATTTTTTTCGTCCGTACTCAATAGTTCTGCTGAGCTTTTCGGGAACACTTTCGCCTGCAAAATATTTATCTAAATATTCCTCAGCCAGAGCGTTTATTTTTCTGAGCGGCTCGCCGCCATTTTCTTCTGCCCCCACAAGGTCAATGCCAAGCTCCTCGGCAGCGATATCGCACAGCGACGGTGTATCATCGTGAGGCTTTTTCAGCAGCTCACGGACATAGCACTGCGCCTCTTCATCGGAATAAGCCTGACCGAAAATGTGCAGACCTTTGGGAATGAGGGAGCTGTTCAGGCGGTAAAGCTCCGACTCAAGCTCTTCCATATCCGTCGGCAAACTGAGCTTTTCGGCAAGGGCGGCGATATTCTGCTTTACTTCATCTGCCGCACTTTTTGAAAATGCAAGCTGATGATGATAGTCGTCCAGCATTTTTGCAAGCTCCGCATACTCGCCGTAAAGTCCGCTCTGAATAAATACAGGCGGTTGATAGCCAACAAGTGCGGCATGGGAGCGGCGCTTGGCAATAGTTGCTTCCGCAGGATTTCCGCAGTAATACAGATAAAAATGCGGCGTGTCGTAAAGCAGCATATCGGGATAGCACGTTCCGCTCATTCCGCATTCCTTGCCCTTTAAAAATTCCAGAGTTCCGTGTGTTCCTACGTGGATAACAGCGTCCGCACCGAATTTATCGTGAAGATACCTGTAAAAAGCAATGTACTGATGATGCGGCGGAAGAAACTTATCATGATAAAGCTTGTCGTTATCCTCGTGAAGCCCTCTTGACGGCTGGATACCCACCAGCACATTTCCATATACAGCAGCAGGAATAAGGAAATCACCGTTATCATCGGTCATGATATCTCCGCCCGGTTCGCCCCATGCGTTTACTACGGAATCCCTGTCAGCAAAGCCGTTCAGGAATTTTTTATAGTCCGCCAGCGAATATCTGAGCATTTTATCATCATCGGAATATTTGCCCGTATTGACAAGACCGCCGTTTATAAAGTCGGACATGAGCTTTTGTGCATCAGCCTCTTCCGCAGTATAGCCGTTGTTTTTCAGAAGCGAAAGGATAGCCGAAACGGACTCGAATGTATCCAGAAATGCACCGCCGAAAACATCGGACTCTCCGGGTGGGTAGTTATAGCATATTATCGCTATCTTCTTGGTGGAACGGGCTTTCTTTCGAAGCTCTATGAATCTTTCCGCTCGGTCTGCAAGAGCTTCAAGGCGATCTTCGATTATTTTTATCTCGTCGGAGGTAACGTCAAACTCCTCATCATACTCAGGTTCTGTTTTGGCACCAACCGGAAGCGTAAGCATTGCTCCGTCCTGCTCGGGAAGCATTACAGATATAAGTACCTCTGAGGCTGTGCAGCCCTGCACCGAATCTTTCCAGTCCTTTTCCGTGCGCCTTGACATAAAGAGCGGGTGCAGATAGGGAACATTAAGCTCTTTGAGCATATCTGTTCCCGCTGAAATGTTTCCGCCCATAGGCCCTGCACTCAGTCGGAAGGACATACAGTTCATTATAAGCTCGGTCTTTGCAGGCATAAACTCTGTCAGCAGCTTTTTCAGCGTTCCGTCATTTATGCCGTCCATTCCCGAGACTGCCACAGGCAGCACATTTGCGCTCTTCTGCAGGCGCTCGCATATCTCAGCCACTGCCCCCGAATAGTCCATAGGATAAATATGGCCATAGTAAAGGAACGCAATAACAGGCTTTTCCTCATCAAAAGGAAAATCGGTGGAAAACTCCTTAAAGCTGCCGTAGCATTTCATATCCTTTGGCCTGCAGACCACAGCCGCAGGTACCTCCCTCGGTTCGGCGGGCTTGGGCAGCTTTTTCCCGCCGCCATATTCCCTCAGTATGAGATACAGCATATTCAGGATATTGTTATAGTCCGCAACATAAAAATACTTGCAGATAAGCGAGTAATTTCTCATATCACGCATTTTTCCGGGCATGATCTTTCCCATAGCCTCCGCCATGGACTGCATTTTCTTCATAGCTGCCATATCGGGCTTTTTTCCGCCGCCTGACATCATTCCCGCTGCGGAAAAGCTGCCCAGCTTCAGGTATTCCCTTGCCGAATTTCCGTAAGGGATAACATTTCCATTACATTCCCTAAGCCCCTTATAAACAGCCTTTACAGTCTCAACAGGGCTTCCCATAAGGTCAACAAATACCATATCGGAGGTCTTTATATCGGATATGAGCCTGTCGGTCTTTTCTTTGCCATACTCTGTGACTGCATAGTAAAGGCGCAGCTCCAGAAGTTCCTCTTCAAGGCTCATTATCTCCTTTGCCGCTTTCATCAGACTTTTCAGGGCAGGGGCGGAAACGGTTATAAAAGTAAATTTCATTGTTTTTTCCTCTTTGCATAAAATACAGGCGAATTATCCTCGCTGTCGGAAAGTATCTCCGCTTCAACGCTGAACACGTTTTCAAGCTCGCCGTTCTCAAGCAGCTCTCTCGGAGCGCCGATAGTATGTACCTTGCTTCTGTTCAGCAGGATTAGCTCATCGGAATATCTTGCCGCATGATTCATGTCGTGCAGCACCATCACAACGGTTATCCCCTCTTCACGGTTGAGCGCCGCCACAAGCTCCATTATCTCCAGCTGGTGAGCGATATCAAGATAAGTCGTCGGCTCATCGAGAAGCATAAGCTCAGGCTTCTGCGCTATTGCCATGGCAATACGGGCACGCTGCCTTTCGCCGCCTGAAAGCGCATTTATTTTTCTGTCCTGCAGCTTTGTCATGCCTGTGCGCCTGATTGCCCATTCAACAATGCTTTTATCCTCGCTGCCCGTGCCTGACCACCACTTTTTATGGGCATATCTGCCGTATTCAACCAGCGTTTTAACGGTTATATCGCTCATGCTCGTGTCATTCTGGCACAGCACCGCCATTTTCTGCGCCACAAGCTTTGTATTGGTGCGGAAAATATCCTTTCCGTCAAGCAAAACCTGTCCGCTTTGTGGACGGAGATTTCGGCTCATTGCCCTTATGAGGGTCGTTTTTCCGCAGCCGTTGGGGCCAATTACGGAATATATCTTTCCACGCTGTATATCAAGGCTTATGCCGTCAAGGATACGGGAATTTCTGTAGCCTGCGCAAAGATCTCTCACAGATAAAATAGTATTTTCCATATGCGCCTACTTTCTGAGAAGGTACAGGAAGAAAGGAACTCCCAGTACAGCCATAACTATTCCCACAGGTATCTCGGTGGGGCTTAAAACCGTTCGAGCAAAGGTATCGCTGAGCATGACCAGCGCCGCTCCCAGGAGCGCTGTTGCAGGGAACATTATCCTGTAGTTATTTCCGAGGATAAGCCTTATGCTGTGGGGAACGATAAGCCCCACAAAGCCCAGCAGACCCACAACGCTTACCGCAGATGCCGCAAGCAGTGCCGCCAGAGCGGTAAAGCCAAGCCTCGTAAGCTCAACATTAAGCCCCAGTCCCCTTGCGGTATCATCACCGAGAACAAGTATGTTCAGCTTGTCCGCAAAGATGAACGCCAGAAGCAGACCAGCGATCGTATAGGGCAGTATGGTCCTTACCTCGCTCCAGCTTCGTGAAGAAAGACTTCCGTTCATAAAGGTAAGCGCACCGTGAACTCTGTCGCTGAAAAAAACAAGTGTCGCCGATATTCCCGCACCGAAAAGCTCAGATACCGCAACGCCCGAAAGCACTATCCTTGTGGGGTCGATGCCGCCCTTCCATGCCAGAAGGTATATTATCGCCGCTGCAAGCATTGCTCCCCCGAATGCGGCTATGGGCACAAAATTCTGCCACTGGGGAAATATTACAAGTATTACGATACCGAAAAGTCCAGCTCCGCTGCTTATGCCTATAATGGACGGATCTGCCAGCGGATTTTTCATCACGCCCTGCAGTATTGAGCCTGAAAGCGCAAGGTTTATACCTACAAGAGCGGCAAGAATCATTCTGGGAAGCCTAATGTTCCAGATGACCTTGTTATTGGTCCCCGTATGATTTCCCGAAACAGTATCTATAATATCCGAAACGGAAATATCCATCGTTCCCACAACGTTGCCAAGAATAAATGCAAACACCACTGCCGCCGCAAGAATGACAAGCACCGCCGCTTTAAATGAGACGGTTTCTCTCAGATCTGTTTTTTCCATCAGAACGTTTCTTCCACCTCTCCGTAAATATCGGGATAAATGCTCTGCGCCATATATTTTATGGCATCAACATAATACGGGCCTGCATTATAAAGATAATACTGCTGGGGAAGATAAATTACCCTGCCCTCGCTTATGGCATTCACCGAGCTCCACGCAGGATTTGAAGCGAACTGCTCTTCGACAGTCTTTTTAGCCTCTTCATTGCTTGATATCATAGTTGTTACAAGAACATAGTCGGGATCCTTTTCAACGATGTACTCGATATCCAGCGGAGTTGTTTCTGAACCTACGGTATCGGGGGCAAGACCCGATGCGATGTTATCAAGCTCAAGGATACCTGCAATATCGCCTGCAATGCTGTTGTCAAGCTTTACGGCAAGTGATTTTGAAGTAACATAGAGAATTACCACTGATATATCATCATCGGGAAGCTTGTCGGTAATTTCCTTTTTGCCCTTTTCAAGCTCTGCGATGCGCTGTTCGGCAAGCTCGCTCTGACCCAGCAGTTTTCCGAATGCACGGTATGTATCAACAACGTCAGAAAAGCCTCTGATATGCGACTGGATAACGTTATAGCCCATCTCACGTAGCTTTGAGCCCTGAGTGGTCTGGGTGCCCACCTGTGCTATAATAAGGTCAGGCTCCTGTGCTATTACAGCCTCCATATCAACAGAATACACGGGGCCTATCTGGGGAAGTGACTTTATTTCCTCCTCATATCCTTCTGTAAGGCGGACATTATCGCTTACATCGGAGGTACAGACGGATTTGCCTCCAAGGTCATACCAGATATTCAGCGGAGTGCCTGACAGCACGGCTACCTTTTCAGGCTTTGTTTCTATGGTCGTTTCATATTTGAGATAATCACGCACCGTGAGAGGATAGTCATCGCCTGTAACGAGAATGGCTTCCTCACTGTCCGAGACCTTGTCGGCTGCTGCGGCATTTTTCAGTCCACCGACCCCTGCATTGTTCGCTGTAGTCTCAGCCGCTCCCTCTGATGAAGTGCCTGCGTCCGATGATGCACAGCCCACTGCCGATAAAGCCACGACCGCTGCCATAAATGCTGTTAATACTCTTTTTTTCATGATCCAATATCCTTTCGTGAACTTATATGTATTTATGCAAATAAAAAACGGACATTACCCAAGCCCCAGCATGGATAATGTCCGTTTGCTTAATTCTTTCACTTTTTATGATATGATATGCCGTGCCAGGTTTTGCCAAATATAAAAAAGGCAACACACAAGCGCCGCCAAAGCAGCCGATTTTTCACATCATACCATCATTTACGTTCCGGAGTTCCGCAGACAAAGGAAAAATTCCCTCATAAACAATACCCTGCACGGGGAGGATACAGGCAAGTATTCCGACTTATTGCCCGCCAGAACGGCTCGCATACGCCTTCCCGAAGAAACTCTACAGTGACTGACTCACGTCATGTATGCGTTAAGACAAAATACGGCAACGGCCTTGCTCAGGATTCGCACCTGATTCCTTGTTAGGCTTGGCAGCTTTTTGTTAAAAGCACTGCTTTTGCACCTGTATCCCGATAGTTATTCATTTTTTATTATTTTACCATCTTATTATTCGGTTGTCAATAGAGACTTGATGAACTTCAAATGCCTATGTTATTTCATTTTTCAAATAAACGCCTCCTTTTTAAATATTTACAAATAGTCATACTCTCAATGACCATAGATGAATAATTCACCTGAAAGCAGAAAAAATAGTAAGGCAACCAAAAACTCAGGAAAAAGTCAGCATCGCAATCATATTGCTGCGATACCGATCTTGAATTTATACGTGAAAGGAACGATACTATGAAAGCAACAGGTATTGTCAGGAGAATTGACGATCTCGGAAGAGTGGTCATTCCCAAAGAGATAAGGAGAACTATGCGTATCAGAGAGGGCGACCCCTTACAGGCAACAATTACACAGGCGGATAGGCTTATACGGCTGGCTGAGAGATTGAAAGGCAACAATACATAATAAAAATGACTGCAGCCTGCTGAGTATATGTGAAGCTGCAGTCATAAATTTGACCTGCAGTATTAGTCTATAAATATTCATCAAGAGTTCTAAGATAGGGCAATTACGCCGTAGGGTCAAATCATTATTTACATTGTTACCGCCCTCAGCACCAGGCTCCAGCTGATACACACAATACAGAATGAAGTCAGCGTGGAACAGCAGAGCGGCAGGCTGCGAAGCTTTGTTTTTTCATAAAGCTTCATTGCAGTAAGCGGTGTGAAAACTGCCGCAACAAGTATGGATATTATCATAAGTGGGACGCTCATTTCGTAGGTGTTTATGAATGCGGAGATTATTACAAAGCCCGAAAATGTAAAGGCGCTTTCTCCCCGCTTTACCTTTGGAAACCATAAAAAATTGCTTGTAGCAATGGTGATAAGCTGGCAGCACATGACTGTGGGGAATTTATACGCCGCACAGGAATTAGCAAGCGGGTCAAGCCACCATGCCAGTACTGCTCCGATATACATTCCAACTGTTCCCCAGCTGCTTCCCCAGAAAATAAGCTCTGAGGGGTCTGCCAGCAGCCGCCTTACATACAGTCTGCTGTCCGAAAAGCTCCTGTTATCCGCAGGAGAACTTTTGTATATGCTCATATCTATGGGTGTCATCCATGGGAGATGTCGGCAGAGCAGCACACACAGCGGCACTGTCACTGCCATGCCGATAGCTGCGGATACGAATGCGGGCAGTCCCAGCGGCTTTACTATGTACGGCATTGCAATATACGCTCCGAAGCCCGCAGGAGCAAGTCCTCCGAGGATCATCTCGGTGGCGATCTTTTTTGCACCGCCGCCGTATATGGTAAAAAGCAGCGGAGCAAGGCTGCAGAAGGATATGAACGTTGCTGCCCAGCCGTTCATGGTTGCCCTGTGATAAACAAGGTTTGCAAGGAGCATTGCTCCCGTGCTGACAAGAAGCATGGGAATAAAATAACCGCTGCCGCCAACAAGATCAGTGCCGCGGAAGCGTGAATTTGTCCGCTCAAAGAAATATCCGATGAACGTGAATATTATCATCACAACACCGCAGACCCATGTTCTCATTACCTGACCCTCGGGTATCTCCCCTATCAGCCACTGTATCTCCGACCATACATCGCCTGCGTTTTTTCCTGCGATTATCTCGTCAAGACTATCTATATAATGGTTTGAAGCAATGCTGTCCTGCAAGGTGTTCATCATGAACATCAGCGCCGTACATATTATCAGCGTGACGATATAGGCAGGCAGTACGCCTTTTCTTTCCTTGAAAAACATATTCCCCCTCCTTGTAAAGCAGCGCCGCTCATAGCTCATATGAACGGCGCTGTACTGTACAATGGATATTATCCGCAGAACTTGCTGCACATAACAAAATGTCCGGGAGAAACCTCCACGTTTTCGGGGCATTTTTCCATGCACTCATCGTCAGCATATATGCAGCGTGTGCAGAACGGACAACCCTTGGGCGGATTTTCGGGTGACGGAGTATCGCCGACTTTAAGGTCAAGGCTGAAGCCCTCATCGTTTATGCCCTTTTTGATACTGGGCGCCGCTTTGAGCAGCACCTTGGTATAAGGGTGACGTGCATCGCTGTAGATATCCTTGCTCTTTGCCCTCTCAACGATATGACCAAGGTACATGATAAGTATCTCATCTGCGATCTGGCGAACCACCGCAAGGTCATGCGCAACCAGCAGTATCGAAAGGTTAAGCTCGCTCTGGAGGTCCATAAGCAGGTTTATTATCTGAGCCTGCAGTGATACGTCCAGTGCGGATATAGGCTCGTCTGCCAGCAGCAGCTTGGGATTTACCACCAGCGCACGGGCTATTACCGCACGCTGCCTCTGACCGCCCGAAAGCTGGTGTGGATATCTGGTAAGGAAGTCGGTATCAAGACCTATAAGATCAAAGGTCTTTTTGATGATAGCCATTCTTTCAGCAGGGTCTGATACGCCCGAAAGCTTCAAAGGCTCCTCGATGGACTCCTGAATGGTAAAACGTGGGTGAAGCGAAGAAAGGGTATCCTGGAATATCATCTGGACGCTTTTCTTCATCTCGTCCCTGTCCTCGGGATAAAGCTCGTCCAGAGGGCAGCCATGAAATCTTACAGTACCGGTAGTGGGCTTTTCGATATCGGAGATTATTCTCAGCAGTACGGATTTTCCGCAGCCTGATTCGCCTACAAGGGCAATGGTCTTGCCCTCCTCTACCTCCAGCGAAACGTCGTCAACGATACGCTTGTTGCCGACTACCTTGCTGAACAGTCCACGTCTTACGGGATATAATTTAACAATGTTATCGCATGATAATATGGGATATGATTTATCCATATAGCTCACTCCTTATTCAAGAACCGTATCGTCGGCAGTATTATAGTCAAGAAGCGGGAAGTGGCAGGCGCAGAATCTGTCCTCGCCTATCTGTTTCAGCTCGGGGACTTCCTTGCGGCAGATGTCCTTTGCATAGGGACATCTGGGAGCAAATGCGCAGCCGGGCTGAGGCTTTGCCATATTTGGAGGGAAGCCCTCGATGGACTTCAGTCTCTTTGTCTTACGTGCTTCAAGCAGTGGTACGGACTGGATAAGTCCGACAGTATAGGGGTGGGCAGGCTTTAAAAGCAGATCTCTCTTTGGTGAGGATTCAACGCAGCGGCCTGCATACATTACAAAGATATCATCGGAGAACTGGGAAACAACGCCGAAGTCATGGGTGATTATCATAATGGAAATGCCTGTTTCCTTCTGAAGCTCGCTGAGAGCCTCAATTATCTCCGCCTGAATGGTGATGCCAAGGCTTGTGGTAGGCTCGTCGGCAATAAGTATGGACGGGTCGCATATCATAGACATGGCGATAAATATTCTCTGGCGGAAGCCTGCGGAAAACTCACAGGGGAACTTCTTCATTACCTCGTCGCCGTTGCGTATGCCTACAAGCTTCAATACCTCTATAGCCTTATCATGGGCTTCCTTTTTGGTAGCGCCCTTCTTGTGGACAAGGTATGCTTCCGTAAGCTGGCTGCCAAGGGTAAGGTAAGGATTGAAGGAGGTGGTAGGGTCCTGGAATATCATTGATATCTCCCCGCCCCTGATCTCGCTCATACGCTTCTCGCTGACTTTAAGGATATCCTCGCCGCCAAACTCAATGGTTCCGCCTGCGATATAGCCCGGCTCGTCAACGATACGCATAATGGAACGGGAGGTAACGCTCTTTCCCGAGCCGCTCTCGCCGATGATGCCGAGAACGTGCCCCTTTTTCAGTGAAAAGTTAACTCCGTCAACGGCCTTTACGGTAAGGTTTTCGTTTATCTTGAAATAGGTCTTGAGACCCGTTACTTTTAAAAGAACATCGCCGATCTCAGCTTTTTTAACGTCCATGATGTTCCCTCCTTACTTGCGAAGCTTGGGGTCAAGCTTTGTCTGGAGACTGTCGCCTACAAAGTTAAGCGCCAGTACCATTATCATAATTACGATACCGGGGATAGCGGTTATCCACCAGTCGGTAGAGATGTACTGTCTGCCGTCCGCCATAATGTTTCCGAGAGATATGGAGGGCGACTTGATGCCGAGCTGCATATAGCTCAGCAAGCTCTCGTTGATTATCATTGCTGCGATATCAAGAGGAAGTACGGGAAGGATCGCAGGCATAAGGTTCTTGCCTACATATTTTACGGCGATCCTCAGCTTGCCTGCACCCATCATTCTTGCGGCTGCTATGTAGTCCATGTCCTTCTGCATCATAACACTGGAGCGCACAACTCTCGCATAAGCGGGCCATGCGGAAAGGCTCAGCACTATGATGATGCTCAGAGGATTGGGTTCAAACAAGGTAAGCGCAATGATAGCCAGCACGATGAACGGGAAGCCCATCTGGATATCGGTTATTCTCATTATCAGTGTGTCGATGAAGTTTGGGTGTGAAAAGCCCGAGATAATGCCCAGCACCACGCCTATAGCCAGTGCCAGCGCAACGCCGCCTATACTGATAAGGAGAGATGTGCGCAGACCGTAAAGGATACGGCTGAAAATGTCTCTGCCCATTGCGTCGCAGCCCAGAATATGCTCGCTGTCCGTAAAAGGCTTGGTAAGTCTTATGGAGGGCGTCATCTGCTGCGGATCGCAGGGAGCGATGACAGGTGCCAGAACTGCCGAAAGAACGGCGATTATAACAATAAGCATTCCTATGCAGAACATCTTGTTTTTGCCGATATACTTGAAGAAGGCCTTGACCTTTCCTCCGCCCGAAGCAGCTGCGGGCTTTGAATTTACTGCTTTTGATCTTACATCAGTCATATTACAAATCCCCCTGTGCCTTACGAATTCTCGGGTCGAGATATGCGTAGCCGATATCTATCAGCATATTGACCACGATAAAGAATGTGGAAAATACAATTATAAGACCCTGTACCAGGTTATAGTCACGTCTGTTGATGGCATTGAGTATCTCATAGCCGATGCCGGGATAGCTGAATACATACTCGATAACAACTATGCTTCCTGCGAGGAATCCCAGCTGACCGCCGAGGACGGTGAGAAGAGGAATAAGCGAATTTCTGAGAGCGTATCTGAAAAGTGCGCTCATCTTATGCACGCCTCTTGCTCTGGCTGCCTTGACAAAGTCCTGATTGAGGCTGTCGATCATACTGAGCCTTATGTTCTTTATCATAACGGACATTATCGGCAGCGCCAGAACTATTGACGGAAGCACTGTGCTTATGTAGCCTTTATAGTCCATGGAAGGCAGAAGATTAAGCTTTACACAGACAAGCAGTATAAGCATCGTTGCCACCCAGTAGTTTGGCATTGACTGGAAAACTACGGAAATTCCCGATATCAGCCGATCGGCAAGCTTGCCGTTATTTACTGCGGCAATTACACCGAACAGCAGGCTGAGTGCAACTGCCAGCACCACGGTGTTAAGCATAAGCAGCGCAGATTTTCCTATAGTGCCTGCGATGATGTGATTAACGGAATCGTTCTTGAAGTAGGACTGACCCATATCTCCGTGGAAGATATTTACGATATAGTCCTTGAACTGTATGATTATCGGATTATCAAGGCCCATCTCAGCCCTGATTACCTCACGCTGTTCATCGGTAGCGTTGGGCGCCATTATCTTGACAGGGTCGCCCGGAATATTTCTCAGCAGCACGAAGCTGATGAACGTTACACAGAATAAGATGAAAATTCCCTGAACAACACGTTTTATCGTTGTGTTTAACACAGTAACTCCTCCCTGCGTAAAAAATTTGATAAAAACAGAAACGGGCAGTCATCCGTTTGTGTTTATGACTGCCCGCTGTATTCTGTCTGAATGTTATTCCTTTACTACGTCCTTGACTTCAAAGCTTGTGGTAGGCAGGGACTTGAAGCCCTTTACATTGCTGCCCACACCGTAGATGGACATGGAGTTGAAGAGAGGAACATCTTCGCACTTTTCAACAAGCAGAGGATAAACCTCATTTGCAAGTATTTCCTTTCTCTTTTCGCTGTCAAGCTCGGAAGCTTCCTTGTCCATAACAGCATCCAGCTGATCGTCAACAAACTTGGTGATAAGTCCGGGAGATCTGTAGAAGGGGTTGAGCTTAAGGTCAGGCTCAAGTCCCGGAGGGCACCAGCCGCCGTCGATCATGGTGCAGGGTGTTGCCTGATAATACATATCGTTCCATGTAGCGGTCTCAACAGGATTGAACTTTACGTTCAGACCGATAGCCTGGAGATTTGCAGTGATGAACTCGCCGTACTCCTTGGTCTTTACATAGAAGCCAACGGATGTCGTATAGGTCATTTCGGGAAGTCCCTCGCCGTTGGGGTAGCCTGCTTCGGCAAGAAGCTCCTTAGCCTTTTCGGGATCATATGTTGGGAAGTTGTCAACGGGAGAATAGCCCCAGACTGTGGAGGATACGTAGCAGTCTGCAACCTCGCCGTAGCCCTGGAGGATATCATTTACGATAGTCTCACGGTCGATAGCGTAGGAGATAGCTTTTCTTACAAGCTCTTCGTTCATAGGCTCAACCTCAAACTTGAAGAAGAGGTGCTTGAGCTCTGTGGTGAGCTGAGTGATTACCTCAGTATCGGGATTGTTTTCCAGAACACTTACCTGCTCGGACTCAACACGCTCGATGATATCAGCCTCACCTGTCTGGAGGGCTGCAAGACGTGTGGAGGAATCCGCAACGTACTTGTACTGAACGTAAGGAGTCTTGGGAACACCTTCCCAGCAGTCATCAAATGCGGAATAGTAAATGGTGTCGTTCTCGTACTTATCGAACTTGTAAGCACCTGTGCCGTTGAAGCCTGCGGAAAGCTTTGCGGGGTCTGCAATGTCATCTGCGGACATTACAGGTACCATACAGAGCATATTGATAAGGCCTGCATAGGGCTTGCCGTCTTCCATTCTTACGTTGACGGTGTACTGGTCAACAACCTCTACCTTAACGGGCTGGCTCCACCAAGCGGTGGTAACGCTGTCCTTGGAGGAATGCTTTTCCAGAGTAGCCTTTACGTCCTCAGCATCAAAGTCGCTGCCGTCCTGGAACTTTACGCCTTCTCTCAGCTTGAGCTGGAGAGTAGCATCGTCAATATATTCCCATGATGTTGCAAGCTCGGGAGAAAGCTCCTGAGTATCGGTATCCATATGGATAAGTCTGTTAAAACATATCCACTCTGCGTGAAGCTGGGCGAGGGTCGTATGGCTGGTGGGGTCCCAGTTTCCGAGGAAGTTCTCAGCGGAGAGGATAACAAGCGTATCCTTGCTGCCTGCTGTTCTTCCGCCGCCTGTTGTGGATGCAGCCGCTGTATCGCCGCCTGCTGCCGAAGAACCGTCAGTGGTTGTTGATGTATCACCGCAGCCTGCCATAACTGTAGCTGCCATCATAGCTGCGACCGCAGCAACTGTAAGTCTTTTTAATTTCGTTTTCATACCACCACTCCTAAAATCTTTTTCTTTTTATATCTTCTTTCCTTAAAATCTCTTAAAACTTCAAAAAATCTTTCCGTGATCTTTGAGTATCAGAACTTCAGTTCCTTCTTGAGAGCCTGCATCTGTGCGGAAATGTACGCATTTCTGAATGCACAAGCGCAGCTGTAATCCTCAGGTACCATTTCCTTAACGGTGTCGGAGATCTTAGCCTCCTTATCGAAATCCACCTTAATGGTCATATCGCCGAACTTTTCAAGCAGCTCTGCCTTTGTTGCGGGGAAGGTAATACCTGCCTTACCCATTGCCTTGATAAGATTGTGAGCTTCAGATGTATAAACAGCCATGATAATAACCTCCCATTACTTTGTATAAGCGTTGTAATCGCTGACGCCTCTGCCTGCACCGTTCTGGTCAGGGCAGGAAGCTCCACGATGCTTGTACTGCCAGATGAAGTTGTATGCACCGGGCTGTGTACGCATCTTATCAACGATTCCGGGGTAAACATCTACCTTCATGAGCCAGGGAATACCCTTGGGAGCCCTTGCAAATACTGTACCGTCGGGGTTTACTGCCATACTGTTGCCGAAGTAAGTGTAGCACTCATCTATTCCGACGGAGTTGCAGCCCAGAACATAAGTCTGGTTGCAGTAAGCGCCTGCCTTGTTGGTGATCTCCCAAGCCTCATCATAAGGAGCCATGTAGTGGGAAACTCGGCAGATAACGTTTGCTCCGTTTACCGCAGCCTCTCTCCAGATCTCGGGATAATCGCCGTCGGCACAAATGATAATGCCTATCTTTGAACCCTTAGGGCCATCAACTACCTTGCACTCGGTTCCGGGAACTGTGCATTCATCGGGGAGCCAGGGATTCATCTTAACATACTTGTGAACTATCTCGCCCTTGTCATTTACGAGGATAGCCATATTCTTTACAAACTGACCGTCATTCTCACGTACCAGAGGATTGAAGATACCCCAGACACCCAACTCCTTGCACTTTGCACGAACCTTGTTTATAGGCTCGGAGTCAAGGGTGAGAGCCAGTCTTGGCCAGTCGCCGGGAGCAAAACCGTGGAAGCCACACTCGGGACACATGAACAGATCATATCCCGGAAAACCTGCCGCAGCCTTATCCATATAGCTGAGAATCTGATTTGTGTTAAATTCAACGTCCTCCATGGTGTGTGCACTCTTGGGAGCGATCTGAGCCATTACAACACTCATTGCTTCTGTTTCGATTTTTCCGTTAAGAGCGTAAGTCGATCCGATGTTCATAATACTTCCTCCTATTTAATGGTTTTGCAGCAGCAGATACTTCCTGAATGCCTGCGGCATAATATCCGCTGCAAGAACTCTTCTCCGAAATGCTTCAAAAAAGGCGCCGTGTTTTTATAACACGACGCCTTTGTCTGAAACTATCATTAAAGAGAACCTTTTGGGTTTAAAGGTTTGTCTGACTAAGCTCATCTCTTATTGATGTTCTCAATCATTGATATCATTATATACCCTGTTTTGCAATTTGTCAAGAGTAAAATTGCGTTTTTCAATTTTTGGCATTTTATACAAGGATTTCATTTGCAGATATGACAGCTTTATATATCTTACTTGCAAGCCATATTTTCTTAAAAATATATAATATTATCGGCAAATTAGCCGTATCCGAGCCTGCATGAGCTGCCGCAGCATATTATTTTTTCATTTTCCGCCTTGCAAGACGCCAAGCTTAAAATTGCATATTTTCTTTTAACATTTGTTATGTAACTGTTATATACGACTATAATGATAACAAGGCTCTCCTCCCCTGCTGCAGCTTCCTTTTCAGCCGACAAGCATAAAAGCGGCTCAGGTTTTATGTACCCGAACCGCTTTGTTAATACTAAGAACCCGTCTTCACAAGCATATGCACACATTTCTTATGAAGACAGGTTCTAATACTAATCCTCAATCAACCTATAGACAGATCCTCGGCTGAAATCAGTTAAGACAAAGGTTTACCCCGCTTTTCTTTTGTTTAAGTATCTCCAGCATAAGGTCAACGATATGAGCCGCCGCCTCTACAGGAGGTATTCCGTGGCGGCTGATGTTGGAAACAACCGTATATTCCGACTCCTGCATATCGGGACGGGCATTATATGCCATATATGCGGACATACTTTCAGCTGTGAGAAGTCCCGGACGCTCGCCGATAAGCACACAGGTGAGCTTTGCATTGAGCAGCGGAGCGATAGTTCTCGTAGTGTTCACACGGCAGTAGCGAACGAAAAACGGGGTTCCAACCGTTACACCCTCGGCTTCCAGTCCCTTTGTGATCGCAGGCAGGATATCTGGAATATTCGCTGCCACGCTGGGAGCGCAAAGGCCATCGCCCACATATATCTCCACGTCGATATCATGTTTGCAGTTTTCGGATATCTTTTTCTGCGTATCCTCGTCAAAAAGTCTGCCAAGGTCGGGACGGGTTATCATCATACTTTTGTTTTCGCATTTGGTGCGCACCTCAAACAGTCCCAGCTCCTTTACAGTCTCTTCCGAAACCTCAGAGAAAACTGCGTCCGCTGCAGCTGCCTGATCCGCCCTGAAGCGGAGGTAGGAGCAGGTGGGATATCTTGCTCCTGTATGTCCTATGGCTATTCTGGCAGGGGTCTTGCTTTTGAGCACCGCAAGCTGCTCAGGATCCTGTGGGTTTTGAAGCAGGCAGAAATCCTGCATTTTTATTTTCGTTATATCATTGTTTTCATAATCAAATTTCGGGAAAACGGGCATAACAGTCATTCCTTTCGTTAATTTCCGAAAATGGTGGGGTCACCTGCACGATCGGTATAATGACCGTCCTCGTCGATTATGCCCCATTTGAGCATCCACTTTTCAAACTTGGGATTTGCATGAAGTCCCAGTATCTCACGGGCTGCCTTTACATCGTGATGACCTGTGGTCTGATACATGAGCATGATATCATCGCCGTGAGGAATTGCCATTACATAGTTGCAGCCGCCTGCCCCCAGCATTACCAGCAGATTATCCATTGCACTCTGGTCACAGGTATTGTGGTTGGTGTAGCACACATCGCAGCCCATGGGCAGACCGTGCATATGGCCGCAGAAATTATCTTCCAGACCTGCTCTCAGAACCTGATCGCTGCCGTAGAGGTATTCGGGGCCGATAAAGCCTACCACTGTATTTACGATAAATGGGTGATAGTGCCTTGCAAGGCCGTAGCAGCGTGATTCCATGGTCTGCTGATCCCAGCCGTTGTGACCGTCGGAGGAAAGCTCGGACGCCTGACCTGTTTCGAAATACATATAGTTGGGGCCTGTTCCCGTGCCCTCGGTACGCATAAGCTCGTTTGCTTCTTCAAGCATTTCCACGGTAACGCCGAATGCGTCCATGGATTTCTGTGAGCCTGCTATGGACTGGAAGCACAGGTCGGCGGGAGCACCCTGCCTTATTGCTTCCATCTGAGTTGTAACATGAGAAAGCACACAGTTCTGGGTGGGAATATCGTACTTCACCATAACGTCCTTGAAAAGACGGAGTATCTCACCTGTGGAGTCAGCCGAATCTGTTGCAGGGTTAAGGCCTATTACAGCGTCGCCCATGCCGTAGGAAAGTCCCTCCAGCAGTGATGCGGCAACGCCCTTGGGGTCATCGGTAGGGTGGTTCGGCTGCAATCTTGAAGCCATTGTCCCCGGAAGTCCGAGGTATGTGTTGCAGTGAGTGACTATTTCTATCTTTTTTGCGGCATACATCAGGTCAAGATTTCCCATCAGCTTGCAGACTGCGGCGATAACCTCGCTGGTCATACCCCTGCCTGCACGGAGTATCATATCTCCTGTGGTGCGGCTGTCCAGTATCCACTCACGCAGATCTGATATAGTCATGCCCTTTATCTCGTTATAAATTGGAATATTAAGGTCGTCCTGGATTATTCTTGTTACCGAGTCCTGCTCATAGGGCACTGCGGGGTTTTCACGGATATCATGGACAGTGATATTGCTCAGAGCCATTTTTGCCGCAATTCGTTCCTTGGTGTCCTCTGCAGCGATACCCGCAAGGCAGTCGCCGGATTTCAGCTCGTTCGCCTTGCACATAACTTCCCGTATATCCTTAAATTCATATGTTCTGCCGTAAAGCCTTACTTTATATGACATTTTTATCCGCCTTCCTTGTGGGTTATGAGAATATCAGGGTTTTTACAATGACGGGCAGCACCTTGCCGTGGGCAAGCGGTTCGCCGATGTCGATAAAATCACCGTCCGAGCAGGAGATGCCGTCCACACAGATAAAGTCCCTGTTCTTTATCCGACGTTTCAGAGCCTGTCCCAGTGCCTTGCCGATATCCGCTTCGGTAATGATGATAAGCACGCTTTGGTCGGAGCCTTCCGCACCTGCGCACACAGCGTCCGCCATAGCTTCTATCTCCTTGAACGAGGGACAGGGCAGACCTTTCATTGATATTGCCGTCAAACGGTTTTCATACCTTGAAAGTCCCTTTCTTATCTGCTCCCCTGCAGAGGGAATATCCTCTGACGTTTCAAGCTTTATCCTTGAAACGGGAATGCTTTTTATTGGCAGACTGCCGAAAGTGTATTCGATGGTACTTCCCGATACCTCCATGCTGAAATTGCCTGCGCCGATAACGGTGGCACGGATAGTCTCCTCCGCCGTTTCGGACATTCTTTCGGTAAGTAAAGGCGAAGCTGCCACGGCATGACCGAGGAAAACGCCTATATCGCCGTATGGGAACTGCTTTTCTCCCGAATAGCCCATACAGTCGGCAACGCCGCCGGAAAAGGTAATGATATCGGGAACTATGCCGCTTTTCATGCCATGGTTCGTTATCATAAGCTCCAGGCGGCTGTCAGGTTTTCTCAGTCCTGCGGACTGTTCTAT
>OJNY01000823.1_pt1 | contig 22098 bp, 21 predicted proteins | sample 1597931 | NCBI WGS metagenome assembly OJNY01 (sample SAMN01915209, study PRJEB22387) | human gut metagenome | isolation source: stool | host: Homo sapiens | place: USA
TGGCTAGGCTATACGCTTAAAAGAAAGCTTGCCAACCCGGAAAATCCGCTGACCCTATCACTTGCTTGTTTTCGTCTGTTGAAAACTGTTCGAACTCTATTGTTCATAGTGTAACACATTTGTGAGAAGTGTAACACAACTGCTGTAACACAAAAACCGTCCTAAAGTGGCTTTTTATGTCCAACGGTGTCACCTTTTCTCTTTTTTTTATTGGTGCCACACTCTAAGTGAAAAACCTGATTCTGATTTCTAACCCTTTGATAGTCAAAGGCGATGAGGAGTTTGGAAAAAGAAAGGGACTTTTTCAAGTCCCTTCTTTCAGTGATCCGCCTGGGGCTCACCAATATCTTGTAAATCTCTGATATTCAGTTGTGATTTTAAATCATTCAAATCATCTCCACCGATTTCGCAGTGTGATACTTTCCACATTTTGCGCGCCACTCTTTGGCTTTTGTTTGATGCAAAGGTAATACTATTCTTTGGATAATATGCTGTTTATACTCTAAAAATGTGCGTGTGATAACAGTTTTTTCGATTTTTGGAACAGTATCGATTTTAGAGAGATTACATGGGGTTATTACTATGACACCTTATATCTAAATGGATGAATTTTTAGGTTACAAAATGGAAAATCCACAATAAAACCGGCATATGAAACGAGTACAATTATTCATTTGTATATACCAGTTCATTATTGTTAGAATATTTACTAAATGCCCCTATTGTAACTTTAAAGGGGTAGAAAATAGCTTTCCTCGTATGTTTTTAGCCATCTCGCATCATACTATATTATCTTTCACGCTCTTAATCATACTCCTAATAGTATTATTCTCCATACGCGAATAAAGAGTCTGAGTTATCAGTTTATTGCTTTTATTATCTACATGCATTGGATCATTATAGATATTCCCTAATAAGTAGTATATTTCAGGGACATCAACGCCTTGCTCTTCTGCATATCCAAGTTTTTCTGAAGTCCCATGCTTACTTAAAAAAGTATCTTTTTGCTCCACAGTTTGGAGTTGTATATATACGTTTTTTTCAATAATCTCACGCAGTGCCACACACACCGCTAATGTATCATATGCTTTATTCTGTAGATATGCATCTAAATGCTCACTGCAATACTGCTTGAATACATTTATATCAGCCCATTGTGAAGGGCATTCTCCTATATTGTCAGACATATTCTTCGAATAGTCTTTATAGAAATGGAGCATATACTTAGATATATCCTCTTCTGTGCCATGTCCAGCAGCCCTTGAAAGTTCTTTTCTTTTCCTCAATAGCTTCATCATATTATCACTAGCATGTGGATGAGGTAATGGACAAAGATAGTAAACTTTCAAATCCTTAAAAGAATAATGCTGATTGTAATAATCCGGATTTAAATGGCTCAATATGATTGGAAAGATGTTCTTACCCTCTTTGTGTAATTCTTTTATCATTTGAGTGATATAGAATTGAGCAGCCATCAGGTTTGCATCATCTAAATAATCGAAAACCTCATCAATAATAAGTATATTGTTTTCTTTTATAAGCTTAGACTTTGCTTTGTAAAGGTTTGCCAAAAACACCATAATATCGCGTTCTCCATTTGAAATGCGTTGTGCATCCCCTATTTTTAAACTAACCTTATCGCCCACTTTATGTGGCGTAATTCCGTTCCAAGTCTGCTTAAGAACGGCAAACAGTTCTCGGCAGGCTTGTTCTTGCTCTTTATACTCAGCATAGTCCATTCTAGCCTTAAACTCATCCCCCTTTCTATAATATAGCGTTACAAGTCTAACTGCGCGCAGTAATAACTTTGCCTTGCTAGCGTCAGGCGTCTTTAATTGGAATTTCTCGATAGCATATGCTATCGCATTAATTGCTAATAAATTATTATAATCATCTGTTTCTATTATACTATGACGCACATCTATTGTACCGTTATAAGTTTTGGAACGTTCAATAAAATCCGTTATTTGTGTCATTGGGCGTTTTGTGCATTTCAATGCTTCAATATCCAATCCAGCCATAAACTTATTGTCAGACAGGGAATTATTGATAACAGGATAATATCCTACAGGCGCATCTGTTAATGAATACACATCGTCAAAATCATCAACAAGTTGAACTTGGGCAGGAATTCTATCAATCATTACAACTTCCGGTACACTCAAATGAGCTTTACCCATAGCAAAACCACCATTTGCAATTCCAGGTGATACAGCTGTCAAACTATTATTGATAACATATATCCCAAATTGCTTGACAATATCGTTTCTATCCTTATCTGCAATCAAAACCAAATCTGGCTCTGAAGTCTTTATTGTCATACTGGGGGAGTTATTTTCATCACCCATATAAGCATCATTCTTATTCATCTTCATCCTCAAACGATTCAGCCACTGAAAAGCAAATGCAAATGATGACTTGCCTGAGCCATTTGGTGCCACAAGAATGCTTGGCTTATTTGGAATCATATTTAGTTCAACCTCGTGATCCCCTAAACCTCTAACATTTTTAATATGTATAGATTTAATTTTCATATACTTTAAGATTTATTTATTTCTATTACTCAGATCTTTCGCTGCTTAGCAATCACTTTCAAACCGACAACACTTTGCTATATCCTTACATCAAAGAAAATATAGAGTTTTTCCTTGTTAAAGTACATTGTGTTACAGGGCCTTCCTACTTGATTAGTAACGATTTAGAAACCAGCGAAATTTGTGTTTCATGTCGTTTTGAAGTAATTTAAAGGAATGCTTTATCTATTGGCAAAGGTAACAAAAATTATTTGATTAACAGTTTGCATTCATGAGTTATTCTCCGTAAATTGTAAAAAACATATAGAACCTACAAATCAATCATCCTCCAATAATTTTCACACTGAAAAATCAACATTTGTCCAGCTATCATGCGAATAAAACCAACTGAATATGATAATAGGTAGATTATAAAATCAATTGGTTGCTTGGTATTTTCCTGAAACGCTAAGCAACCAATCGAATATCGAACTAACGCAATTACCTTACATGAGTAGTTTTACCTATTGAAAATCCTCCTACTACAATAGCCCCAAGTTCCTCCATTTTACGCTTAAATCTTAACATGGAATCTCCCTTGGTTATTACATCGTCAAAAAGAAGTACATATTTTCCCTTAAAGAAGCTATTGTCAAAGGATACGTTATTAGCCGAAATACCACTACCTCCAAATTTCTTCTCTTGGCTGGATGCAATAACTTGCATATGGGCATATGCATTTATCATACCAGTCTCGCTGCAAAGACGTTGAGAAAACTCTTCATATCTTGCTTGCGTCTTTATTGCTGAGGAAGCAGGTATGCACACAAATGTGAGATACTTCAATGATTCTACGCCAAATGTAGCGACTAACTCCGATTTGATTTTTGGAATTACAATATCCAAAGTACGTTCATGGTCGAATGAAGATGTTTTACTGGGTGTATTTTTAAAGTTCCACACAGTCCAACGGTCAGCCCATTCTTCCTCACTTGCTTCAAAGTCACAAGTCGTGGGGAAATAGTTTAAAAGATAATTATAATGGAAATTACCTCCAAGTATGTTCCAATGAGAAACTTTTGTAGGCAAGTTTTTTTTAGTTTGCTCTTCGGCTAGTTCTCTTGCTATTTGGGCTCGTCTTTCCGCTTCTTTTATGGCTGCTTCTTTCCTTATTTTGGCTTGTTTTTCTGCCTCTAATTTTGCCTTGTAAGCAGCATTGTGTATCTGTTCATCACTTTCATAGGAATACTTATGTCCGAGCAAAGTTTCTACCTTGTCATCAGTTATATCATAATCTGTAATAACTGCCTTTGTGATACCCCAATGTATTTTAAAATAATACTTAGTTGCTTCGGGATACTTTCTTGCTAACGATTGTGCTTCAGCCTTTTTTTGAAGTTTCCTTTGACGATTATATTCTTCTTGTTTTCTTTTGCGCTCATAATCTTCTCTTGCGCGCCGCTGATTTTCCCTATCCTCTTCGATACATCCTCCGATATATCGTCCTAAAGGAATGCCACCGAGAATAAACACAAATCCTAAAAATGGAACTGAGTTCATCACCATAAAACCTAAAAACATTCCTACTATCCAGCCTATAAATCCGCAAACAAATTTCATTGGTACTATATGTTTTTATGATTATCTTATCATTGTTAAAATTTCACTTGGTTTTACTAGTGCATGGGAATAATCAGAGCGTAATAGCTCTCCTTTTTCTTTAGTGCCCCAAAAGCAAGCAACACTTTCTATTCCAGCAGCATTAGAAGCTTCTATGTCGATTACTCGGTCCCCGAAAGAGATTACATCCTTAGCCGATACTCCCAACAATTCAAGGGCTTTCAACATCTGAGCAGGATGTGGCTTAATGGGTTTCGCATCATGATATGACACTATATGTTGAACTGGCAGATTGTAGTGAGCGACAATTTTTTCAACGTATGGTCTTGGTGAAGTGCTGACTATTGCACATGGAATATGGTGCGTTCTTATAACTTCAAGAACCTCATTCATTCCATCATACATAGCTGTTTCAGGAATACGCTTATATGCTTCCTGCCAATTTCGATTATGGCGCAAGAATTCCAGACAGGTAGTGTCAACCAGAGTGAGGTCTAAATCAAAAATTACGCTTTTCATACCTCAATCGAATAATGATGGTTGTACTGGCTGTAAATTAGTCTTATGCTTATTCTCTATTTGGAATATGGCATTATCTATTCCTGTAGATTTTAATGGGTAAGCACCTTTATCTTGTATAAGCATAAGATTCCCTTGTACCTTTTTATGCGAGCTATCAGCAGCATCGCGATATACTACGGCAAACAGCGGCTTCCCAGATGCAATAGTTGCGTTTACCGCATGCATTGTTCCTCCTTTTACTCCTGTTTGAACTACTACGGTCGCACATGCCAGTCCTGCTTGAAGTCTATCGCGTGCTACCAGTCCATATCTGCCACAGCTTTGACCAACTGGATATTCACTAAGCAACAAGCCTCCTTTCGCAACAATATCTTGTGCAAGCGTAAGGTTTTCCTTTGGGTATATAGAATCCCAGTCAAGTCCATTAGCGAGAAATGCAGTCGTTAGCCCTCCTGCTGCCAATGCTCCTTTATGTCCTGTTGTATCACATCCTATAGCAAGTCCAGAGATGATGTTAAAACCTCTTTTAGCAAATTCAAAGGCAAAGAACTCTCCAGCTTTGATTCCGTTGGGAGTTGGTTCACGAGTGCCGATTACAGCTACCCCCGGTACTTCTAATACCTTAATATCGCCTCGATAATAAAGCACCAATGGAGGGTCAAGCTTCCCTTGCTCGTTTTTGCAATTCCGCAAAACTTCCGGGTATAAAGAATCATAGTATGTGATAATACCTATACCTTCTTCTTCGGCATGCGCGATAATGCGTTTTGCACACTTGTTCGCTTCAATTAAATCATCGTTGGAAATAGATTCAAATTTCTTCCCTTTAATTGTGGTCAAGAGCGAACTTAATTCGTCTAAAGTCGAGATTGGAGCAGATATATTTTCCCCAATCTTTGACAGTATAGTTTTGTTACCAATCCCTTCCAATTGTTGAAGAGTTATGACAAATTCCGGTGTTAGTAATCGTTTTATCATATTATCTTAGTGACCATCTCTTGCCAAGAGATGGTCACTAAGAATTATTTTACTGAAACAGAGAAACTTGCAGTTCTTTAAAGTAGGATTTAGGTAAACATTCTGTATTTTTTGCAAAACAAATGGATGACAATAGATAAGATTTTCAGCGTTTTATGACCTAAGAATCATTATTTTGCTTAACTTTGCACTATAATATCCATCTCTTGGCAAGCGTTGGACTGATTCGCAAAACATTCACGGCTTCACAGCAAATCCAGTATCTTCTTATTGGCTTTATCTACCACTGATGTATCCAGTGAGGCAAGGTAAATCTGCGTGGTGTTCTCTGAATCATGCCCCATCCCTTCGCTGATGACGGAGATTGGCACATTGCGGCTTTTGGCGATACTTGCCCAAGAGTGGCGCGCGACATACATCGTTAAGGGTATCGACAAGTCCAACTGTTTCCCGATTTTCTTCAACAGATGGTTGACCTTGTGCAGTTCGTTGGTGTATTGCTTCCGATAATCCTCGTCCCTTTTTGTGATGATGGGTAAAAGGCATTCCGTTTCGTTTACGGGATATTTGTCAACAATCTCTTGCATACATCTTTCCCATTTTATGAATAATTGCTGTCCCGTCTTTCGTCTGCGGTAGGAAAGAATGCCATTCTGCAAGTCCTTTTTCCTCAGATATGCCATGTCAATGAACGACATACCCCTTGTGTAGAAACAGAACAGGAACATATCACGGGCAAAATCAAGGTTGGGCTTCAAAGATAAGTCCAATCCTTTGATGCGTTTAAGGTCGTTGAGCGATATGGCTCGCTTCAAGGTCTTTTCCACTCCTGTATAGACAGATTTGAACGGATGCCGTTGTTCGGTCAGACCCTCTTCCACGGCACGGTTATAGACCGCTTTCAGTATTCGCATATAGAATGATATGGTATTGGGTGAGTTGCCTCTGCCTTTCAGATAAGCCTCGTATTCCGCAATTAGGTCTGCGTTAAGCTGGTCAAACAAAACCTCCTTGTCATTCATAAAGCCACTGAAACTTCGGAGTGCAGCCGTATAGGTTTCTGAGGTGCGTATCTTTCCCAAGCGTTTCAATCTGGCTATCTGCAGACGGAGATAGTCGTTAAACGATTGCTCCTGCCTGTTGTCCTGAAAGCGCAGGACTATATCATCTGTCACGAATATGCCGGATTGGGATAGCGTGTGTATAATCTTGTTCAGCCTGTCTTTGTCCCACCTGATGCGTGAATTTATCGAAAGCAGATAATTGTTCCGCTCTTGTCCATTCAGAACACGATGCAGGATAACTGCTTCGGAATGGTTATCCCATTCCGAAGCGAAAAGTTTATAGTCGGTATATATCTGCCTGACCACACGGTTGTGAATCACCTGATAGTAGAGTGTGCCCTCCTTTCCACCTATGGTAGAAGGGCGAAACTTAACTCTCACACTTGTCATGTCAGTCCGATTTTGATTTAACACTCTCCTGCATCAGGCTGTCGGAAACTGCTTTCAGGGATGTGTCGTACCCGTCTGCCTGTTTCCGTACCCATTCGATGGCTTTTTCGTCCCGATGGATGTCAAACACTTTGTTCAGCCAAAGTATGTTATCCGCAGTACATCCGCCCCATGAACGGATGGCACGAAACTTCAGTGCATCATCGGCATACTGCCGTTTGGATTTCCACTGCTCGATGTTGCCCCACAAGGATAAGGCGCATACCACACCAAGTCCCAAAACGAAAGCAAAGACCTTGTTTGACTTGATGTCAAAGCTATGTTTGTGGATATGCTCCTGTTGTTGCTGTTCCTGTTGTATGCCTTGCTCTTTCTGTAATTTCTTGATAGTGTCAAGGTGGTGCAGGGTCAGGGTGGAAAGCTGCGCATATGCCTTCCAATTCTTATCCAACAAGCCCTTAATTTCTCCATACTGAGCCTTTGCCATTTCTGATATTGTCTCCTTAATCGGGGACAAGTCCGGCTTGTCATTTCCAATTTGAGACTGTTGGTTTGCCATATTGGGCAACTCTTCCACTTTGCTTTTGATGCCATTCAAGGCTGTCTTGATTTCCTCAAAGAGGATAAATACATTGTTATCTGCCATAATTACCAGTTGATTTTACGTTGTTTCTTCTTTTTCTTGTTTCTCAGATACGGGTCGTAAGGCAACTGTTCCTCCGATGCATTGGTAGGGGTGAACAAGCCTAAAGTTCCCTCGATAAGACCGTTTACACTGTTTGAAGTTGGGCTTATTTCTTCCCGGTTAACCTGCGGTTGAGATCGCATCTGTCGTTCCCCATAATTGTTACGGCTTAATGCTGTATCAATCTTGGAATAACTGAATTGCCTATCCACCTTGGAACCGTTGAAGCGGTAGCCGTTCATCGTAAAGACAATTCCCTGAATCTCATTCGACTGTCCCTTGTACTTGAACTGCACGTCAACACCTTGCAGATTTAACCGTCCAAGCAAAGTGACCCAATTCCTGCATCTGCCAACTTCCGTTTTCAGGATTTGGTACAGTTCATACCTCGTCTTGTCTGGCTCATGCAGTCGGTCAATCTTCACCTGTTCCTTGCCACCAGCGAAGTGAAGCCCATATTTCTTGGTAAGCTCCTTGCAGATGCGCCCGCTTCGGAAACGGTCGTTCCGGTCGGGAATGGTCTTGCCGTTATTGTTAATGCGGTTGAACGCTATATGCATGTGCGGATGCTCCTTGTCGAAGTGCCGCCCGATGATGTACTGCGTGTCCTTGATGCCCATCCGCTCCATATACTCACGGGCTATCTGCGCCATGACCTCATTGTCCAGCCGTGGCGTATTCTCCTTTGAGAAGCTCAATGCGATATGCCCGACAGCCTTTGTCACCCTCGGATTCATCTGCGCCTGACTGATGAAACCTTGCGCTATCGTGTCGTTATTTTCTAGAAATAAGCCGTCCGAATCTATGATTTGAGTGCCTTTCTCGTCATTCAAAATGTAGTAAACTACAGCCTTGAAGTCGGAACCTTTCATAATCTTCGCTATCATAGGCGTATCCGGTTTACAAGATTGTCTATCTCTATCATCAGTGTGCGGCAAGGCAAGAATACGGAGACGTACCCTTCCGCATTCGCCTTTCTCGCCAACTGGTTCAAGTTGTTCGCCATACCACATAGCTTACGGATAAGGTCGCTATGTTCTTTTGAGAGCCGTTCCTTCACTCCGCCATTTTTGACACAGCCACGGATGAACTCGCTGGCAGATACTCCTGCCGACTTCGACTTGGACTTCAACAGGTAGTAGTCCTCTGTTGCCATCTTCACCGTGATGCGGTATTTCAGTTTTTCGGTGGCACCCTTGACGGGACGACCACCCTTGTTAGCTCGTCCCTGTACATCATTCTTTCTTTTTTCGCTGTTCATAAATATCTGTTTTTTAGTTCAAATACTGAGTGTAATAATTGTATATAAGATAGACCAACGGGATGTGGCTTCCCTGCGAGGTTTGGAGCGGGGTAAGTGGTTTCGGTCTGCCCGAAACATAAACTTGCTCCCTCCAAACTTCGTTACAGGATATTTGAAGCACCTTGAAAGACACTCCGACTGGTATCACCTTAATTATTATAATTTACGCCACTGGTCAATGTCGTTTTCATAAGTGCCGAAGTGCTGACGGGCGATATTCTCAACCAGTCCCGACACGCTCATTCCCCTGCCACCGAGACGGCGGACAATTTCGTCCAGTCGGTCACGCACCTCACGACTGAGAAACACTGGCTTGCGGTCTGCAATCTTGGGAACCTGCAAATATGTGGAGCGGTACTCTTCCAATGACAGCCTGCGTTGTTTGCTGCTGATGCGTCTGATAATAGTTCGTTCAGGGGAATCATCCATTTCAATAGCCGTGGTTGCAACCTCTTCATTATTGTCCACATCTTCCCATATATCCTTTTTTTCAGTCGGGAGCGTCTCGGACACAGCCTCCATTACTGCGGATATATCTGGCTCATCGGGCACTGGAAAGAAGGATGCCACTTCTGTGGGCTGTTCCTCTTTCGGTGTGGAGGGTACTTCCTCTCGCTTGGGTCTGTCTATGGAAGGCAGATAGTCTTCCAGTCTGAAGTTCTTGTACGCTTCATCGTTCTCGTAATTTCTTTTCTTTGCCATCTTGTTACATTTTAATCGTTAATACTCGTGGTCTATATGCGCATAGTTGACCGCTTGTCGGAAGCAAAATAACTGCCTATTATTCACTCTGTCAAACACTTGGATTCTCTTAGGCAATTTTGTGTGGCTTTGCTATATGATGATGGAAACAGTGGTGCAGACTTCACCAATTTGCCAGATGTGAATAACCGAAAAGGCAATGGAACGATTAAGGGCAGGTTTGAATTAAGCCCTTATTTACACTCTTACCACATTCCTAATTTTGAAAATTAAGGGTAAACTATTCACTCCAATCTGTGCCAACCTCTACCACCCTGTGCCACATGCTGCCAGTAACAGTAATATCCATTGTCAGGTAAGTGATTCTGTATTTTTTTGCGGCAAAAGGGATAACAGCAGTCCAAAAGGTGGAGAGGAAATCATGGAACATAGGCTTGTTTACGAGGAATCGATAAGCGGTAACCCGGACAAACACTACCATATCGGTGCAACACGCTGCCACTTTCGAGAAAGCCATTGCAGGGTAGCAGATTATGTATTCCTTTGCAGCAAAAGAAATAGTAACAACAAAAAATAATGTATATGGAAATCGTATCAATCGAAAGAAAGACCTTTGAGGCAATGGTCGCCAAGTTCGACCGTTTCGTTCACTGTATGGATGCCATCTGCCATCGACATGGTGAAAAGACAATGAGCGAGTGGATGGACAATCAGGACGTGTGCCGGATGCTCAACATCAGCCCACGCACGTTGCAAACGCTTCGGGATAACGGCACATTGGCATACAGCCAAATCAATCACAAGACCTATTATCGTCCCGAAGATGTAGAGCGCATTGTCTCCGTTGTGAAGGATAGGAGAAAGGAAGCAAAGTTCAAAGGAAAGACTATATGAACGAACTATAATAACAATACCCACTAAATCCAGAGTAATATGAACGAACTGATTAACAAAGACAGCGAGTGGATAATCCACTTCATGGGCAGCCTTGACCGACTGCTTGACAATATAGAGCATCTGACCGCTAACTACCGTCCGACATTGGGCGGTGAGCGTTTCTTCACCGACAAGGAGGTGTCGGCACGGTTGAAGGTGAGCCGCCGGACACTTCAGGACTACCGTAATGAAGGACGTATCGCCTATATCCAGTTGGGCGGCAAAATCCTCTACCGTGAATCTGACATCGAAAGGATGCTGAATGACGGTTACCGCTCCGCCTATCGACAGAGGATAACTTGATTTTTTTTGAAGGAGCGCAGTTTGCCGTCTGCCCTATGATTGCGGAGCAATGGGATTCTGGCAAAAAGAAAAAGGAACGGCTTACGGATGAAGTTCCAATATCTTACTTCGTCTGTAAGTCGTTCCTTTCTATTCTTCTGTTTTTTCCATCAGTCGCTTGTTTCCGTTGCCGGATGCCTTTCAAGCGTGTGGCAGGCAGTGGCAAGGTTTTCGGACTGAATACGTTCAAACTCGTTTGAGGAAGATTCTGTCCGAAACGGCTTTGCCGCTTGACCTTGCCTCTGCCGTCAAAGCCATACGCTATCTTTGCATCCGACATCGGTAACGAATGGCTGATGGAATGGACTTCAACTATACCATAGGTTGTTACCCTTGCCACAAGACACAAACAATGTGACAGGTGTTTCTCTTTTAGTGGCACTGATTTCATTTATTACAAACCGTCTGAACAATGTACTTTCTTTACTGCATACTCTGAATGCAATGGCTATAATCATTTCAATGCTATAAGTTTCATAACTAATGCCATCCGGTTGTCTGACATACTTCCGCGTTTCAGCCTCGTCCAGTTCCTTATGCTTATAGATAGAATGAATCGCCTTGCGAATATTGTATGAGAATACACCGAACAAATCCGCTATCTCAAACTTGGTCATCCATACAGGTGCAGTCGGTATGGTTACTGCACCTGTTTCACTGATTGTTATTATTCCTCTATTCATACTGCACTGAATTTTCGTTTCAAAACATTCATTTCTTCGGAAACCGTCTTATCCATCAGCTTTGCATAGATTTTAGTTGTTCTTAGGTCGGAGTGCCCCAACATCTTTGCGATAGATTCCATAGACACCTTGTTGGCTATGGCAATGCAGGCAAAGGTGTGCCGGGCGATATGTGTACTCAAGGTCTTCTTTATACCACATACATCCGCTATCTCTTTGAGGTAGCTGTTCATCCGCTGATTGGACGGAACAGGCAATACCACACCTTTTTTGATGCACTCGGGATGGTTCTTGTATTTCTTCGCAATCATCCGTGGTATATCCAGCAGGGGAATGTTGCACATATTGTTTGTCTTTTCGCGTGGCTTCCTTATCCAATAGTCCCCGTTGCAGTCTTGTGTGATATGCTCCGGTGCCAGATGCTGCGCATCCGTGAACGCCAAGCCACTCAGCGCACAAAAGACAAAAATATCACGGACAGTTTCAAGGCGTGGTATGTCAAACTTCTTATTGATGATGGCATTGAGTTCCTCTTCCGTCAAGAAATCACGGTTGCTCTGTGTCTGGTGAAAACGGATTTCAGTGAACGGGTCATCGGTAATCCATTTGTTAACCAGCGCAAGCCGTGTGATTTTCTTCAGATTCTTCAGATACTTGACAGCCGCATTCTGGGCGCACTTTTTCTGCACCTTTACAAAGTGTTCAAAGTTCAGGACGAATTCATGGTTCAGCTCCTTCAACGGAATATCTTTCAGATTGTATTGGCTTTGAAGCATTTCTTCCAAATAGCGGACAGTCCTTTCATACCTCAAAACCGTGCCTTTCACATAATCACGGTCTATAAGCTCCCTATACTTCTTGTTATGTTCACGGAATACCTCCAAGAGCATCTTAGGAGATTCGCCCTCACCATTGAACTTTTGTATAATGGTAAAGGCCGTGATAGGTTTGCCGTCTTGCAGCAGTTCACGGTGTATCTGATAAATCTTTGTCCTGACAGATTCCAGATACTGGTTCAGTTCCAAGGCTTTCCGGTCTTTTCCTGTCACACATCCTTTGGATGCGTTCCAACGCTCTTCGGCAACGCTGCGCTTGATTTGTATTTCGGCACGTTGTCCGTTTACGGTGATTCGCAGTCCGATAGGTGCTTCACCGTTCTTCAACAGTCTTGTTCTTCTGATAAAGAAGAGAATCGAAAAATAGTTTCTTTGCATGGCTTGATACTTTTTGTTTGCAAAATTAAGTTTCAAAGCCAGAAGTGCGACTACGCAAAACTGTGTGTATCAGCGCAAAGCAATCTTGTTTGGTGGACTTTTTCGGTCGGAATCTTACTCCACCGAATTGGCCTGTGAAAGTTGCCGTATTCTGCGTAAAAAAGGATGGTTAGTAGAAAATAAAAACCTCTGATAACTATTGATTATCAGAGGTTTTCTTCAATTTTCATCTCCTTTTAGTGATCCGCTTGGGGCTCGAACCCAAGACCCCAACATTAAAAGTGTTGTGCTCTACCTGCTGAGCTAGCGAATCAATCCTTTGTTATTGCTATTCTTCCGAATTGCGAGTGCAAAGGTAGACGTTTTAGATGAAATATGCAAATATATTACTTGATTTTTTTGAATTATTTTTCGTTAGAATTCTCTTTGTGCTGAAAATCAGTGTGTTCTATCCCTCCGGAAAATTCTTTTTCTTTTATTCGTATGTATCTTTGATAGTAAGAAAGCATCAAGCTGGTACAAGGCAAAGCGATAATCATACCTACAATTCCCATTAATGCCCCCCAGACGGAGAGGGATAATAAAATGATAGCAGGATTCAATCCTGTGATTTTTCCCATAACTTTCGGTACAATCAGACCGTCTTGTATAATTTGTACGATGCAGAACACAAGGAAGGCGCAAAATAATATCCACCAGAAATTCTCTCCTGTATCCGCAGCCTTCAGTAAGGCTAATAAGACTGTGGGAATAAAAGCGATAAGCTGAAGGTAGGGAACCATATTGAGAAGCCCGATAAACAATCCGAAACCGATGGCTAACGGGAAATCAATAATAAGAAACCCTATGCTGAACAGAATCCCTACACAAAAAGCGACAAACGCCTGCCCGCGGAAATATTTGTTCATGCCGTCCTGTACATCCGTGACAATATGTACTGTCATTTCACGGTGTCTGGCAGGGATCAGTTTTATCCATCCCCGTGCAATGGCTTCATAATCTAATAGAATGAAGAAAGTGTACAGCAGGATGATGAATGAGGTGAATACACTGAATACAATATTGACAGATTGGGTCAGCAATGCCCATACTTGGGGAAGAACATTACGCATGGTATTCGCAAAATTGCTTTCGTTCAGCGCTTCGTGTATTTTCAACATATCTATGTGCTCTTTTATGAAATTGGCCACTGTGCCGGGAATAGCTGCTTGCTTGGATCCTTCGATAAAATAGGCGGTGAGCAATTCTTTCAGTTTGCCGAATTCTTCAATGATTGGTGGTACAAGTCCTACAAATGCTAAAGTGATAATGGACAGTAATACCAGCAAAACAACCAATATGGAGATTACCCGGTTCCTCAGACGCAATTTGTTCTGAAAGAAAATGACCATCGGATAGGTAAGATAGGCTATCAGCCATGCTATGAAGAAAGGAAGCAGCACTCCGCTGAGTCGGTTGACCAGATATAGAATGCCGATAATGACCATCGCTGTCAATATTCCGCGGATAAAACTATCGAATGTTATTTTTTTCTGTATCATAAAGTGTGTGTTATTTATTTTCAGTTTCCTCTTTCAAAGCTTCCATATAGCAGGTCCGGCAAAGAGGTTCATAGTCTGCCTTTTCCCCTAATAGGACCCGTTTTTCGCTTTTGGTGATTCGGTGGGTGGCATAGGCCAAGTTCCCACATTTCACACAAATGGCATGAACTTTGGTTACTTCGTCTGCAATAGCCAGCAAGGCAGGTATAGGTCCGAAAGGAACTCTCCTGAAATCCATGTCCAATCCGGCGACGATGACTCTTATCCCGTTGTCAGCCAGCTTGTTGCAGACATCAACCAAACCTTCGTCAAAAAATTGCGCTTCGTCTATACCCACTACATCCTTGTCTGAGGAGAAAAGCAAGATGCTGGCAGAAGAATCAATAGGGGTGGAGGCAATAGAGTTGCTGTCATGTGATACAACTTCTTCTTCCGAATAGCGTGTATCTATGGCCGGTTTGAATATTTCAACCCGTTGACGGGCAAACTTCGCTCTTTTCAAACGGCGGATTAGTTCCTCGGTTTTACCTGAGAACATTGAGCCGCATATTACTTCTATTCTTCCTCTTCTACGTGTTTCCTGGATGTGGTCTTCTGAAAAAACTACCATAATTTAGTTATAACAATTAGATTAATTCTGAGTGCAAATGTACGACTTGTACCCCGAAAAAGGATTATTTTCACTTGGAAATTTATTAATAAAAGATATAATGTTAAACAAAAGTGCAACATCTGTTAAATAATTGGGACAATTAACTTTATGCATTTAAATTCTTTCTACATTTGTTCCAGTATAACAGAATGCAATTGTTTTATGGGAAAACTGTATGTCGTACCTACTCCAGTAGGAAATTTAGAGGATATGACTTTCCGTGCCATCCGTGTGTTGAAAGAGGCTGATTTGATATTGGCGGAAGACACGCGTACTTCGGGTATTCTTTTGAAACATTTTGAAATTAAAAACGCCATGCAGTCTCATCATAAGTTTAATGAGCATAAAACAGTGGAAGGTATTGTGAATCGCATCAAAGCGGGCGAAACTGTTGCTTTAATATCTGATGCCGGAACTCCTGGTATTTCTGATCCCGGATTTTTAATAGTGCGTGAGTGTGTGAAGAGTGGCATTGAGGTGCAATGTTTGCCTGGAGCTACTGCTTTTGTACCTGCGCTGGTGGCGTCGGGATTGCCTGATGAACGTTTCTGCTTTGAAGGATTCCTGCCACAAAAAAAAGGAAGAGTGACCCGTTTGACCTCTTTGCAAGAAGAAAAACGGACGATGATATTTTATGAATCACCCTACCGTTTGGTGAAAACCTTAACTCAATTTGCCGAGTTTTTCGGTGCCGAAAGGCCTGTTTCCGTATGTCGTGAGATTTCAAAAATTCACGAAGAAAGTGTTCGGGGCACATTAACTGAAGTTATAGCGCATTTCACTCAAAACGAGCCGCGAGGTGAAATCGTAATCGTACTCGGTGGGAAAGAGGACTAAAAATGAATAAACTTAAAATGTAAAGCAAATGAAAAAACTAGTATTTTTATCGTTGTTATCTGTAGCTTTATTGACTTCATGCGGTAATGGAGCTCAGAAAGATGCCTTGAAGGCTCAAAATGATTCTTTGATGGTAGAACTGTCAAACAGAAATGCTGAATTGGACGATATCATGGGTGCTTTCAATGAAGTACAGGAAGGTTTTCGTCAGATAAATGAAGCTGAGAATCGTGTAGACTTACAGAGTGGTTCTATTCGTGAGAATAGTGCTGATAAGATAAAAGAAGATATTCGCTTCATCAGTGAAAAATTACAGTCAAACCGTGAGCAGATTGCGAAACTGGAGAAGCAATTGAAGAATAGTCAGTATAATTCCGCTCAGTTGAAGAAAGCTGTAGCCAACCTGACGAAGGAGTTGGAAGCTAAACAGCAGCAGATTGAGACTTTGCAGGCTGAATTGGCTTCAAAAAATATTCGTATCGCTGAGTTGGACGATGCTGTGGCCGGTTTAAGCCAGAATGTAAGTGAACTGACCGCTGAAAATGAGGCGAAGGCTGCAACTGTAGCCAGCCAGGATAAAGCTTTGAATGCTGCTTGGTTTGTTTTTGGTACAAAATCTGAATTGAAGGACCAGAAAATTCTTGAAAAAGGTGATGTCCTGAAAAGTGCGGATTTTAATAAGGATTATTTTACTCAGATTGATATTCGTACTGATAAGGAAATCAAGTTGTATTCTAAACGCGCCGAATTGCTGACTACACATCCGGCTGGTTCATATGAACTGGTGAAAGATGCGAAAGGCCAGCTGACTTTGAAGATTACAAATCCTACTGAATTCTGGAGCGTATCACGCTATCTTGTTATTCAGGTGAAATAAGGAATTTAAATTATTGTTCTGTGAAAGGGTTGTGCCGTGAGTGACGCAACCCTTTTTTAATCTGCTTTATGTTGTATGTATAGAAGTATATTTATTGATTTGGATGATACGGTATGGGCTTTTACTGAAAACGCTCGTGATACATTCCAAGACATGTATGATAAATATCATTTTGATCGTTATTTTCGTTCTTTTTCGCATTTTTATACTTTGTATAGCGGGAAGAATGAGGAGTTATGGAATGAATATGGTGCTGGTAGGATTACAAAAGATGAGTTGAATGAGCAAAGATTTGCCTATCCGTTGTTGCAGGTAGGCGTTGCAGATAAAGCGTTGGTGAAAGCCTATTCGGATAATTTTTTTGATGATATAGTTTACAAGAAGAAACTGATGCCTCATGCAAGAGAGGCTTTGGAATATTTGGCATCCGCTTATAATCTGTATATTTTGTCCAATGGATTTAGGGAATTGCAAGAGCAGAAGATGCGTTCTGCCGGTGTGGAAGGATATTTTAAGAAAATAGTTTTGTCAGAGGATATAGGAGTACATAAACCGTTTCCGGAGATTTTTTATTTTGCCATGTCGGCTACGCAGTCCGAGCTGCATACTTCTTTAATGATTGGAGATAATTGGAAGAATGACGTTGAAGGTGCGAAAAACGTAGGGATGGGAAATGTTTATTATAATATAAAAGGTGAGAAGAGCTTGCCTTTTAAACCTGGTTTTGATATGAGGGATTGGCGGGAAATCGCTTCTTTCTTATAAAATTGAATGGAAGATGTTGATGGATAAGTCTGTTGGCACAAACAATGTATTTGCATAAGGAATGCCCGATATTTGTTTTCAAGGGATGCTCCTGTGTATTGGGGCATCCCTTGAAAAGCATTTTTCTTTCAAAATAAAAAATGTGATTATTTATTTTGGAAGAGTATTTGTCCAATTGTTCTGAGTTACTCCGAATCCAGCGTTGATTTCTGCACTAGGAATAGGAAATACTAAATTTGATATTTCGTAATTAGTATAAGTAAATTTGATGGCTGGAGCACTGTTGGCATATACACTGACTCTTTCATTCCAGCGACGCAAATCATATAGACGCATACCTTCTTGGAATAACTCACGAGCACGTTCGTCTTTTATAAAACTCATAAGATTTTCTTTTTCGCTCGGTAAATCGTTTGTTGATTTTATATCTAAATTACGCTTGGCTACTACTAATAAAGCTTCTTTGGCTTCATTCAATTTGTTTAATTGTACATTTGCTTCAGCCTTAATTAAATACATTTCCGGAGCATTTACAATATAATTAGTTCCACGAGCAGGGTTACCTGACGAAAAGTGAGCAATTTTACCACCTGTGTAAACAGGTTCAGATTCTGTAGAAGTTTTATCTCTTCCATCAATAAGAATTTTACGGCAATCGTTAGTTGCATACATTGAAATTAGTTTAGGACTAGGACTAAAGTTGTATGTAGACCACAAAGTTCCATATGAATTAGCTGACCAGTTTGTTGTATTAGTAATAGCTAAAGCAAACATACTTTCGGAATTTGATATTTCACTATTATAAAGAGCTTTGTATGCATTAGCATCGTTGGTTAAAGTAGTAATACCCGCTATTTTTAGTGCTTGTTCTGCATAGTTTCTTGCTTCATCCCAATTTTCTAAATATAGGTAGGTACGGGCCAATAAACCATTAGTAGCAGCTTTTCCTAAATATTGGAGTTCTCCTCTGTCTTTACCAGCTGCTTCAAAATGGGATAATGCATTTTTTAGGTCATTGATGATGGCTTCATAGCTTTCGCCAACAGTAGAACGGCTGATTTTAGTCAATGCTTCTTTGGGTTGGTCAATTATGACGATTCCTAGTTCGGAAGAAAAATCTTGTCCATTCACTTTTATTTGGTGCCCATAAATATTAGTAAGCAATAATTGTGCGTAACCTCTTAGAGCATAAGCTTCAGCCATATACATATTAAGTTCTGTTTTTTCATCATCGCTTGCATTGTTATATAGTGCTTGAGAAGCTTGAATTACACGTGCTGCATTATCAGCTGTTTTATAACCATACTCCCAAATACTTTTTAAATAAGTATCTGTATCTGTAAAAGTATAGGTATAAATACCATCAAAATGTCCGGTTTTAGTATTCCAATAAGTAATATCTGTAGGAATATCACCAATAGCTAAAGCATAGTTACCAGCAAATGCATAATAAAATAATTGATAATAAGTTCCATTTAATGCTGTACTAACGTTAGTTACAGTGTTGAGCCCTCCTTCTAGGTCCACTCCTTTATAGTTGTCAGTTTCAAGAAAACTGTCACCACATGAGGAAAGTCCTGTTGCAAATGTAAAAATGGCAATTGCATTTAAAATATATTTTTTCATATCTTTCCTTTATTAAATTTTACCTTATTTAAAAACTTAATTGAATACCTCCGATGAATGTACGGGTTGCTGGATATTGCCACGCAATTACACCATTGGAATAGGTTTCAGGATTATACCCAACAAAATCATTGGATGTAAATGTATATAAATTATCAATGGATATATAAGCTCGTAATTTTTGAATGAATATTTTCTTTGTTAGATTTACGGGCACAGTGTAACCTAAGGTCATGTTACTGATACGTAAGAAATTACTGCTATATAAGAATCTAGAAGAAGTTTGAGTTGCTTTATTGGGATCTCCATAAATATATTGTGGATATTTGGCATCTTTATTTTCTTCTGTCCATGAATTTAATGCAACGTCTTTCAACGGAGTACGATTGGCCATACCAAATCCGGTGAATGAAGCTCCGGAATCGAAAACTTTTCCTCCTAATCTATAGGTAAAGTTCATGTTAAAGTCAAATCCTTTCCAGCTTAAATTTGTACCGAATCCACCTAAAACTTTGGGGTCAGCATCGCCTACATAACGTTTGGCTGCTGCATTGTAGTCGGAGGTCGTTTCGTTGCCTTCTTCATTCAGATACCATAATGGTTTACCATTTTCGCGGTCAACGCCTGCATATTCTTTCATATAGAATTGGCGATAGGGGCGTCCTTCTTCAATAATTTGATAAGTATATTCTATGGGTTCATCTGTAGATAGTTTGATGATCTTATTTTTGTTCCATGTCATATTTGCATAAATATTCCATGTAAGATTATTGTTGTTGATAACAGATGCATTGATAGATGCTTCAATACCACGGTTGCGGATTGCACCAATATTTTGGTATACTGTAGACATACCTGTAGTCATGGACAATGGTACTTCAAACAATGCGTCACTCGTCTCTTCATTATAATAATCGAAAGTAAGATGGATACGATTAATTAAAGATAAATCAAAACCTATATCAAATTTTTTTGAAGTTTCCCATGTCAAATCTGAATTAGAGATGCTAGTGGGAGTCATACCAGGCTTTTCGTTATAATTGTATCCGGAAGAATAGAAACCACGTGCTGCATACCAATCGATATCTTGATTACCTACGGTTCCGTAAGAGGCCCGAAGAGTGGCATTGGTAATAATAGAATTATCTTTAAGAAATTCTTCTCCACTTACACGCCATTTTCCACCAACAGACCAAAAGTTACCCCAACGATGATTTGAACCGAAAACAGAGGAACCGTCACGGCGGAATGAACCAGATACATAATATTTATCCTCGTAAGAGTAGTGTGCATCCATAAAATATGATGCCAATCGAGCTTCTTTCTTATAATATTCCGATCCTTGAGGAGTTCCAGCAGTAGAAAGGTCGGTTTTTCCATCAGCTGCAAATGGGAAATCAGAGCCTGAATAATATTCATAGAAATAATTCTTTCGTTGCATCTCTTGACCTAATAACAAGTTAATATTGTGTTTGTCAAAAGTATAGTTCCAACCTAATACATTGTTCCACGTAATTGTTGTATAACGAGAATTGTACTGTTGACCTAATCCATTATAATCAACAGCTTGTGGATTATATAATGCACTCCAATATTGATATTGACGTAAATCAGCAATATTTACACCTAAGGTAGTTTTTGCATAAATACCTTTTCCGAGATCAATCTGCAAATATGGGTTGAAGTTCAATGTTTGATTATTGTTTTCATTGATTTCACCAGCTTTTTCATCATATAAAGCTAGAGGATTATAATTACTGATATTGGCATAACTTCCATCTTCATTATAGAAAGGCATCATAGGATTCATAGAACTTATAGCTGCTACAGTAGCGCTGGACATAGAGCCACTTGTAGCTTGTGAAAAGCCGTTTTGGGTAGAATTACTGTATGAAGCATTGACACCGATAGTAAAGCAACTGAACTTAGAGTCTAGGTTCAAACGTCCTGAATAACGTTTCATGTCAGAACCAATAATCAATCCTTCAGTATCTAAATAACCTAAACTAACATAATAACCAGTAGAACCAGAACGTCCTTGGAGGTTTACATTGTAGTCTTGGTAGTATCCTTTACGGGTGATAGCATCCATCCAATCGTAGGATGAAACACCATCCCAACCATAACCTTGATATACTTTTTTCAAATAATCATAGCTCTCATCATAGGTGTTACCATAAGCAACAGAACGTCCATGAGCAAATAGATTCATAGATTCTTGAGCATTGGCGTAATCCATATTATGATTTCCCATTGAAACAAATCCTTGTTTAATGTCTAAGTTGATGCTCATTTTTCCCTCTTTTCCTTTTTTAGTAGTGATTACAATAACGCCATTAGCTGCGCGTGAACCATAAATGGCTGTAGCCGCAGCATCTTTTAGAACTGTAACACTTTCAATATCAGAAGGGTTGATTGCGGCCATCGGATCAAAATTATTATTTGTAGTCGTACTCATACCATCTGTTTCAGAGTTGACAGGCATTCCATCTATTACATATAATGGCTGAGTGCCTGAATTCAAAGAACCACGTCCACGAACATAAATCTCGCTCCAAACACCAGGCATACTGGTAGAGTTGCTCATTTGTACGCCTGGTACAGCTCCTTCTAGTGCTTTCACAAAATTAGCATCAGATTTTTTGGCTATAACATCTTCACCAATAATAGCAGCAGCACCAGTAAATGAAGCTTTGCGTTGAACTCCATATCCTGTTACTACCACTTCTTCAAGCACTTCGGCATCCGACTTCAAAGTGATATTAACAGTCTGTTTTATAGCTACTTCTTGTGTAGCCATTCCGATAAAGGAAACTACCAAAGTCTTTGCGGAACTTGGAACATTTGA
>OJNY01000832.1_pt1 | contig 21946 bp, 15 predicted proteins | sample 1597931 | NCBI WGS metagenome assembly OJNY01 (sample SAMN01915209, study PRJEB22387) | human gut metagenome | isolation source: stool | host: Homo sapiens | place: USA
AAAACAAATTAAAATACGAAAAATATATTATGAATATATCCCTGATCGGAAGCGTTCTGTTTATGATCGCAGAAGGTGTTATGGCATTTTGGACGAGATCACATTCTATTTTGATGGACTGTATCTTTGATTTGACAGATCTGATCATGATCGGTCCGTTTTTATTACTGGTGCCATTGCTGTATAAGCCGGTAACAGAGCGCAGGCCATACGGTTTTGCCCAGGTGGAGTCATTGTTTGTCGTTATTAAGTACAGTGTGCTATTGGCGATCACGGTCCGACTGGTTTGGGATAACTTTTATGCAATATTGCATGGTGGTCGTGAAGTGGACGGCGGTAAGATTGCAGTGTTTGAGCTGATTGTTTGTGCGTGTTGTCTGATCGTTTATATGTTACTGCATTATTTTAGCAGACGTTATGCATCTATGACGATACAGGCAGAGATTTACATATGGAAGCTGGATGTGATCTCCAGTTTGGGTGTTTCTCTTGCATTTTTTGTAGAACAGTTTTTGCAAAAGACAACATGGAATCATCTGGCAGCTTATATTGATCCGATCGTTGCCATTATCATGTCGTGTTTGCTTTTAGTAGAGCCGGTCAAAATGATCATACACAATGTAAAAAGTCTGATATTGTTTGCACCGGATCAGGAAATCATGGATTCTATCCGGCAGATTGCAGAACATCACATGGATAAGATTCATTATGACATTGAATTTTTGGATGTGATACAGACAGGACGTAAAACTTGGGTTGAGATCTATCTGACCAGTCATAATCGCATTATCAATACCAAGATATTATTGCAGTTACGTAATGATATTCGTGCGGAGCTGCAGCAAGTATTTGACCAGGTATACGTTGAATTGATCCCAAGTTTGCCAGACGAATAGACTTGCGCAGAAACTAAAACTTCCCATACCGGAAGCTACTGCAAGAACCACATATTGCTTATTATGTCAAAGCATGCTAAGTGTTTTGCAGCCACAATATAGCGGCTTCTGCCGACAGAGAACTATAGTAATTGCCTTGCCGCTTTTTCGTTTTTGGTGATTTCTAAATTTTGTTGTCTCTGATGATTGATCTACATGCCCTTCGGAAACTCGAAGTCCCGGAAGCAAGGTATGGGAAGTTTTAGTGAGAGTAATTAGAAAAGGCACTGTTCCAACGTGGATCACGTTCGAACAGTGCCTTTTTGGTGTAAAAATGGACTGTAACCTTATTCTGCGCTTTGCATCACTTTGCGGAAAGCAGGAATGATCTGGGCAGCAATAACTGCTTTGACAAGATCTAAAGGAATGAATGCGACAAATCCGGATAAGAAAGCAACTTTCCAAGAAAGGCCGGCATTAACCTTCCAAAAGAGCATTCCGATGATATCGATCAATACAACGCCGACAATAGCAGCAATTGTGTATAGGATTCGATTGTATTTTTTGCCGCGGATCAGTGGAAGTACAATGGCGATCACTAAGAAAGAGAATGTGTATCCACCGAAAATATTTGTCAAATATCCAATGCCGGAACCACCGCCAATAAATACCGGAAGGCCGATAGCGCCAAGAGCCATCCACACTAATATCGTGATGAAAGATTGACTGAGTGGGAACAGCAATGCGATGACGATAATAACAAAGTTTAACAATGTAATATGAGGACTACCCGGGATCGGCAATGGGATGCTGATATAAGCAGAAATACATAAAATAGCTGCAAATAATGCCATCATTGTAATGGACTTTGTAGTAAAACCGGTTTTGTTTGTTTTTGTTTCCTGATTCATTTGTTTCCTCCAATGTAAAAGTATTATTATGACGGTTTACAACCGCACAACAAAGAGTAGTATAAAACATTTGAATGTATGTGTCAACTGAAAGAATTAAAAGTTTACTATAGCCTTGTGGGCAGGGTTGTACAGTCTTTTTTAATTAATTGGAAAATCTTTCCGCTTTTTTCAATGTAATTGAGACTGCATATTAGGTTTAGGCAGCATTATAGAAAAATGTACTATATAAAGCAAAAATTACATAAAAAGTTTGTAAGATTTTGAGAATTGAATGAATTATCTGCTTGGTAATATAATGAAAGGTGTGTCTGTGTCCGAAATACAATATGAGGTTTCTAAAGATATGGACTCACGATCAGATTCACAGAAAGGATGGGGAATGGAATGAAAAAAACAAAGCAAGTTATGGCATTGTTACTGGCACTTGTTATGGTAGTCAGTATGATGCCGTCCAATGTTCAATTCGTAGCTGCTACAGCAGCGGAAGATAAGATTGAACTTGGTGATGAGACATGGTCGGCAGATGGTCAGGCCTATACGTTTTCTGATGTAACAGTTAGTTTTAAGAGTGATCAGAAGATTTTTTGTATCTCGGTAGACAATGGAGGATACTTCAAACTTCCGAAAAAGATCGATCTTGGTAACATGAGTAGTTCGTCTGATAGGATGAATGGTTTGACCAAAAGTGGTGAGTATACGTCTAGCTTGTCCGGCGACGAAGAGCTTAGCTCTATGACTGTGATCGGAAGCGATATTACAGATGAGCAGATCAAAAACTTTTTGACGCAGGTTGTTTTTTATACGGGAACGACTGATCAGACAGTTAAGCAGATGATTTCCGTTGTCGCCAACTCCTGCAGCCTGCCGGATGGTAACTCAACGGCTATGGCAATTGATGGTAAATTACACTTTTATAAATATGTAGAGTTCCCGAGCGGAGACAACACATCGACATGGGCAACAGCCTACAAAGAGGCGAAGAAGTCTGTCTTTGAAGGATTAAAAGGTTATCTTGCAACGATCACCAGTGAGAACGAGGAGAAATATTTGTATAGCTCTCTGGGTGGCGATCTGCAAGCTTGGATCGGTGGAGCCAGAACATTGCTTCCAAGAGATGGTTACGATGGATTTGTACTGGATTCGAATGAGATTACCGATGAGGCGTTAAAACCATTGGATGATAGCAATAAGATCGTGCGTAAATGGTCTTGGTTATGCGGTCCGGAGGCAGGAACGACATTTTATGAGACGGGCGAGTCCGGTAATGTATATGGCGGTTCGGTATGTGATGGCCAGTACGCCGACTGGAATAAAAATGAGCCGAATAACAGCTATAGTGGTGGCGGTACTTCTGCATATTATCAGGAGTATGCATTAGAATATGGTTTTGAGAAGGCAAACTGGAATGATTATCATCCAAACAATGTTTCACGTTCTATGTGGGGAATCAAAGGTTACATTGTTGAGTACAGTCCATATGCTACGAGCGGTGAGAGTGGCAAAGAAGATGTTGACAACAAAATGATAACACCAAGTACGACAGAGCTTGTGGTCATTCAAAAGAGTAAACCGAGACTGAATGCAGATAATCTGGTACTTAGTAAAGAACAGGCGAACAAGCTGACAGAAGCGACAGTTAAGAATCTTGCGAATACTAAGGGAAGCTATAATGGTACAACGGCAGATGCGTCCAGCTCGAATATTACAGTGGACAGTGGTCAGCTTACAACGGTTAAGTCAGCAGAGGCGGGAACTTCTAATAAGCTGACATTCTCTTATAAATATGATACCGGTGCAGCTGATGTGGTAACGAAGGATACAACGGTTTATGTTACTGATGTTGCTAATACAGGGTCCACAAGTACTAATAATACGACAACAATCGGTGCCAATAATGTTTCCGTTACAACGGATGATCTGGCTGCCTGTGCCGATGAGGACAAAGTTGCAGAACTGATCCGTTCTAAGGCAGCACCGGTTGCAGTAAAAGATGGCAAGGCAGCAGTTTCTGCTGATATTACACAGAAGAGCAGCGAAGTAAGCAAAGCGTCGACAGCAGGTACCTATAAAGTAACATATACCTATAACGGCGTGGATACAACGATCAACGTAACGGTTACAGATTCTAATCAGGTAGCGAAAGTGACTGCTGATAATTTTGAGGTGGTAAGAGGAAGCGGAAATCTTACCGCAGCAGATGTTATCACAAAGTCAAATGCGCAGGCGAAGAACAGTTCCGGTACTGTAATCCCGGGTGCAACGATCGATGTAGATGACACTGATCTTGCAACATTGAATGATAAGATCAAAAATGGTCCGGCGGGAGATTATACGGTTAAAGTATCATCGAATGGAAAGACCTGCGATGTTACAGTAACAGTTCGTGACCGCAACGTCACAATCGATGCTAACGATTTTATTATCACGGAAGATGAACTGCTTTATGCGAATAAAGATATAATTAAGAGCAAAGCAAATGTTCGAGGTACCGATGAGGGAACCGCATTTGATTTCAATGATGCGGATGCTATGGACTCTACGGCATATAATGAACTGAAACAGGTTAAGGCCGGCGGCTCCAAGGATCTTACCTTTACCTATACCGATGCAAATGGTAAAACCACAACATCCGATCCGATCACGGCGTTTGTTGTGAAAAATAAAGAAACAAATGCAGCATCAAAGACAACAATCGGTGCGAATAATGTAACATATACGACAGATCAGTTAAAAGCATTAGGAGCAACGGAAGCAATCGCTGCGAAGATCAAGAGTGATTCCGGTGTGATCGCTGTCAAAGACGGCAGTAAAGCAGACGCATCGCAGATCACCGTGAAATCCGGATCAGCAACCATTACGAGCGAAACTCCGAAAGGAACTTATTCAGTAACTTATACTTGCAATGGTACTGATGTAGCAATCACAGTAACAGTTGTAGATTCCGGCAAAGTAACAGAAATCACCTCAGATAAGGTTGAACTGGTGGTTGGTGATGCAGCACTCACGGCAGAAGGCCTGCTTACTAAGTCAAATGCTAAAGCAAAAGACGCTTCAGGCAATGTGATACCGGATGCGAAACTTACTGTAGACAGTAAAAAGTTGGACATTATTAATAAACGTCTTATGAATGGTCCGACAGGTAACTATAGCGTGACAGTTACGACAGAAGATGGTTTTACAGCAGACATTAATGTGTCTATCCGTAAGCCGGTTGTTTCAATGACAGCAGAAGATTTCATGCTGACGAAAGAGACAGCTGCAGCACTGACAGGTGAGACTGCGGCCAAGGATTACGCTAAGGTTGGTGTAACCCGTGAGGGAACAACAGTCGCAGATCCTTTTGATAAAATAACAGCAAATCCGGATGATCTTGCAAAGATAGTGGCAGGTAACAGTGGTACTATTGGATTTAAATACGAAAACGGTAAATATGAAACCGGTTCCGTAACTGCGAAAGCAACGGTCGTTGATGTAAAATACAGCGAGACAAAGGGAACAGATCGGATTACGATCGGAGCAGATAATGTTACACTGGATTATAAGGATATCAGTTCTTTGCCAGAAGATGAGTTAAAAGACCTGATACGCAAGAATGCAGATCCGGCCGCAACAGATAATGGTGCGCTTGCTGATCCGAGTGGCATTACCGGACCGAAGTTGGTCAAAGATGGTGACGGATACAAAGCAACCTTTACCTACAAAGATGTGCCGGTTACAACGGATGTTGTGATAAGCAATGTTCCGGCACAGGGCGAGGTAAATGCATCTGATTGTATCTTCTCGTTAGATGACATTGGAAAACTTACTGCAGACGATGTGATCCGCGCTGCTTTGTCAAAATACACGGATAAAAATGGGGTTACTGACAATGGAGAGGGTGTTGTACTGACACAGGAGTCATTGGATGCGATAAACAGAATGACAGAGCCGGGAACATTACCGCTCACGTTCACAGACAAGTCAGGAACCATTGTTAAGAAAGTAACAGCAACTGTCGTTCAGAATCGTCGATATGATACATCTACAGGTAATATTACACTCGGAGCAAATGATTTCTGCATTACAGTAGAGCAGGCAAAGACGATCGTACTGAAGCAGGATCAGACCGATGTTGCCGAGATGCTAAAGAAATTAGGAAATGCGATTGCAACTGATGATGGAAAATTCATTCCATTCAAAGATGCGGCGATCACTGCGGATGCATCAGCAATTCAGGCGGCGAAGGGCAGCTATGAATTAGTATACACATACAAAGGTAAGGTGAACAAAGTAACCGTCACTGTAAAAGATGATGGCTCGGCTGATACGACCAGCAGTGAAACAACTGTACCGGATGTCAATCTGACTGCTAATGATTTCGCAGTAGCAGCAGGCACGGAATCTATTGATGAAACTGCCTTTAAGAAACTTGCAGAAGTGGTAGCAAAATATAATGATGGCTCCAGCGTAGAGAACGTGGCGATCGATGCAGAGGATCTTGCAGTGTTGAATGAGAAGATTCGTGCAAAATCGACCGATAGTGTTTTCGTTAAGGTGTATGCAACCGATAAGAAGACAGGTAAGCAATTGTCAGCAATTGTAAAAGTAACATTGCCAAAGAAGGCGGCAACACCGAAGCCAACAAAGAAACCGGGTACAACAGCAAAACCGGGAAGCGGAATTTCTGCGGATGATATTGCAAAGGAACTCGGCGTAGATAAGGCAACGGCTGAAAAGATTAAGGAGTATGCTGAGAAGACCGGAACTTCTATGGACACCCTTAGAATTACCGATACTGCTGTAAAGAAACTCAAGGATGATAAAGACATTAAGGGCTCTGACTTTAGCAGATTAAAAGCGAGAGCCAATAAGTCTTCCAAGAACAGCATTACGTTAAAATGGGTTAAGCAGAGTGGCGCTGACGGTTATTTGATCTATAGTAACCAGTGTAACCAGGGTGGTAAGAAATACCGCTATAAATTGACTAAGACCATAAAAGGTAAGAATAAGACAACGTGGACACAGAAGAAGCGCAAGAAAGGCAAATATTACAAATATATGGTTGTTGCATACAAATTATTCAACGGTCATAAAGTAACAATTGCCGCTGCACCGACAATTCATTCCGTCACCAAAGGTGGAAAACGTGGTATGGCGAAAGCGGTCAGCATTAAAAAATTGGGCAACAAGAAAAAGAGAGCTAAGATTACTTTGAAAGCAAGAAAGACTGCTAAGATCAAAGCGGTAGAGATTCGTGCGGACAAGAAGAAAAAGATTATGAAACATAGAAAACTTGCGTATGAATCCAGTAATGTGAAGGTTGCCAAGGTAACCGGATCCGGCAAGATCAAGGCAGTGAAAAAAGGAAAATGTAAGATATGGGTATATGCACAGAATGGTGTATACAAAGAAATCAAGGTCACTGTAAAATAGCGAATCATAGCACTTATCTGAGATTTATTCATGTAATGTCAGCGTGGGCGGACCAAGGATAAGTGGTTATGGAATATGCAGGAAACCTATCTGGAATAGAAGTATTTCAGATGGGTTTCCTTACTATTAAGGAGGATACAAAAGAGCATGGACGCAAAGTTACAACACCTTACAGATAAGGTATTGCAAGGTGAAGAGATTAATCGACAAGAGGCAGAGTGGTTGACGCAGATAGATATCGAAGAGTTGGCACAGGGGGCTGACCGTATCCGTCAGGAAAGACAGCAAGACGAATTTGATATGTGCAGTGTGATCAGCATAAAAGGGGGACGATGTTCCGAAGATTGTAAATTTTGTTCGCAGGCGAGTTGTTCTAAAGCGGCAGTGAAGAGTTACCCGCTTCGTGGAACCGAAGAGATCATGGAGGATGCCCAAAAGCGTAGCGCACAGGGAATCCGACATTATTGTTTGGTGGCATCCGGGCATCATCTTAGCGAACGTGAAGTAGATGCCTTGTGTGAAACAGTTCGTGTGATACGAAAGGACACTGCTCTTCGACCTTGTGTATCCGGTGGATTGATGAATAAAGATCAGTTTGTGCGATTAAAGGAAGCGGGAGTAGTACGGATCCATAATAACCTGGAAACTTCACGTACACATTTTGCTAAAGTATGTGGAAGCCATACGTATGATGACAAAATTGCGACGCTGAAAGCAGCAAAAGAGGCTGGATTATCCTTATGCAGTGGGGGCCTTTTTGGGATTGGAGAGTCTATGGCGGATCGACTGGATCTTGCCTTTACACTGCGCGAGATTGCACCGGACACAGTTCCAATCAATCTGTTAGACCCGGTAGAGGGCACACCGATGGGACATAATAAGGTATTAACGGAAGAAGAAGTTCGACGCATTATTGGTGTTTTTAAGTATATTTTACCAAATCAGATGATACGTCTGGCGGCGGGGAGAGATTACCTGGAGGATACAGGTCTTCGGTGTTTTCAATCCGGTTGCAATGCGGCGATCACGGGAGATTTGCTGACGGTCATGGGAACGTCCGTAGAAGGTGATCTGGATGCAGTGAGAGCCTTGGGGTACCGGTTGTAAGATGAATAAAAAAGCATTTTCCTATACCTAAAAACAGAGCAAAACCAGCGTTTTGCTCTGTAAGAATTGCAATACCAAAAAAAGAGAAGTCATATATGACTTCTCTTTTGATCTAATGCGGAAGAAGGGACTTGAACCCTCACGTCGTTGCCAACACTAGATCCTTAGTCTAGCCTGTCTGCCAATTCCAGCACTTCCGCATTTAACCCTTAACAAACTTAAGTATCGTTTGTCACGAACAAGATATATACTACCAGCTTTTTTTACATTTGTCAACACTTTTTTATTATTTTTTCAGCTGAACTGTTACGCCAAACTTTTTAAATATAAATTTAATGTTTTTGATACCCCTATATACTTGTTTTACCATACACTACAATGTTATAATATATATGGATGTCTTTATCTGAAAATAGGAGGGAGATGATAATAATGAAAACGAAAAAACTATTTACGGCTAATTTGCGTCCCGGAATGATTGTTGCAGAATCCGTTTATACATATAACGGTCGGCTCATCATTCAGGAAAACACTGAACTTACACCGGATATAATTAGTAAACTAAAGCACTATGCCATTAAAACAGTATATATACTTGTTAATGATTCACCTGAAAAGACTGAAAACACTAACAATAATGATAATTACAATCAAAAACCAACATACTTTGAACGAATTGAGCAGTCAGAAGATTTCAAAAAATTTCATTCACAATTTGATTCATGCCTTACAGGATTCAAAAAGACATTAAATGATATGATAATAAAAAACGGCGACGGACTTGTCGATGAAATGATTTCAGAAATAGAAAGCATACTCGAAAGATCCAGGAATCCACTTCATCTTCTTGAAATGATGCAATGTATGCGTGGATACGATGATTTGACATACGCCCACTCTATAAATGTTGCACTTATATGTAATGTTATTGGTACATGGATGAACTTAAGCCATGATGATATTGAAACGCTTATGATAGCGGGAATGTTGCATGATATAGGAAAGTTGCGTATTCCACCTGAAATCATCCAAAAACCTTCAAAGCTTACCGATAACGAATATGCTATTATCAAAAAACATCCTGAATATGGTTATGAAATCCTTTCAACCAAAAATTTAAACTCTAAAATAAAACTTGCTGCACTTCAGCATCACGAACGATATGACGGAAAAGGCTATCCAAATGGTTTAAAGAGAAATGAAATCGATTTATTTTCAGGTATTGTCGCCATTGCAGATGTTTATGATGCAATGACCGCCAACAGAGTATATAGGAAAGGAATTTGTCCGTTCCCTGTCCTTGAACATATGGAGCTGCAAAAAGAACTCTACGAACCGGGAGCATTATATAAATTTATTGAAAGAACTGTTGAAGCCTACATCAATACAGAAGTAAAATTATCAAATGGCGATGTTGGTCGTGTTGTATTGTTAAATAAAAACTTTCTCTCAAGACCTATTGTCATATCAGACACAAAAACATACGATCTTTCAAAAGATTTTCACCTGCACATTGATACATTGCTTTAGAAACATAAAATTCCAAAAGGATATGTAGTCAGGCAAATATTTCCGGTAAGCTCTGCTTACCGGTTTATAACACGATTACAAAAACTTCTCTGATAATGAAAAACACCATAGGATACAAGATTTAAATGCTGTTCACACTCTGTTTTAAAAACTGATAATTACAGCTCTAAATCTTAAATTCTATGGTGTTTTTATTTTACAATTTCGGCAGATATATGAACATAAGATATGCCCATCTTATTATCATACCGGTAATAATGATAACTATCTGAAGTATAATATCAAACCATTTTTTCTTTACTTTCTGCTCTCCGGTTTTGGCATCTTCTTCTATAAGGTCAATTTTTGGTGAACACCTCTTTATCATCCAGATATAAAATCCAAGAACAACAAAGTATCCCAAAAACATAACCGCCCCTAAAAGCTGTGACAAGCCATCTCCTTTAGGACTGTATGCTGCTGCACTTCCCGATGCATTTGTAAGTTTCGTAAAAGCGGAGTAAAGATAATCAAGAGAAATATATCCCAATACCAGACTGATAATAGAAAAAATCAATCTTCTCCACCATTTCATCATGCGATAATTCCTCCTGTTTAATACTTATTATGCATGTTTGCTATGCATACTCATCAAAATTCATTCCGGATAATATCATGCTGTCTCTTTCCATCTTTGAAATCTCATATGGATTGTTTGTATTATTATATGAGACATTCTGTGCATCTGCATATTTTGACTTGACTTCATCTGCTTCTTTAGTGTCATATGTCTCACTTGTCTTATCATTTCCATAAACAACAGCATATTTTGACTTGTCCTGTTCGCCATCAACAGGCTGTGTGCTTTTAACCTTTGTTACCGGAGTAACAGGATTGTTCTGTATCTGGTTAAAATGTGAATTTCCATATGTATATATACTGCTGATATTGTTCATTCCATTGATACCACTTATCTGCATAAAAATCACTCCTTGTCAAATTCATATATAGACTTATCCTAAACCATCTTAATATTCCTATATAATCAATTATACTCTCCTTTTTTCTTCAATGCAAGATAGTTTCTTGTATGTTCATCTCAAATGGCTTTAATGTAATCTGTTCTTTCCCGACAATAACTTTCTGCTCTTTTTCGGTATTGTTAAATATAAAACGCCACTTTTTATCACCATAACGATACGTAACTTCCACACCTTTTTGAAGTCCGTCTATTATGTCAAGCTGCTGCCTTTTGGCAATCTCCCTTGCAAATCCTATACTTGCGTCACGATTTAATACTGTACCAAAATAATAGACTTCTCCATCACCATATTTATTTCTTGTGACAGCCGCAAAATCTTTATAAAACTGATCATCATATCTTGCAAGCACTTCCACATTTTCGTTTTCTTCTATTATATCGCACCATCGTTTTCCAATAATTTTCACTTTTCTTATTTCTTCATTTGAATTTACATCGTTGTCACTATTTAATGCATAGTCTGATTTTTCAACTTCCTTATTTTGGCTTTCTAAATTATATTGTGATGTTGCATTTTCTTCTCTTTCACTCTTTAAGGCATACTTCGACTTTTCAGCAAATTCATCCGACAATCTCAGCCTCACTTCCATACCATCAGGCAACGCTTCATATTCAGTCACTTTTATTCCCGTGAGTTCGGAATATATCGTCGGCAGTTGTTCCATAATACATTTATTATTATAATCCCTCTCACCTGAACGATTCGTTAAAATAACGGCAGCTCCATTATTTGCCGCTCTTTCAAGTTCTTTTAATGTCCCCGCACTCTCAACGAGCATTGTCGGTGCGATGACAATTTTATATTTGTCAAGTCTCTGTGTTTGATTTATAATGTCAACTCCAAGTCCCAGACAGGTAAATGCATCATGCCACTGTTTTAATTGCTCAAGATAATACATTTTCTCCGCCTGATGCTGATTTTTAAATGCATACTCATTGTCAGATGAATACAGTATCGCAATCTCATTTCTGCATATTGTTCCCGCAAGATTTTGGATTTTTTTAACCTCATCACAAAGTCCACAAAACTCCTTATATCTTCTCCCAGGCACATTGCTGTGGTCTATTATCCCATGCCAGTACATCTCAGCACCAGAAACAGCCGTGCGCCATCTGAAATGCACAACGGCATCCGCACCATGTGCGATTGCCTGAAGTGAATACCCCTTTAACATTCCAGGTCTTGTTGTAAGTGACATAGGCATCCAGCTTCCAACACTTCCGCTTAGCTGTTCCATAATCCAGAAGTTTTTATTTTTTATGCCACGCATCAGGTCAAGGTGAAATGCATGCGAATACAAGGTTTCATCATCTTTTGGCAGATTTGTAAGCGGATAATTGTCATATGATACAACATCAAGATTTTCAAACATATCATAAAAATCAGGCATATTCTCACATAGCCAGTTGTTTGTCGTAATAAATTTATCAGGAGAGATTTTTCTGATAATGTCCGACTGAAACTTAACATAATCGCAGGTGCTCTCAGATGCGTATCTGTTAAAGTCAAGGTTAAGCGATGGATTCAGCCATTTCCCATTTTCATTCATCGGCGGCATAATCTGTGAAAAATCACTATACTCACCGCTCCACACATTATTTCCATATGCCTTATTGACCGCCTGTATCGTACCATATTTCTTCTTAATCCATTCCCTAAAAGAACTTTTACACACATCACAGCAACAGTGATTTGCCTCAAGCTCATTGTCAATCTGATAACCTATAACATATTTATTGTCCTTATATCTCTCGACCATATGCGTGATTATCTTTTTAGAAAGTTCCCTGTAAACAGGGCTGTTCAAACACCTGTGTCCTCTTATCCCAATGGAAATCCTATTTCCCTTTTTATCAATCTGGATAATCTCCGGATACTTTTTAAAAAGCCACTGTGGAGGTGTGTTAGTAGGCGTACACAAAACAACATATATATCCCGGTCCTCAAAAAGTTTAACCGCCCTGTCAAGCCACTCAAAATCAAAATCGCCCTCATCCGGTTCAAGTCTGCTCCATGCGAACTCAGCCATACGGACAATTTTAACTCCCGCCTTATGCATCATATCCGCATCATTAACCCATAGTGACTCATCCCAGTGCTCCGGATAATAGTCCACACCGATATTTATTCCCACTGGCAATTTAATCTTACTATCAGTCATCAAAATTTCCTTTCCTTATCAAAAAACTACACCGCAAAGTCTTAAAAAAATCTCTTATAAAAATCATTCACTGCAAAACTGTCAAAATCTCTTATAAAAAAACTTCACTATGAAACCGTCAAAATTTCTTATCAAAAATCTCCATTGTAAAATTCTCAATACCGTATATAGGCTTGCAAGTGGGTTTCTAATTAACACAAGCAGGCATTGTTGTAACCGCCGGTACTTATGTGCTGTTTTTCAGCACTTTATGTACCGCTGCGAGTTACAAATAGCGAAAGCGTGCCTGCGGCTGTTAATTACAGCCACTTGCAAGCCCTCTCAACCTACATTATTTTCACTCAAGCTTTTTTATCTCAATCAACTGGTCACGCAGCTTCGCCGCCAGCTCAAAGTTAAGTTCTGCTGCCGCCGTATGCATCTGTTTCTTAATCTTTGCAACAAGTTTGTCAATCTCCTTCTCACTCATCGACTCAATATCCTTAGTTATATCCTCGCTGCTTGTCTCAACTTTCTTTGATATACTGATAAGATCTCTTACTGCTTTCTTTATTGTCTGTGGCGTAATGTCATGTTCCTCATTATACTTTGCCTGTATCTTTCTTCTTCGGTTCGTCTCATCTATCGCATTTCTCATCGACTCCGTTATCACATCTGCATACATTATAACACGACCATCAGCGTTTCTCGCCGCCCTGCCTATAGTCTGGATAAGAGAAATCTCCGAACGCAGAAATCCCTCTTTATCAGCATCAAGTATTGCAACAAGCTCTATCTCAGGTATGTCAAGCCCCTCACGCAGAAGATTTATACCGACAAGCACATCAAACACATCCATTCGCATATCCCTAATTATCTCTGAACGCTCAAGTGTATCTATATCTGAATGAAGATACCTCACCCTTATGCCTATCTCCTTCAGATAATTCGTCAAATCCTCTGCCATCTTTTTTGTAAGTGTGTTTATCATTACTTTATTTCCTGCATCAAGTGTCTTTCTTATCTCACCCACTAAATCATCAATCTGACCTTTGACTGGTTTTACGGTAATCTCAGGATCAAGAAGACCTGTTGGTCTTATTATCTGTTCAACTCTTGCAAGCTCATGCTCTTTCTCATACACATTCGGTGTGGCTGATACAAAGAGCATCTGGTTTATGTGGCTTTCAAACTCGTCAAAATTAAGAGGTCTGTTGTCAAGTGCTGACGGCAATCTGAAACCATACTCAACAAGTGTGTTTTTTCTTGAACGGTCGCCTGCATACATTCCTCTTATCTGAGGTATCGTGATATGTGACTCATCAACCATTATAATAAAATCATCAGGAAAATAATCAAGCAGTGTGTGAGGCGGCTGTCCCGGTTTAAGTCCCGACAAATGTCTTGAATAATTCTCTATCCCCGAACAAAAACCTGTTTCACGAAGCATTTCTATGTCAAAGTTTGTTCTCTCTGAAATCCTCTGAGCTTCAAGAAGCTTGTCCTGACTCTGAAATTCTTTTACTCTGTATTCAAGTTCATTTTCTATCCCAATAATAGCTCGATTCATGTTGTCACGGTCTACTACATAATGAGATGCCGGAAATACTACCATGTGCTCAAGTTCTGCCTTTATCTCTCCCGTAAGCACATCTATCTCAGTGATTCGGTCAACCTCATCACCGAAAAATTCTACTCTTATTGCATGTTCTGACTCTGAAACCGGAAATATTTCCAAAACATCCCCTCTCACCCTGAAAGTACCACGCTTAAAATCCATATCATTGCGGGCATACTGGATTTCAACAAGTTTTTTAATAACCTCATCCCTGTCCTTCATCATCCCCGGTCTGAGCGAAACAGTCATGTTCTGGTAATCAATAGGACTTCCAAGACCATATATACATGACACACTCGCCACAATAATTACATCTCTTCTCTCAGTTAAAGCCGCTGTAGCCGAATGTCTTAATTTATCAATCTCATCATTTATCGATGAATCCTTTTCTATATATGTGTCCGATGACGGAACATATGCCTCAGGCTGATAATAATCATAATAAGATACAAAATATTCAACTGCATTTTCAGGAAAAAACTCTTTAAACTCACCGTAAAGCTGTGCTGCAAGAGTCTTGTTATGTGCGATTATAAGTGTGGGTTTGTTGAGTTTCTCTATAACATTTGCCATAGTAAATGTTTTTCCCGAACCCGTAACACCAAGCAAAGTCTGAAACTGGTCGCCCTCCTTAAATCCTTTTACAAGTTCCTTGATAGCCTGCGGCTGGTCACCGGTTGGCTTGTATTCTGAATGTAATTTGAATTTTTGTTGTGAATTTTGCACAAAAACACCTCCCTAAAATTTTATAAATCAGTGTACAACAGTAAAACTACAGTAGATACATCAACGCTTAGATTTAAGAGCTATTGTAAGATAATCCAATGCAGCATTTATCTGATTATCAACTTTATAACCGCTTTCTTTCAAAGCAGTCATTTTTCCGTTACTTTTAACCTTTATATCAGGCTCAAAACCTGTTCCGTGTATATTTATGCCCTTAGGAGTATAATATTTTGATGTCGTGAATTTCAGTCCTGTTCCATCACGGAACGCAAATGATGACTGTACTATTCCTTTTCCGAAAGTCTTTGTGCCAAGAAGTTTCGCTTTTCCATAATCTCTGAGTGCTCCACAAAAAACTTCAGAAGCACTTGCAGAATTGCCATTTACAAGAATAACTATCGGAATCTTTATTTCTTTATCATCCTTTGTGTAATACTCCTCTGCTACTCCGTTCTTATCTTTTGTATATACCACAAGTTTCTTAGGAAGTATCTGATCCAGCATATCAAGTGCGGTGTCCAAAAGTCCACCTCCGTTATCTCTGAGATCTATGATAAGTCCTTTTTCATTTTTCTTTTCCAAACAATCTACAGCACTTTTAAACTGCTTCTTAGTAACTGTTTCAAAGGCACTCACCGAAATATATCCGATATTATTATCAAGCATTTTGTATGAAACAGTATTATCATGAATCACTTCTCTTTTAATATTGAAAGTGATAGGTTTTTTATTTCCTTTTCTCATCACTGAAATGCTTACATTTGTTCCTTTTTTGCCTTTCATTTTTGATATGGCATAAGAACTATCCTTTCCCTGGATATTTTCCCCATCAACCTCAACAATAATATCTCCTTTTTTTATTCCCGCTTTTTGTGCCGGGCCACCCTTTACAACGCCTGCCACCTTTAAATAATTATCGTTTTTCCCCTGTGATATATACGCACCTATTCCACAAAATTCTCCTTTTGTCTTTTCTGAAATATCCTTATATTCATCCTTTGTATAATATGCAGCATATTTATCATCAAGTCCGCTTACCATCGCCTTATAAATAATATCTCCCATTTTGCCATAATCTATATCATTAAGGTAAAATCTGTTTATATACGACGACAATATCTCTGCCTTATCCTTTATCTCTACTGCCTCTTTGGACATTCCATTCTCATCCCATTTCAGACCTGCCGCCACATTGATTTTTCCTGCATATTGAGCAATTGTCAGTGCACTCAACAAAACTAATATGCAGCCTGCCGCCCCCATAATGACTCCACGTAAAAAATCAAAATTAATATCTGTTTCTCTATCTCTGTCCATATTCATGTCTATTTCTCTCCTGTCAGTTTATATCTACATTTGCGAAACTATAACAGTTCAGCCTTGCATTTCTTACTATCATAATCTGTAATGAACACAACATATAACCTGTTTCGCAATCATTTAAATATTTATATGATGATAACACAATATAAAGAACTTTTACACCTTTTATTTATGCACATTTGCAGGTATTTGCAAAACTATCATAACCTACGATTAAATTGTGCAGCTATAACGCCGCATAGCTAAACAATAACAAAACCCCCGAATACACCAAATCAAAGAGTCAGCTCTTTGATTTTGGTACAATCCGGGGGAGATATTATCTTCAATGTTTAAAACTCAAATGTCTCCATATATTTCATGTACTTAACAACCATCAACGCTATCTTAAATGTGATAGCATCATCAAATACTCTGAGGTCAAGTCCCGTACTCTTTTCAAGCTTGTCTAATCTATATACAAGAGTATTTCTATGGATGTAAAGCTGTCTTGATGTTTCCGAAACATTAAGACTGTTTTCAAAGAATTTATTTATCGTTGCGATAGTCTCATCATCAAAATCATCCGGAGTATTTTCTCCAAAAATTTCGCCGATAAACATCTTACACAATGGCATTGGTAGCTGATATATAAGTCTTCCTATACCTAAGCTGCTGTATGCAATGACATTCTGGTCACTGTAGAATATCTTTCCTACATCAAGTGCCATCTTCGCTTCTTTATATGAGCGTGAAACATCTTTTATCTCATTCACAATGGTACCAAATGATACATGCACACTTATCATTGCTTCAGTGTTGAGCATATCGAGAATGACATTTGCCGTCTTTTCCATATCCTCATAACCTTCTTCTTCTTTTAACTCTTTGACAAGAATGATATTTTTTTCATCTACCTGCGTGATAAAGTCTCTTGACTTTCCTGCAAACAATCCCTTAACCGTCTCTAATGCATTTGAATCTTTTTCATCCTTAGTCTCAATAAGAAATACTACTCTGTTTACGCTTGTCTCTATATGAAGCTTCTTTGCACGATTATAAATATCTACGAGAAGGAGATTGTCGAGCAAAAGATTTTTAATAAAATTGTCCTTGTCATAACGCTCTTTATACGCAACAAGAAGATTTTGAATTTGAAAAGCTGCGAGCTTTCCCACCATATAAACATCATCACTGTCACCCTTTGCAAGAATAACATACTCTAACTGATGATCATCAAAAACCTTAAAAAACTGATATCCCTGAAGCACCTGACTATCTGCAGGAGATTCAACAAATGCCATAACAGCATCTTCGTACTCTTCGACATTGTTTATAGTTGTGGCAAGTGCCTTTCCTTCTGTGTCCATAACACAAATATCAATTCTGGTAATATTTTTAAGTCCGTCTATAGTAGTCTGTAAAACCTGATTAGATATCATAAATTCCCTCCAATATCTGTTGATTATCTATTTTAATTTTAATATATTTTTTCACTCCATTAGTTTACTATACCATCAATTTGCACAAAAGTAAATACTCCATAAACAATATATCCATATTTCACATATTATTCCATATAAAAATTGTGCATTTTAACAAAAACAAATATATTTTTACATTATAATACTCTGTAACACACAATTCTCATTGACTCATCTCTATATTACGAGCATTTTCCCAGACATCAAAAAATGCCGCTATACCCAAAGTATAGCGACATTTCTATTTGTATGTTTCTCACATAAATTACATTTTTAAATCTAATTCAAAACACCTGCTACAAACTAGTTTGTAATAACTTTCTCTGTTTCTTTATCAAATACATGAATCTTGCTTGTATCAAGTGCAATCTTAATAGTATCACCAGGACGAGCTGTTGTACGAGGATTTACACGAACTGTAATGTCAAATCCTTCAACTGTGAAGTATAAGAATACCTCAGCACCAAGCATTTCGTAAACTTTTACAGTAGCCTCAAGAACATTGTCTGTACCATTGTTTACATAGATTTCCTCATCCTTAATATCCTCAGGACGAATACCCATGATAACATCTTTATCAATGTAACCGCCTTCAACAAGCTTTTCTGCCTTTCCTTCAGGGAGTTTAACTGAGTATGTACCAAACTCAAGTTTAACATCTGAACCATCTTTAACTGCTTTACAGTTGATGAAGTTCATCTGAGGTGATCCGATAAATCCTGCTACGAATACATTGCAAGGTTTTGTATAAAGATCGATAGGTGAAGCAACCTGCTGCATAACACCATCTTTCATAACTACGATACGAGTACCAAGTGTAAGAGCCTCTGTCTGATCATGTGTAACATAGATAATTGTAGCTTCAAGTCTCTGGTGAATCTTAGAAATCTCGATACGCATCTGTACACGAAGTTTTGCATCCAGGTTTGATAAAGGCTCATCCATAAGGAATACCTTAGGATTACGAACGATTGCACGACCCATGGCAACACGCTGTCTCTGACCACCTGATAAAGCCTTTGGCTTACGGTCTAAGAGATGCTCAATATCAAGAATCTTAGCTGCTTCATGAACGAGTTTGTCAATCTTCTCCTTTGGAGTCTTTCTAAGTTTAAGACCAAATGCCATGTTATCATAAACTGACATATGAGGATAAAGTGCGTAGTTCTGGAATACCATCGCGATATCTCTGTCCTTTGGCTCAACATCATTTACAAGAGTATTTCCGATCCATAACTCACCTGAAGAAATTTCTTCAAGACCTGCAATCATACGAAGTGTTGTAGACTTACCACAACCTGAAGGTCCTACGAAGATGATAAACTCTTTGTCTGCGATGTCAAGGTTGAAGTTTTTAACTGCCTGGAATCCGTTTGGATATGTTTTACAAATGTTTTTTAAAGATAAACTAGCCATTATATGTGTCCTCCTAAATTTTACAACTCATTTTACTATGCAGTACCATAATCATGTAACAATACTGCCTGTGATTCTTCTACATATAACCAAATCATTTGTTGTAATTTAGTTATAATGTTCTTTTTTCGTGACTCACATTTAACATGGTTTTATAATACACTATCTTAAAATATTTTACCATAGGACAATTAGCCAAATAAATTTTACACTTTTTGTGCAAAGAGTATATATTATTGCGTTTTTTTCGTTTTATCATGAAATGTCACAATAAACACCGTCTAAAACTGTTTGTTTTTACCAATAGATTGTTACTTTTTAGTAAAAATGTTCAAATCATTGGTCATTTTTTGTGTTATATCTGTCTATTCTTTTACTGAAAAACTTTGCTTTCATAAATTTCTGCGGAATTCTTTCTATCGCAAACTTTTCATAAAGCTTTGTAAGACCTATCTTTTCAATCCATACCGGCACTTTTTTCTCTTCTGCCATAATTATCCCTGCAACGCCTCCGATGGCGATACATATCTTTGCATTCAGAAGTTTAACATGCTCTATTATCCATTTTTCCTGAATACTGCTCTCCAGATCAACAAGAAGTATATCCGGCGTGCAACTGTTTATCTCATTCACTATCGCAGCATCCTCTATTTCTTCAGAATAAACACAATCTCCTGCCACTTTCAATTCCGGTTGATTTTTTTTACAATAATTCCTAAGATTTTCGACATCTTCTTCACTATCCGCTACTATGTAAATAACCCTGTCCTGTTTCCAGAGATTTTCAAGCATCACTCCAAAACTTTTGCAGCTTACAACCATTCCGCCTGCTTCAAGCATATCAACCTTATAATTTGTAAGCAATGCTTCCTCACCTGGCAGAAAAAGTTCTGCCTTATCTATTATCTCATGATATTTGTCATCTTCTGCCGCATGGTTTATCATATCCGCAGAGGCAAATAATATCACATCCATTTTATCATCTTTAAGATATTCATTTATTTTTTCAATAAACACATCATTGCTGAGCATATCAATATCAATACCCATTATTTTTACTGATGACTGCATATTTTTTACCATGCCTTTCATTCTATCTATAAACTTTACAAACTTATCAGCCTTAATCATACCTGCATTTCAAAAAATGCACGTCACTTTAATTATGGCGTGCATTTTAATTTTATCCGGTGTTTAATTATTTGCATCAGTTGTTCCTATTATAATCTTTATATCATAACCGCTTTCTACGGTACCTGTCTCGATAACAGGATTGCTAAAATACTGTGCTAAATCCTTACCTGCACCATTTTCTTTTACGATAATCTTTGTCTGTGTCAAAGTTTCTGCAGAATAATCGCCTATTTTTTTCACCTTAAATCCGGCACTCTCAAGTTTTGTCTTTGCTGCTGAAGCAAGACCACTTATCCTGCTGCCGTTGAGAACAAGTATGTTCTTGCCCTTTGATGACTTTCCTGAACTTTTTGACACTTTCTTAAAACTCTGAGACTGTGTATATGGTGTAGTATTTTTTACAAGCTTATTTATAAAAGTTTTTGAAGCTTTTGTATCTATCTGAAAAATATTCTCTGAATACATTCCCGGTATTCCCCAATAATGGAAATATTCAGAATTGAGCTTCTCGTAACATTCTACATAACCAATCTTATTATATACGGTAAGATTTGAATCAACTCTTTCATACTGTTCCTTTATAAATTCAGCAATCTTAGTCTGATCTCCATTTAAATCTTTAAGCTGTTTTAAATAAGACTCACTTGCTACATTTATCTTTTCAGTTACCGTGACACTTTCATTACTGCCTGATGCCGAAAGCGACTGCGGCTTAAACTTAACATTTACATTTCTTCTCGAATAATGATTTACATATGTTTCCTGATTGATAACCGTATAGTAACTTATCTTTATGCCGAGAGCCTTTTCAATAATAAGCTCACCATATCCGTATGCATCTTCATCCTTGTCAAAGTACTGCTTAAGTCTTCCTAATCTTACAATCTGCGGTATTTCCTGATTTACGGTACTTAATCTCTGATACATATCAGTAGGTATAGTATAATCCGTTCCTACCGGAATCGTTATATAATCCATATTATTTGTTTTCGTATTGCAAATCTCAAGCATGAGATGTGAAATCTTCTTATCGTTACTTACATATATAAGATTTTTAGAAATCTCATCTGTCTGAGCCTCATCCAAAATATCCTTAATCTCATTTGAACTCGTTCCAACCTTTTCAGAGTTGTTTGAGAGAATCGTATATGAAATCTTATAACTTGCAAAGCCCACGGCAAGTATGATTATTATGCCCAATACTGACTTTAATAAACTCAAAGCAAATATCTTTGCCACACTTTTCTTTTTCATAATTGTACCTTT
>OJNY01000838.1_pt1 | contig 21818 bp, 20 predicted proteins | sample 1597931 | NCBI WGS metagenome assembly OJNY01 (sample SAMN01915209, study PRJEB22387) | human gut metagenome | isolation source: stool | host: Homo sapiens | place: USA
GAGATCACCTATCTGGGCAATCAGCTGGAGTCAGAATTTGGCGGTGACAGGTGTTTCGGCGTCCTTGCCAATATGGATTTCATTATGATCAGCACATACGGGCCAGAAGGGGAAACTCCGGAACTGGTTCTTTATAAAAAGAGGTAGTATAATGAGTTAGGTTATTGCATCAATAATCTTTCACAATTTATATTACAGGGGGAAATACATATGATACAATGTGCCGGATGTGGCAGCAATCTGGTATATGATATAGCAAGAAAGAAAATGTACTGCAAAGCATGTGGAAATGAATACGAGCCGGAGAGTGTCGACAAGGATGAGGACAGCGAGGAACGCAAGCTTATGGAACTTACTGTATTCATTTGTCCGCAGTGTGGTGGGGAGATATACAGTACAGATGAATCAGCGACGGGATTCTGCAGTTACTGTGGGGCAGCAACTATGCTTTCCAGCCGGCTGAAAAGCGAGAGAAGACCAGATTATGTGATACCGTTTGCGGTGACGAAGGACATGTGCAAGGCATCATATGCCACAGTTATGAAGAGGGCGATATACGCGCCGAACAGACTGAAACACAGACGAAATGTGCAGGAGTTCCGTGGAATCTACATGCCTTATTGGCTGTGTGATGTTGACCAGAAAGGTAAAACCGCTGTCAGGGCGACGGACAGCTATACTTCAGGGGTTGATACAGTCAGTCATACGTATAATGTAAGATGCTTTGCGGATAATCATTACGAGAATATAACCATGGACGCATCATCGCTGTTTCCAGATGATCTCAGCAGCAAGGTGGCACCATTTGACTCGGCGGATATGAAGCCATTTTCCATGGGATATCTGAGCGGATTCTATGCGGATCTGCCGGATGTGGATTATAAGGTTTACAGGGATAAGATAGCGCAGGTGACAGGAGATATGGCGCATGATGTGATGATGAGGAAGATAAAGCATCATCTATGTACATATGATGCTATCGGTGAACCGGAGGAGCCATTGTCAGAAACGATGGATATAAAGATCACTGGAGTAAAGACCGGGTTGTTTCCGGTATGGCTTTTGTCATACAAGAACGGTAAGCGTATTGCATATGCAGCGGTAAATGGCAGCACAGGAAAAGTGGCTGCGGATATACCGCTTGATATCGGCAAGTTCCTGCTGGGATGCCTGATAGGAGTGGCACCATTATACTTTTTGCTGAACTTATTTCTTACGGTGAGACCTGGCGTTCTGCTCGCATTTGTATCTGCGATAGGTGCGCTTGTGACCATGATATATTGCGATGAGATGGAGAAGATAGCGGATGTAGAGACACATGAAAATGATGTGGGATTCTTCGCAAGGCATACACTCAATGTAAAGAAAAGTGTAGGCAGGAAGAAAAAACTACAAATAAAAAAGCTACAAACAAAAAAGCCACAAAAAAATACAAAAAGAAAATTAAAAAATAAGATAACTTCATTTATAAAGTTTTCTTGTTTTCTTGAAGTCATACAGCTGATAGCATGCATGATATTATTTTTCTGCCTGAAGTTTGGAATAAATCCTTTACTTTTTAACTGGGATATTATGGGAAAGGCCAGTTATGTTGTGGCGGTCATCTCGTGTCTGGTTGCCATTTATGGAGCAGTAAAAGGCATAGCAAATGTGAGAAGAGTAAAAAGAAAAAGTGGTGTCATGGGATTATTTATTGCATTTGCCACCATTCTGTCTGTAGCGGTCGTGTTGATAAAACCGGTTATGGACAAGTATTATTATGGATGCGTGATCCTGGTGTGTGCTGCAACCATTCTGACGCTTATAGACCTGGTTATCAGCCACAACCGGATGTCCACAAGACCACTTACGCAGTTTGAGTACAAGGGAGGTGATCATCGTGCGTAGAGCGATAATTGGCAGAGGGGTGATCACTGTAATGATCATGCTTCTGTTTTGGGTTATGGGATGTAATGGTGTAGTGACTGCTCAGGCATCTGAGAAGGATCAGGATGATTCGTATAGTCACCAGCATGAAGTGGTAATCAAAGATGATGCAGATGTGCTGACTGAAAGTCAGGAGGCACAATTGACGGAGACTATGAAGGGGACTGCCCGTTATTGCAATGTATTGTGTGTTACATCGAACCTTATGTACAAATCTACAGCATACCATGCGGAATCTGCCTATAAAAGAGAATTTGGCACCCGCGATGGCGTTATGTTCTTCATTGATATGCGTAACAGACAGATATACATCTATTCGTATGGCGAACCATACAAGATCATCACCAAGACAAATGCGTATACGATAACAGACAATGTCTATGAATATGCAAGCGAAGAGAAATATTTTGAGTGCGCAAATGAGGCATTCAGGCAGATAAATACGCTGCTGGCTGGAGAAGAGATAAGCCGTCCCATGAAGCATATCAGCAATATACTTCTTGCAATAATATTTTCTATATTGCTTAATTATCTTCTGCTGAAGAAAACATCAAAAGTACATGATATGGGTTCAAAAAATCTGCTTACCGGTACAAAGGTTTCATATAATATGAATCATAAATATGATATGATCAGTGAAACGAGAAGTACAAGATCTGGATCCGGCGGTCATGGCGGAATCGGCGGCGGTGGATTCGGAGGCGGAGGCATTGGCGGCGGCGGTGGAGGCCACAGCTTCTAGCTCCATAAAACCTACATTACAAATAATTAAAGTAAAACCCGCCACTTTTTCCCCATATATCCTTCAAATCCATGCTATACTAGGACACGGTGGCATACGATATTTGTAAAAAGTCCACAATGTGTAAAAAGGGGAATCGCCCCACTTATGAAAAGGGCAGAGATATGGAAAACAAGAAAAAGATGATATTCAACGTATTGTTCCTTGTCCTGATATTTGCCGGCACCATATACGGAGTGTTCCACGGCAAGGATTTAGGGCAGATCGCGGATATAATGAAGACGGTGAATCCGTGGTGGCTTATACCGGGAGTGGTATGTGTTGTTGTATTTATATGGGGAGAATCTGTGATCATCCATTATATGATGAGCAAGCTCGGTGTCAGGATACGCAGGGGCACATGCTTTCTTTTCTCATCAGTTGGATTCTTCTTCAGCTGTATTACACCATCTGCATCAGGCGGACAGCCGGCGCAGATATATTATATGAAGAAAAAGAAGATACCGATCCCGGTGTCCACACAGGTACTGCTCATAGTGACGATCACGTACAAGCTGGTACTGGTGCTACTTGGACTTGGAATCGCTATATTTGGACAGAAGTTTATACATACTTATATAGATGATGTGCAGTGGGTGTTCTATCTGGGACTTGTGCTGAACGTGGTGTGTGTGGCAGGTATGGTGCTGTTCGCATTCCATCCGTCACTTGCCAAGGCATTTGTTGTGAAGGGCAGCAGACTTCTTGAGAAGATGAGATTCCTGAGACACAAGAAGTCCCGTGAGGAAAAGCTTGCAGCATCGATGGAGAAATACAACCAGACTGCGGATTATATGATGGGACATTTCGGGATGCTGGTAATAGTATTTCTCATAACACTTGTCCAGAGATTTTCACTGTTTGCAGCGACATGGTTTGTGTACAAGGCATTCGGACTTGCGGGGGCATCTGCAGGACTTATCATACTGATGCAGGGAGCTATAGCTGTTGCGGTCGATATGCTTCCACTTCCAGGTGGTATGGGAATCAGTGAGAAGCTGTTCATGGAGATGTTTTTGCCGATATTTGGAAGCAAATTGTTGCTGCCGGGTATGATACTCAGCAGAGGTCTGGGATATTACACGGAGTTGATAATCAGTGCGGTATTTACGATTGTGGCAAATTTTGTGATTGGGAGAAAGACTGATGAAACCAAGATCAGAGATGAGCATGGAGCTCTATGAGATGATGCTTGACCGGGGATATCCCGAGGAGTTCTGTGATCTCATAACAAAGAATCTGAATACGGATTTTACGGCGGGCAGGATGATGGGCTATCTGTCGCATTATCAGGAGCTGCCTCTTGAGGAGATTGTGGATGAGATGCTTTCCATCCTCACAGATAGAAACAGGATCATGCAGAAGAAAAAACTTGAGAGCAATAATGCTGAGTGGAACAGGTTTCTGGAAGAGGGATTTGGACTTTCAGATGATGAATAAACGACACATATCTGGGTGCTGAAGAACAAAAAATAAGAAAAAGCAGTCTGCGGACATCGCCAGTGTTATACATGGTGATGATCCGTCAGACTGCTTTTTATTAATTATATTGAAATGTCTGTCTAGCCGATGCCTCCGAGAAGGATACCAAGTATCAATACAAGGAGACATACAGGACAGTAGATGTATTTGCATATAGGCACGAACTTCTCTGTGAACTTTTTTTCCCTTCCGGTGTTGACCTGTGTCTCAACATATTTCTTGCCACATACCCAGAAGAACATGATTCCGGCAAGTCCTGCGCCAAGTGGGCAGATGTAGATGGACAGTACATCCATCCAGTCAGATACGATACCCTGTATACAGATGGATACCACAACTGCTATGACACCGATGATGGCACATGCAGGTTTTCTGCCAACTCCAAGCTTCTCCTGCACCGTTGCGATTGGTGCTTCGTACAGGTTGATTAGTGATGACAGTCCCGCCATGAACACAGCCACAAAGAAGAGTATGGCAACAATATAACCGCCAGGCATGGACTTGAACAGGCATGGCAGATAGATGAACAGCAATCCCGGGCCGCCCTGGTTGAGCTGTGCTCCGGCAGTTGCCATGGCAGGTATGATTACCAGTGCGGCAAGCATGGCAGCAATCGTATCGAAAAGTGCAACACGTCCGGCAGCCTCCGGTATATCCTCATCGTCTGGCAGATATGAGCCGTATATCAGAGTTCCGTTTCCCGCAACTGAGAGTGAGAAGAATGCCTGTCCCAGCGCAAATATCCATGTCTTTGGATCTGCAAGTACCTTTGGCTCTATTCGGAAGATGTATTTGTATCCCTCTATGGCTCCCGGCTGGCATGCCGCATATATGGCCAGGATGATGAACAATACGAAGAACGCCGGCATCAGGACCTTGTTGGCCTTCTCAATACCGTTGCCCACGCCGAACATAAGGATGGTGATTCCGATGGCAAGTGCAATGATCTGCCATGCATTGTTGCCAAATGAAGATGCCATTCCGCCGAAGCTTGAAGCAAAGCCGTCTATATCCTCCGGTGACAGTGTGCTTCCGGTGAAAGCTCCGATCATGTATTTCAGTATCCAGCCCATGACGACCGTGTATCCGATGGCCATTGCCAGTGCGCCGAGCACAGGTATGCCGCCCAGCAGTTCACCGAGCTTTCGCTTGCCCTTTTTCTCCATGGCGATTCCAAATGCATCGATTGGACCGGATCTTGTAGCTCGTCCGAAGCTCATCTCTCCGATAACTCCGGTGAATCCGATGAGTACCACAAATATAAAATATGGTATGAGATAGGATCCGCCGCCGTATATGGAGACTCTTGTAGGGAACATCCAGATGTTGCCCATGCCCACGGCAGAGCCGATGCAGGCTAGGATGAAGCCCCATTTGTTGTTAAAAGATTCTCTCTTTTTCATGTATAATTCCTCCCAAATGTGTTCGTTACCGCATTGGCGGATCTCTTTCATAGTCCGTAAATTACGTTAACTTAATTAATATACATGAATATCATTTGGAAGTAAATTAAATAATGTGGACATGACTTAAAACATAGCTGCAAAAGCAAGAATTTAATTGAAAAATAACCGGCAGGTGGCGTACAATGTACCAGAAAAATGGAAAAAGTTATTTGAATATTATCTGAGAGGTGAGAAGATTGACAGAGGACAGATATGAACATATAGTACATCCATTTCCCCCACTCTACGACGAGGAATCAAGGATACTCATACTGGGAAGCCTGCCATCGGTGAAGTCTAGGGAGCAGATGTTCTTCTACGGACATCCACAGAACAGATTCTGGAAGGTCATCAGCAGAGTGCTTGGCGAGAAACTTCCGGTGACCATAGATGATAAGAAAGCCATGCTGCATGCACACCACATAGCCCTGTGGGATGCGATCTACAGTTGTGACATCATAGGTTCAAGCGACAGCAGTATAAAGAATGTTACGCCCACGGATCTGTCGAAGATAGTGGAAGCTTCCAAGGTTACAAAGGTGATATGCAACGGCAAGACCTCAGGAAAGTATTATGCAAAATATCAGCAGAAGATACTTGGCATAGAACCTGTTGTACTTCCGTCCACAAGCCCGGCAAATGCTGCGTTTTCAGTGGATAAGCTGGTTGACATCTGGGATGCTGAGATACCGGATATATGCAAATTATAGACAGAAGATAAACTCATACATAACATTTTCTAAAGCTTTCTGTAGAATGATGTACAACGAGTGAGAATATGTTATCATAGAGACCGCAGCCGGATGGAGTCAGATATCCGCTGTGAATATAGAATATTCATAATTAAGTTAAAAGGAGAGAGAAGAGATGGCATTAAGTTTTATCGAGATACTTAAGGTAATATTCCTTGGTATCGTTGAGGGTGTCACAGAGTGGCTCCCGATCAGTAGCACAGGACATATGCTTCTTGTGGATGAATTTATCTCACTGAATGCGAGCACTGATTTCAAGGAAATGTTTTTCGTGGTGATACAGCTTGGAGCGATACTTGCTGTCGTGACCATATTCTGGAATAAGATGTGGCCTTTCCAGCTCAAAGACAAGACACAGCCTGTCATGAAGAAAGATACCTGGAGTATGTGGTTCAAGACAGTTGTTGCATGTATACCTGGAGCGATAGTTACGATACTGTTTGATAATTACATAGAGGCGCATTTGCACACAGCGGTTGTCATAGCGATTGCCCTTATTTTCTATGGAATAGCATTTATTGTGATTGAGAACTGGAACAAGACCAGAACACCGAAGGTTGAGACGCTGAACGACATAACATACAAGACAGCATTTCTTATAGGTATGTTTCAGGTGCTCTCCATCATACCGGGTACATCCCGTTCAGGTGCCACCATCATAGGCGCTCTGCTCATCGGTGTATCAAGAGTGGCAGCAGCGGAGTTCACATTCTTCCTTGCGGTTCCGGTTATGTTCGGACTCAGTGCTCTGAAGATGATCAAATTCGGACTGTCATTTACAAGTGCTGAGCTCGCTATACTTATTATAGGTTGTGTCGTTGCATACCTTGTATCCATTGTTGTCATCAAGTTCCTGATGAGCTACATCAAGAAGCATGACTTCAAGATATTTGGCTGGTACAGGATCGTGCTCGGAGTTATAGTTCTTGCATATTTTGCCTTATTTGCATAGCTTATAAATAAATAAAATCAAAAATTGCATAATATATATAGTATGTGCTATAATGCCCATGAATTGTGCATTATAGCACATATTAACATTGTGATAAAATTTTATGGGAGAAGAAAGATGGCAAAGGTTTCAATCATCATTCCAACATATAACGTAGAGATGTATCTGGTGGAGTGTATGGATAGTGTTGTAAATCAGACATTGAAGGATATCGAGATCATATGTATCAATGACGGATCTACAGACAGTTCACTTGAAATATTAAAGGGATATGCGGAGAAAGACGACCGTATCATTATTGTTGACAAGGAAAATGGCGGTTATGGAATAGGCATGAATATCGGTCTTGATAAGGCTACAGGTGAGTATATTGGTATAGTTGAGCCTGATGATTTTGTGCCACTTAATATGTATGAGGAACTGTACAACAAGGCGGTTGAGAACGACCTTGACCTTGTAAAGGCAGATTTCTATAGATTTAAGCGCAACGATGACAATGGCAACATGACTTTGGTGTACAACCACTTGTCACCGAATGCAGAGGATTATAATGTTGTGTTCAATCCAAGCGAGACACCAAGTGCGATCCGTTTCATTATGAACACATGGAGTGGAATCTACAAGAGAAGCTTCATAGAGGAGTATCATATCAGACACAACGAGACTCCGGGAGCATCATTCCAGGACAATGGTTTCTGGTTCCAGACATTTATATATGCCAAGAGAGCTATGATAGTGAACAAGCCATATTATATGAACCGCAGAGATAACCCGAATTCATCTGTTCACAGCAGAGAGAAGGTATACTGTGTCAATGTTGAGTATGATCACATCAGAGATATACTTGTAAAGGATCCTGAGATCTGGGAGCGTTTCAGAGGCGTATACTGGCTCAAGAAATACCACAATTACAACGAGACGATCAGGAGAATCGGACCTGAATTCAAGAAGGATTATATAAGAAGATACAGCTCCGAGTTCAAGAGAGCAATGGAGATGCAGGAGATTGATCAGACTATATTTACAAAGCTTGAGTGGGCGAACATCCAGTTTATCATCAAGTCCCCTGACGATTACTATTATACAAGGATCGCATGTACAGATCGTGAGCGCAAGCTTGAGAGAGAAGTCAAGAGACTCCGTGGTCTGGTTCATCAGACCCGTGCAGATCTGGACAGAGTGAAGAAGACACCTACATTTAGGATCGGTGCGGTCATTATGTTCATACCTAGAAAGATCAAGAGTTTATTTAGTCGAAACAAATAGAGGTAAAGCTATGGGTACAAAGGTATCAGTTATTCTTCCTGTTTACAATGTGTCTGATTATCTGCGCCAGTGCATGGACAGCATAGTGGGTCAGACACTTAAGGATATAGAGATCATTTGCGTGGATGATGGCTCCACAGATGATTCTCTGGCGATATTGAAGGAATATGAGGCGAAGGATCAGCGTGTAAAGGTTATACAGCAGGCAAATGCCGGAGCCGGGGCAGCGAGAAACAAAGGCCTTGAGATCGCGACCGGAGAGTATCTTTCATTTCTGGATTCCGATGATTTCTTTGAGCCGGACATGCTGGAAAAGGCATGGAGCAAGGCTCACGAGACCAGAGCTCAGGTAGTTGTGTTCAGATCAGATCAGTACAGAGAGGATCTTCAGGAATTTGTTCAGGTCAGATGGACACTTCACGAGAAGGAGCTTCCACCGTACAGACCAATGTATTTTCGTAATTTCACGGGCAATATATTCAAGGTATTTGTGGGATGGGCTTGGGATAAGCTCTTCAGCAGGGAATATGTTGAGGAGAACCATTTCCGATTCCAGCAGCTCAGAACTTCGAATGATATGCTGTTCGTATTTTCAGCGATAGCATTTGCAACAAATATAGAGATAGTGGACGAGGTGCTTGCACACCAGAGAAGAAACAATCCAAAGTCATTGTCCAACACCAGAGAGAAGTCATGGCAGTGCTTCCACGAGGCTCTTGTGGCACTCAAGGCGGCGCTTGAAGCCCACGGCAATTTCTGGGAGTATGAGCAGGATTACATCAACTATGCACTGCATTTCAGTCTGTGGCATCTGGAGACCATCACAGGACCAAAGAAGGAGGTTCTGTTCAACAAGCTTAAGGAAGAGTGGTTCGAGGAGTTTGGTATCAAGAGTCTTTCAGAGGAGTGCTTCTACAACAAGACCGAGTATGGCAAGTACAAGGTTATCATGGATAAGACCTTTGAGGAGTACGAGAAGGCAACAGCATAGAAAAGAAAAAACAGTTTCACCAGTCGATTGGTGAAACTGTTTTTTTGTGGACAAATGTATGTATCAGAACAGGTTCATAGCACCTATGATGCCCTGATTTCCCTCGAGCCCTGCGGGAACAATGTATGTGTCGGTGTACTTGACCTGTGGCATGTCGATGTAACCCGACAGCAGTTCAGTGTAGTAATTGCGGATCATAGGGAACAGGAATTTGTTGTCCATGACTCCGCCGCCAAGGACGATCCTCTCAACTGAGTAGCACATGGTGTAGTTGACCAGTGCCTCAGCTATATAAAATGCTTCAAGATCCCATACCGGTGAGTCGGCTGGGATGTCTTTGCCCTTCATTCCGGTTCTGCGCTCAAGCATAGGGCCGGATGCAAGACCCTCTACACAGCTCTGGTGGAATCGGCAGGTACATGGTATATCATCGCCGGTTCGTCTAGGGATGAGGATGTGGCCTGTCTCCGGGTGTTCCATGCCGTGAATGAGTCTGCCATCGGATATTATACCGCCGCCGATGCCGGTTCCAACAGTGAGGTACATTCCCGAGTTGAGTCCTTTCAGTGCTCCGTAGAGGTATTCACCCCAGGCTGCTGCGTTTACGTCTGTGTTCACCACAACCAGGCAGCCAAGCGCATCCGTAAATGCTTTGTAAAGGCTGAATCCCTCCCAAGCTTTCTTGGGACTCCTCATGATGGAGCCGTAGGTAGGGGAATTAGGATTGACGTCGGCCGGGCCAAATGTACCGATTCCGAGAGCGGATATGTCATATTTCTTAAAGTAATCTATCATGGCAGGCACGGACTGGTCAGGTGTGCCCGTCGGTATGGATATTCTGTCTATTATATTCTTGTCTGCATCGCCTATGGCACAAACCATCTTGGTGCCACCGGCTTCAAGTGCGCCGTAGTACATATTTCCTCCTTGGTGCCATGTTTATATGGCAGAAATTTTTCAAAATTATATACATTATATATGCCGTGTCACTTATCTTCAAGCCCGGATTTGCGTCGGTACTTGTGGAATGTAAAGAGACTTGGTGTACGCTTTTTTGGACACTTGACAAGATAAGATAGAGCCATATTAAGGTATATTTGGTAGTAAAAGAGTTCAGGAGGTGGCACTATGATAAAAGGATATTTTGTTTCGGAAGGGTATATGGGATATGTGGACGGAGAGTACCAGCTTTTCGCTGATGAAAGAGATTATGTTGAGTATATAGAAGATTAGCCATTTAGCTTCTTGACCTTAGCATAACTTATGTTATGATGAGGCATATGGGTTAATACACAGGGATTACAATACGTATGGTGCTACTATGAAAATCGGCAAGGTGATTCATGAGTTTGTATATCATGGATAATCTAAATATATACAAGGAGCAAACATAGTGGAAAAGGTATTGAACAAAAAAGAATATGTTATGGATATGACAGAGGGAAGCAGTATGAAACTGATCATGAAGTTTTCAGTTCCGCTGCTTATAGGCAATCTATTTCAGCAGGTATACAGCCTGGTTGATTCGATAGTGGTTGGTCGTCATCTAGGGGCAAATGCGCTTGGCGGTGTGGGATCAGTTGGAATGATCAGTTTCCTGTTTTTTTCTTTGTGCAATGGAATGGCATCTGGAATAGGTGTTGTCATATCAAGATATTTTGGAGCGAAGAAAGAAGAGCAGGTAAAAAAAGCCATAGCAAATGCATTGTTTGTCATATTGGCGGTTGGTGCACTCATGAGTATACTGGGATATTGTTTTGCGGGGCCTATTATAAGGCTCATGAAGACCCCTGCAGAGACATTTGACTACGCATATACATACATGAGGATCACCTGTGGATTTACGATAGCGGTGGCTATTTATAACGGAATTTCTGCTGTGCTAAGGGCACTTGGGGATTCAAAGACCCCACTTATATTTCTTATGGTTGCTTCTGCCATAAATGTTGTGCTTGATATAGTGTTTGTCATATACATGGATATGGGCGTTGCCGGTGCCGCATATGCAACGGTTCTCAGTCAGATCCTGTCTAGCGTTGGCTCTATATGTTATGCGGTGAAAACCAATCCCTATTTCAGACTGAAGAGAGGCCATTTCAAATTTGACAGAGATATAATGAAGGAAGATTTCAGTATTGGTATACCAATGGCGGTTCAGACTTCCATGATATCAATATCCTGCTCAATACTGCAGACCCTTATAAATGGATATGGTCCGGAGGTCATGGCTGCATATACTGCAACAGGAAAGGTTGAGGGAATCATATTCCAGCCGTTTAGTTCTCTGGGACTTGCATTGTCTACATTTGCAGGACAGAACTGTGGCGCACGCAAGTACGAAAGGGTGAGCAGAGCGGTATGGCAGACAGAGCTCATCACGCTGGCTCTTGGCGCAGCATTGTTCTGTCTGGTAGCAGTTTTCAGGGAAAATGTTGTGGGATTTTTCGTGACGGAGGAGAATGTCATAAGGCTTGGCGCAAAGGGACTTGTGATATCCGGAAGTATGTATATTGCACTTGGAACGATATATACCATGAGAGGCGCATTAAATGGAATGGGGGATGTGGTGTTCTCCATGCTGAATGGTGCTCTTGAGGTGGGAGGAAGGATAGTATTTGCACTGATACTGATGTATGTGTTAAAGATGGGATTCTGGGGAGTGTGGTATACGAATATATTTACATGGATTGTGATAGCACTCACCGCATCTGTGAGATTTGCTGTGTATATAAGAAAGTGTCAGAGAGAAGATGACGGTACGGAAAATGCATAGATAATAATTAATATAGCAAGGACGCCTTTTGGGGGGCGTCCTTCTTCGATTCAATCACATTGATACTCCAAGGGGTATAGGGTGTTATGAATTAGCATACTTTATATTTTGACAAAAATTCAGCGCTATATTATCTTAGTTATATAACAAATGGGAGATGTACATCATATGTCGTGTGAGAATGTGGTAAATTCAGGCAAAGTTAATAGATTTGATACTGTCCATATCAGAAGTGTGGTATCGCTGGCTCTGTTTGGCTTTGTATTTCTTGGTGTGGAGTTTTTCTTCGATAGCTACGCTTCTAAGGTTGTGGACGCCAAAGGAGTTTTACTGTATCAGAGTGTGATACTGTTGGCGAGTGTGACAGGACTATTTATATACGCATTGCTTGAGAGGACTTTGAGCAAGAGAATTATTCATATAGTTCTTATTGCTTTGAATATAGTGGGGCTGGTTGCCCTTGCAGGTATTATACTTGCATCCGGCAGATGGCTGCTTGGATCTGGCATAATCTTTTTTGTAATATGCGGCATCACAGGTGGATTTGTATACTTTGAAGTGGCAAATTACTACGCAGATAGGAAGCATCTGACAGTCACGGTTGGAATATCATATGCATTGGGGCTGTTTTTACAGTATATCAATTACAACCTTGTGGACAGTGTGGCGATACGCTTTACCATGTTTGCATTGGCTGTTGCGGCGCTTACAGCCATTCTTTTATTACGCGTAGATATTGATGCTGCAAATGACAGACATAGGGCAGAAGGCAAAAGAAACCATGATTGCCGGGGGAAAAGTGATAATAACAATAATGTTTTCATGGCTGTGGTGCTTGTGACCGTGATACTTTTAATGACATTTATATTTTCTGCGCTTGATAATGTTGTCACACTTGTTCATGCCGAGGGTGGAGCTGATATAGGCCAGTGGCCGAGACTTTTTCTTGCCCTCAGTGGAATTGCGGCGGGAGTGTTGTTTGATATAAGAGATCAGCGGTTTATGAATCAGATAATGTATTGTGTGACGGTTTTGTCTGTTATAGCCATGCTGGTGATAGAGTTTGGCGGAGCATTTATCATTGGTCTCATAGTGTTCTATCTGGCGGCGGGGTTCTTTGTGGTATATTTTACGACATCATTTATAAATATATCCTACAATATGGACTGGCCATCTCTGTGTACGGGAGCCGGAAGAGCGGTAAACAATATTGGTGCTGGAATTGTGGGAATAATGACGTATGTTATTACGGAAACGCCGGGAGTCATGGTGATGAGCATATTGGTCATCGTTCTGCTTGTGTTGATAAGTATAGCAGTATTTGTTCTTGATGGCATTCAGAAAAGACAGTACAAGCATTATGATGAGGAAAATGTGATAAAAGATGAAGGCGTAGAAGTCAGGAAAGAAAAAGATTTCGGAGCATTTGCGGATAAACACAGGCTTACTGCGAGGGAACAAGAGGTTCTGCAGAAGCTTCTTGTGTCAGATGGCAGTGTCCAGGATATAGCGGATGAGCTGTACATTTCCAGGACATCACTGTACAGACATATATCATCTATGAACGAAAAGACGGGAACAAGATCCAGAGTTGGCCTTATACAATATTATTATGGGTGGAGCGAGGATGAGGATGACATACATAGTCCGGCGGAGTTTCACTGACAAACCTTCTTATGTGAAATATCGTTGATAAATCCGATCCATTGTATAGTATGGAGTGGTGATATCAAACATTGTATTGATTATACAAATGTGATGTTTAGCTCGCAAAAGTGAATATGAGACATATGTAACGTTACGAAAACGACAGCAGATGACTATAATCTATGACATAAAACAACAGGTGAGAGAAGCCTTTTGCCTGTAGACGTAAAATATCATAGAAGGGGGAATGACTATGAAGCATTTCAGAAGATTGACATTTCTGCTGTCGTTTATTTTTATTCTGACGGTAGGCGGTGTCGCGGCGATGGCCGCAAACAATGGCCCGTGTGAGGATGAGGAGTGGAGCTTTGCATATGTTGAGTTCTACAATCCGGATAATAACGAAGAGATATATGTGTACAGCTTCAGGACTCCGCAGGCAGGAACAACTACCAGTGCCAAAGGTGCGGTGTATGACAAGAGTACGAACACTTTGACACTCACCAATTGTAATTTGCCGGATTACAGGGTCGTTACCAATATGATGGGCGATGATTTTAAGATCAAGCTCGTGGGAACGAGTCATGTAAGCGCATTGTATGCATGGGGAGATGGATATGGCGGTTCTGTGGAAATCGTTGGTGACGGTAAATTGTATGTCAACGAGAAGCAGAAGTCAACTGACGCAATAGTTTTACAGCCGGAGGGAACAAGATCATACTTCAAGATAAGCGGAAATGCTGAGGTACACGCATTTGCGGGAAAGACGGACGGCAACCTTGTTCTGGCCATGAACACAACGGTTGCAGATTGTTTTGCTGTAAATGGTTTGACCGGTCTTCAGAAGACACAGGCAACCAGAATGAACTATGAGCAGATACAGAGCATAGAGATTGATCTGAGCGGTGAAGGTGACATTTGTCAGGTGTACAAAAAAGCTGATGATAAGAAATTGTATACTGTGACGGAGGGGGTGCGTACCGAGTATAATCCAGATGGAACGATAAAGGCAGAGAATGTGCGTATATATACAGAGTATGAGCTCATGCCTATACCAGGAAACGATGGAAAGTATTATATGCATGAGCTGAAGACTACAGAGGGTACATTCAACGCTGAGGAGTGTGGATACACCGATACACAAGAATCTGTTGCCGGATATTCTTTGAGATCCTCTTCACCGGCATATGTGTACATTGAGGAGAAGACGGGCGATAAATGTGTATTTTTATATAATTCAATAGATAATAACTACAAAGATTATGCATATTTCAAATATGACATAGCAGGTGTACTTGGCGATGTGACAGACGAGTATGGAAATGTGTCATCATATTGTATGGTGGAGAAGTCAGAAGACAATGTTTCATTTACAAGAGACCAGTATTACAGCAATGAGTATATGTTGTCACAGGGTTACAAGGTATCCGGTGAGCTTGAATATATACAGAACACTTACGTGGTGTATAGTAATGCCGCGTCTGGCGTCCTCACAGCAAAGACGACCGTATGTAAGCACGCCACAAAGGTGAACACTGTGACAACAAAAGCAACAATGTCGAAGGCTGGCGTCATCACCACAACGTGTAAGTCATGCGGCAAAAAGCTTTCGACATCTAGAATATCCAAGGTGTCTACAGTTAAGCTTAATGCGGCTTCGTATGTATATAATGGAAAGGTCAGAACACCGGCGGTTACAGTAAAAGATGCCGCTGGGAATATTCTGACAAAGAATAAGGATTACAAGGTCACATACAGTGCGGGGAGAAAAAATGTAGGAAAATATTCGGTCAAGGTCACAGTGTGCGGAAATAAATATAAGGATTCGAAGACAATGTATTTCACCATCAATCCGAAGGGAACCACCATTGCTGCGACTGCGTCCGGCAAGGGCCGCATGACAGTCAGATGGAACAAGCAGATGACACAGACAACGGGTTACCAGTTACAGTATTGTGCAAATAAGAATTTCAGAAGAGGCACAAAGGTAAAGACTGTAAGCAAGAACAAGACGATCAGAACAAGTGTCAGGAAGCTTGCGAGTGGAAAGACATATTATGTACGTGTGAGAACCTACAAGACAGTAAAGATAAATGGAAAGTCAGTGACATTTTACTCTGCGTGGAGCAAGGCGAAATCAGTTAAAGTAAAATAGCTTAATAACATCCTTTTGAACAACGGGGCGTATACAGAACATAACAACAGTTTTGTATACGCCCCACTTTTTGTGTGCAAAAATTGCAGATGGTATTATAATATACAAAGGCGATGTGAAGCTTCAGCCATGTACAAAGAAGGATGACTGGTGCTTCAGTATACAGACAGGAGTTATTATGAATAAAATACTTGTGGCGGTTGACTCGTTCAAGGGAAGCATGACTAGTCTTGGAGCGGGGAATGCCATAGAAAAAGGAATAAAGTCCATATTGCCGGATGCAGAGATAAGGGTTCGGCCGGTGGCGGATGGCGGTGAGGGCACGACTGAGGCCATTATATATGGAAAGAATAATGTCAGCAGGGGGAGCTGTATTGTGACAGGGCCGCTGGGGAAAAAGATCACTGCGGAGTATACGATATACGATGCTTCGGATGGAAGAACTGCTGTTATGGAGATGGCCGCTGCGGCGGGACTACCTCTTGTCCCTGAGGATCAGAGAGATCCGATGCACACTACTACCTATGGTGTTGGCGAGATGATAAGGGACGCTATCTTAAAGGGATGTGAGCGTTTCATTGTCGGAATCGGAGGAAGTGCGACAAATGACGGCGGCATCGGAATGCTTCAGGCACTTGGATTTTCCTGCCTTGACGCGAATGGTCATGAGGTGCCATATGGGGCAGAGGGGCTTGGAGTTCTTGAAAGGATTGTTATTCCGGGGAAGATGCTTGTCCGTAAGAATTCATCAGAGCTGGCTGTAGCAGATCCTGTCGATACGCCAATTGTAGGCACTGCTGCGATATCTGGTGCAGATGCTGTTGATGAGTCATGTGTAGATGATGATGATGACTTTGCATCCAGACTATCACGCTGTACATTTAGTATCGCCTGTGACGTGACTAATCCCCTTGTGGGGGAGCTAGGGTGCAGCCGTGTATTTGCACCGCAGAAGGGTGCAGATGCGGAGACGGTGGAAATCATGGATGGCTACATGAAAAACTATGCTGACGTTGTGGAAAGATCAGCAGAAGGAAAGCTTGACAGATATACTAAAGGCGCTGGCGCTGCGGGCGGACTTGGATATGCGTTTCTCATGTTCCTAGGTGGAAAACTTATGCCGGGAATAGATATAGTTCTGTCAGAGATAGGGCTTGAGGCGGATGTAGAGTGGGCAGATACTGTCATAACCGGTGAGGGCAGGATAGATGCCCAGACCATGATGGGAAAGACACCGGCGGGAGTTGCAAGGCTTGCAAAGGAACATGGTAAATATGTGATCGCTATAGGAGGATGTCTTGGAGATGGTGCGGAGAACTGCGTCAAAGAAGGATTGTTCAATGAGTGTTACGCAGTGAACAATGTGCTTGGTATAGATGACAGTGATCCGGAGCAGGTGAGAACGGCGATGAAGCCTGAAAATGCCGTGGTGAATCTGACGACGTGTGCCGCAAAGATCACAGAACTTAAGGAGCGGATGTCGGCGCGTGTGTGCAGACCTGCACGGCTTAGATAGATATGGTATTTTTACGAGGAGGATAAAAAGATGACAAGAGAAGAAGCGTGGGAATTACTCACAGAGTACAACAAGGATGAGTTCCATCTGGAGCATGCACAGATCGTAGAGGAAACCATGAAATATTTTGCAAGGGAGCTTGGTTATGGCGATGAGGAAGAGTTCTGGGGAATAGTCGGACTGCTTCACGATCTGGACTTTGAACAGTATCCTGAGCAGCACTGCATCAAGTCCCAGGAGATCATGAGAGAGCACGGTGTCGATGAGAGGATCATACATGCGACGGCAAGCCATGGCTATGGTATCACGGTTGACATAAAACCAGAACATGAGATGGAGAAGGTTCTCTATGCTGTGGACGAGCTCACAGGACTTATCGGAGCAGTCACACTCATGAGACCATCAAAGAGTGTTCAAGATCTGGAACTCAAGTCAGTTAAGAAGAAATACAAGAGCAAGGGATTTGCTGCGGGATGCTCCAGAGAGGTCATAGAGCGAGGTGCAGATATGCTTGGTTGGTCACTTGATGAATTGATTACCAAGACTATAGAGGCACTCAGGACATTCAGACCATGATCGGGGGTATAAAGAAAATCGGAGAATTTGTCCGCAAAGAGACAGTGCTCACCGTGGCACTTCTGCTGGCGGTGATATCGGCATTTATCGTGCCTCCGGACAGTGTGTATGTGGACTACATAGATTTCAGGACACTTGCGATACTTTTCTGTCTTATGACAGTGGTCGCGGGATTTTCACAGCAGGGGATGTTTGGCATCATAGCGAAAAGTATGATAAAACGTATGGGTTCGCTCCGGGCGGTGACAATTGTCCTGATATTCATGTGCTTCTTTTTCAGCATGTTTATCACAAATGATGTGTCGCTCATAACATTTGTACCGATGACACTCACGGTCCTTGGTATGGCAGGAGAGGAAGTACTCACCAGATGGATGGTGCCGGTGATAACCCTCCAGACCATAGCTGCGAACCTTGGCAGTATGCTGACACCCATAGGCAATCCGCAGAACCTGTATCTGTACGGACTTGCAGGAATCAGCGCAGGCAGGTTTGTATTGCTCATGCTGCCATATACAGTGGCATCGGCAGCGCTTCTTATAATATGTGTCATAGTATGCATGAAAGGAAAAAACAGGAAGCTTGAGATCAGACTCTCGGACGGAGATGTACAGGTTGACAGGAAGCTTGTCGGAATTTACTGCATACTTTTTGTGTTGTCATTGCTCACCGTGGCGCGGATCGTCCCATACTGGGTGACATTTGCGGTAGTGCTTGTGGTAGTCTTTATATGCCAGAGAAGATTGCTGCTGAAGGTGGACTATTCGCTGATATTTACATTTGTGGGATTCTTTGTGTTTATCGGAAACATGGGAAGAATTGATGGATTCAGGACATTTGTAGAGTCGGTGCTTGGCGGGCATGAGATGATCACATCAGTACTTGCAAGTCAAGTCATAAGTAATGTGCCAGCGGCGGTGTTATTGTCGGGATTTACAGATAAATACACAGATCTGATAGTCGGTACCAATCTCGGAGGACTCGGAACTTTGATTGCATCCATGGCAAGTCTGATCTCATTCAAATACGTGGCGAGACAGGACAAGGGCGCCAGAGGAAGATATCTGGCATACTTCACATTTGCAAATGTGCTGTTTCTGGCGGTACTAATATGCATTTGGAATATAATAAAATAAACGTGCCTTACGATGAACAATATTCACTGCTGTCGTACATTGTGTAAGACTATTTTAGCCAAAAAATTATTGCCCTTAGATGGCAGTAGTCATAAAATAGAAGGGTAAGTTTCTTCAAATTAAGGAGGCAGATAATATGAGTAAGAATCTTGGTGCAAAACCTATGCTGGTGCCACAGCCGGTCATGATGATCGGAACATACGATGCCGATGGCAATGCAAATGTCATGAATGCGGCATGGGGCGGAATAGTCGGAGAAAATGAGATCATATTTGACCTTGGAAGTCATAAGACTACCGAGAATATAAAGCTGAACAAAGCGTTCACAGTTGCCATTGCTGATGCAGAGCATGTGGCAGCCTGTGACTATGTGGGAATCGTGTCGGCAAATGACGAGCCAGACAAGATGAAGAAGGCTGGTTTTACAACCAGAAAGAGCGAGTTTGTAAATGCTCCAGTCATCAACGAGCTTTCACTGACAATGGAGTGCAAGCTCAAGGAGATCATAGACGGGGACAAGTTCCTCGGCGAGATTGTAAATGTTGTTGCAGACGACCGTATCCTGGGCGATGACGGCGAGATCACATATGAAGAGTTCCATCCGATCGTGTTTGACACCATCGGACATGGATATTTTGCACTCGGCGACAGGGTTGGCGATGCTTTCTCAGAGGGTAATAAGTTGAAGTAGACAAGCTTGTAACTTGGGAAAATCATCAAATTGTACATTGTAACATGAAAAAATTAGCCGTTTTTGGAAGAAAAACCTTAATTTTTCAAGCAAATGTTCAATATACATATGGAAAAAGGCGAAATAATGTGATATAACAGACACATACAAAAAAGCACAAGCTAAAGTGAAAGGAAGATGTAGATATGGATAAGAAGAATATCGATTGGGCAAACCTTGGATTTGGCTATGTTCAGACGGATAAGAGATTTGTAGCAAATTATAAGGATGGAGCATGGGATGAGGGTAAACTCACAGAGGATCCTAACGTAGTATTAAACGAGTGCGCAGGTGTTCTTCAGTACGCTCAGACAGTTTTCGAGGGAATGAAGGCTTACAGAACAGAGGATGGACGTGTTGTATGTTTCCGTCCTGACCTCAACGCAAGCAGAATGGCAGACTCAGCAAGAAGACTTGAGATGCCACCTTTCCCAGAGGATAGATTTGTACAGGCAATAGTAGATACAGTAAAGGCAAATATTGATTATGTACCACCTTACGGATCAGGTGCTACATTATATATCAGACCATATATGTTCGGTTCAAACCCTGTTATAGGTGTTAAGCCGGCAGACGAGTATCAGTTCAGAATCCTCACAACACCAGTTGGTCCTTACTTCAAGGGCGGTGCAAAGCCTATCACAATCAAGGTTTCAGATTTCGATAGAGCAGCACCTCACGGAACAGGACACATCAAGGCTGGTCTTAACTATGCAATGAGCCTTCATGCAATAGTTACAGCACACAAAGAGGGATTCGATGAGAATATGTATCTCGATGCAGCTACAAGAACAAAGGTTGAGGAGACAGGTGGAGCAAACTTCATCTTCGTTACAAAGGACGGCAAGGTAGTTACACCTAAGTCAAACAGTATCCTCCCATCGATCACAAGACGTTCACTGATGGTAGTTGCAAAGGATATCCTTGGACTTGAGGCTGAGGAGAGAGAAGTATACTTCGATGAGGTTAAGGATTTTGCAGAGTGTGGTCTGTGCGGTACAGCAGCAGTTATCTCACCTGTAGGCAAGATCAACGACCACGGCAAGGAGATCTGTTTCCCAAGCGGTATGGAGAAAATGGGACCAGTTATCCAGAAGCTGTATGATACTCTTACAGGAATCCAGATGGGCAGAATCGAAGGCCCAGAGGGATGGCTTAAGGTAATCGAGTAATTCGGTGTGAGATAATAATTATTGAGAACATTATACCCCACAGATGTTTGATGGTAAGTCGGATGTCGGTGGGGTTTTTGTGTATCCAAGTTAGTTCGGTGGAAGAAAGATTAGCCCCATATACTAACAATTAGAATTGACTTGCACCGACCCTGAAGAGTTATAATTGTGTAGACAACAATAAGAACGAAAAAGAAATTGCATATTGGATTGTGAGTTGATACATAATATAGTTTACTGAGTCTATTATTTTGAAGGGGTGGTTACTATGATGTCATTATCAGATGCAGTAAACGGTTTCTCAGGAGAGGTAGCCTGGAACTGCGCGGACAGATCACTGTTCGGCGCATGCCAGCTTGAGACCGGAGATCAGGTGCAGGTCGTATCGTCTTACTTTGGTAATGTGATAATCAAGGCAAAGGGAAAAAGACTAGCAATAACAAGGGATGCGGCGGAGCGGATAAAGCTGGCTTAGAATGAAAACCGTAAGAAACATTTGGAAAATACGGCAGTGGTTG
>OJNY01000854.1_pt1 | contig 21546 bp, 16 predicted proteins | sample 1597931 | NCBI WGS metagenome assembly OJNY01 (sample SAMN01915209, study PRJEB22387) | human gut metagenome | isolation source: stool | host: Homo sapiens | place: USA
AAGGTTTAAGTATTTTGCGATAAATACGAAGGATCCCTATGATATGTTCAATAGTACGAAAACTGATATTGTACTGCCGGTCTATGTTGATGACCTGATGTATTATAAAAAGTATTTTATAACAAAAAGTCTGTTTGACTCAGATATAAATTATATAACAAAGAGCAGTTATGGAACGCTTAATGACAATGCGAGAATTGCGGTGGTAAAAAAATATAAATATATATCAGATTGTCTGAAAAACAAAACACAATACAATATTGTTGAGTATGACACGATAGAAGATGCCTGTAACGGGGTAAATAACGGTGAGGTGGATGCATTTGCGACCAGTATATACAAAGCGAAGTTTATCATTCAAAATCCGAGATACAGGCAGCTTGACATAAGAGAATTTAATAATATATCTTTGTCGTTTGGTCTTGCAATAAACAACAATTCCATATTAGAATCAGCTTTAAACAAAGGAATACAGTACATAACATCAGAAGAAAGAAAAAATATTATAGATAAAAATACAGCATATAAATGGTCTGACCTTTCGTGGTATGATAAGCTGTACTCTTATATAGATGTACTTTCATTTGTTTCGCTTATACTTGTATTTGCAGTTATCGGAATATTAATCTACATAAACAGTAAAAAGAAGTTTATTGAGCAGATACAGCAAAAGAGTGATGAGGCAATAAAAGCAAGCCGTGCAAAAACTGACTTTTTATCGAGGATGAGTCATGAGATAAGAACACCTATGAATGCTATACTCGGCATGGCGGCTATAGGACAGTTGAGTACGGAGATAAAGAAAAAAGATGAGTGCATAGACCAGATAATTGATTCCGGCAATTTTCTGTTGCAGATAATAAACGACATTCTGGATATGAACAAGATTGAGCAGAATAAGATTGAATTAAAAGAAGAATATGTCGAGAGCATGGATTTTGTTGGTTCGATAAAGAAAATGTTAGAGGCAAATGCAAAAAAATACAATGTTGAACTCAGGGCAGATTTCAGTAAATACAGATCCTTTCTTATCAAGATAGATCCGCTTAGGACAAAACAGATATATGTAAACATCATAAATAATGCGTTGAAGTTTTCAAACAGCGGTTCCTATGTCGATTGGATAATGGAGGTAGAGGACATAGATGAAAAGCAGGTTCATATTCATTGTGTAATAAGAGATTATGGCTGTGGAATGAGTAAAGAATTTCAGAAAAAGATGTTTATGCCGTTTGAACAGGAATATAATGAATTTACAAATAAAGTTGAGGGAACCGGACTTGGACTTACGATTGTAAAAAATCTTGTTGAGATGATGAGTGGAACTATAGAGTGTGAGAGTGAACCTATGAAAGGTACAACATTTACAATAGATTTTGACCGGGAAGTTCACAGTATTGAAGAAGCAAAAAGAAATTCAGCAGTAGAGCCGGACGAAAGTATTTTAAAGGGTAAAAATGTATTATTGGCAGAGGATAATGATATAAATGCTGCCGTTGCAATGGAAATATTGAAAGCACATGGAATGAATGTAGAGCGTGCAAAAGACGGTCAGGAAGTAGTAGATATGTATTTAAGGTCAGATCAGGGCAGATATGATGTTATACTTATGGATGTCAGAATGCCTAAAATTGATGGTATGCAGGCAACAAAGATAATCAGAAATTCATCGCATGAGAGAGCAAAGAGCATCCCTATAATAGCGATGACGGCAGATGCATTTGATGAGGACATGAAAAGAACAATGCAGGCTGGTATGAATGCACATCTGACAAAGCCGATAGATATAAAGATGCTTATAAAAACGCTTGTGTCACTTATCCATAAAGAAAATTAAAAATATAATCAGTAATGCAATGAGCAAACCCGGATATTGCCGATTATATTTTTGAGGCTGGACTGTTACTAAAAGTCAGATAAGAATCAAATCTACACTTGACATTCACACTAGAAATGGGTTAATATATACGGCAGAGTGAGATTTAAGTTGCAATTCACATTAGTGTGGATGGCATTATATTTAAGTCACATGAAGGGGTACACCACCGCGGGTGTATTTCTTTGTGTGGCTTTTTTTATTATATATGACAAAGTCATATATAATAAAAAAGCTCCGCGGATGTGCACAGATGCGTAAAGTAATTAGTTGCAAAAAACGTGCAACACGCATCTGGCACGCAAAGTGTTGCAAAACCATCAAAGATTTAAAAAAAATGAAATATAAGCAGGTTTGCCCACTTTGTTCTCTAGTTATTAAATTCGCAAGGCAAGATAACTTGTCCTCAGACAATACTAATTTTAAAGGAGAGCGATATATGGTACATATTAATGGAAAAGACGAAAATGCGGCAGGTATGACTATTCAGAAATACCTTGATGATAATGATTATAAGGTTACGCACATTGCGGTTGAGTGTAACGAAAAGATAATTGATAAAAGTGACTATTCAAATTATATTTTAAAAGATAATGATGTTGTAGAAATAGTAAGTTTTGTTGGAGGTGGCAGTGGTATGTCAAAAGATACATTTACATTAGGTGGAAAAGAATTTTCATCAAGATTTATTTTAGGTTCAGGAAAATATTCAATGGAGCTTATCAAAGCGGCTGTTGAAAATGCAGGTGCACAGATAATCACACTTGCGGTAAGAAGAACAAATACAAAGAAAAGTGAAAATATTCTCGACTATATTCCGGAGGGTGTAACACTTCTTCCTAATACATCAGGTGCAAGGGATGCAAAAGAAGCAGTCAGAATAGCAAGAATGTCAAGAGAACTCGGCTGCGGTGATTTCGTAAAGATTGAGATAATGAAAGACAGCAAATATCTTCTTCCTGACAATGCCGAGACGGTAAAGGCTACGGAAATTCTTGCAAAAGAGGGATTTACGGTACTTCCTTATATGTACCCTGACCTTTATACAGCGAGAGATCTTGCAAATGCGGGAGCCGCCGCTATCATGCCGCTTGCATCACCAATAGGTTCAAACAAAGGTCTTGCGACAAAAGAATTTATCCAGATAATAATTGACGAGTCAGATCTTCCGGTAATCGTTGATGCAGGTATCGGAAAACCTTCACAGGCTTGTGAAGCTATGGAGATGGGAGCCGCCGCTATCATGGCAAACACGGCTATTGCGACGGCTGGTGATATTCCGGCGATGGCAGGTGCATTTAAGTCAGCTATCGAAGCAGGAAGAAATGCATATCTTGCGGGACTTGGACGAGTGCTTGAGAGAGGTGCACAGGCATCTGATCCGCTTACGGGATTTTTGAGGGATTGATTAAATGAAATTTTGTAAGATATTGAACGCAGATTGCAAAACGACTGCATTCATAAGCAACCCGCTTTACGGATTTTATCGACTTATACTATATGTTACGGCATAGTAACATATAGTTAAGACGGTTTCGTCAATTTAGGTTGAATATGAGAATAAGTTGAATTTACATCATATAGGAAAAGAGGAAGAAAAATGGCTGAAAATCAATTTTTTGTAGATTCTGATAAATTGTCAGAAAAGGCTTTAGAGCATAAGCATAAGTTAGAGACTGACCCATCCTGCCGTACTAATCACATGGAGTATATGGAGGGGATGGAGCAGATAAATTCTGATGTTATGGATAAGGTTCTCTCTCAGATGAATTCATATGATTATGATAAATATACTGCTGTTGATGTGCGAAGGGCACTTAACAGTGAGACTTGCAATATTGAGGATTTCAAGGCTCTTTTGTCACCTGCCGCCGCTCCGTTCCTTGAAGAGATGGCACAGAGAGCAAAGATTGAGACGAGCAAACATTTTGGAAATACGGTCTATTTGTTTACACCGCTCTATATTGCTAATTATTGTGAGAATTATTGTGTTTACTGTGGTTTTAACTGCTACAATGACATTAACAGAAAGAAACTCAATGCTGATGAGATAGAGCATGAGATGAAAGTCATCGCCGACTCAGGCATCGAGGAAATACTTATGCTCACGGGTGAGAGCAGAAGTGCAAGTGATGTTAAATACATAGGTGAAGCGTGTAAACTTGCCGCAAAGTATTTTAGAAATGTAGGTCTTGAGATTTACCCGGTAAACAGTGATGAGTACAAGTATCTTCACGAGTGCGGTGCCGATTATATAACGGTGTTCCAGGAGACATACAATTCAGATAAATACGAGACACTTCATCTTATGGGACATAAAAGAGTATTTCCTTACAGGTTTGAAGCACAGGAGCGTGCCATCATGGGAGGCATGAGAGGTGTAGGTTTCTCAGCACTTTTAGGTCTTTCAGATTTTAGAAAGGATGCACTTGCAAGTGCACTTCATGTTTATTATCTTCAGAGAAAATATCCTCATGTTGAGTATTCACTTTCATGTCCGAGACTTCGTCCTATCATCAATAATGATAAGATAAATCCACTTGATGTGCACGAAAAAGAGCTTTGTCAGGTGCTTTGTGCATATAGGATATTTCTGCCGTATATTGGAATAACGGTTTCATCAAGAGAGCAGAAGCATTTTAGGGACGGAATAGTAAAAATTGCCGCAACAAAGGTTTCAGCGGGAGTATCAACCGGTATCGGTGACCATGAGAGCAAATATGCAGGCGAGGATGATGCAGATGCAGGCGATGAGCAGTTTGAAATCTCTGACGCAAGAAGTTTTGATGAGATGTATGGAGACATGGAGGATGAGGGATTGCAGCCAGTCCTCAATGATTATGTGTATGTTGGATAGAAAAAACATTGTTTATAACACAAACGTTGTTTGTGTGACAAACCGCAGGCTCGTGAAAGCATATGCAGAAACCGCAGGCGAATCAGACACAAATACAAAATTTGCAAAAGCATATGCAGAAACCACAGACAAGATGAACTTCACAAAAAAAAGGGAAGAAATGTCCTCATTTACTCCGTTTCTTGAAAAGATAGAGGAGGCTGCAAAAAAGCAGCCTGCCTTTATCATACTTCGTGAAAAGGATCTTCCACCCGTTACATACAGGGAACTTGCCATTAAAGTCCTTGAGATATGCGAAAATGCAGGAGTGTCATGTGTGCTTCATTATTTTTATAAGGAAGCAATCGAACTCGGGGTGAAAAAGATACATCTTCCGCTTCATATTCTTGAGAAAATGACAGAAAGAGAGAAAAACTGTTTTGAGGTGATAGGTGTCTCGACACATTCAGTAGAACAGGCGAAGATGGCTGAGGAACTTGGAGCATCCTACATAACAGCAGGTCATGTATTTGTCACGGACTGCAAGAAAGGGCTTGCACCGAGAGGACTTGGTTTTCTTAAGGGAATATGTGAAAGCATTGACATAGATGTCTATGCCATAGGTGGAATATCTAAGGAAAATATGAGCAGCTGTATAGCTGCCGGGGCAAAAGGTGTCTGTATGATGTCGGGTTTTATGAAGTGAAATGCTTGGCATATACAAAAATGTGTAAAATATTATAATATGCGTATATTATATAGGTAAAAACTCTGTTTAATTAAAAATATAAAATTAAGGTAACAGTTCAGCTCAAAAAAACAAGCCAATAATACATCGAGCAAGCTCATGTATTATTGACTTATCTTTTTTTGGCTGAACTGTTATTATTTACTGTAAAAATTGTCATATTTTGTTGATATGAGAAAAAAATAGGGTAAAATACATATATAAGATTTAAGCAAAGAAGGTGGATAGGTATGAGTTTTATAAATACAAATGAATTATGTACAGGGTGCAACAAATGTATTAGAAATTGCCCGGTTTTTCCATCAAACAGTGCGGTAGAGAATGACAAGGTAAATGTTGTTTTGGATGCCTGCATAGATTGTGGAGAGTGCATAGATGTATGTACTCATAATGCAAGGGAATATACGGATGATACAAAAGAATTTTTTGATGCTGTTAAAAATGGTCAAAAGATAACTGTTGTTATCGCTCCTGCATTTATAGCAAATTATCCGGCACAGTATAAAAGGATACTCGGTTATCTAAAGGAACTCGGTGTGTCACACATTTACAGTGTAAGTTTTGGTGCTGACATTTGCACATGGGGGTATCTCAAATATTTTGAAAAAACAGGAAAGAAAGGCATGATTTCAAGTCCATGTCCGGCAGTTGTAAGTTATATAGAGAAGTATAGAAAAGAACTTATAGAATATATGATGCCTGTTTACAGTCCGGTCATGTGCATGGCAAAGTATCTGAAAAAATATGAACACATTACGGAAAAGATAGCATTTTTATCACCTTGTATTGCTAAAAAATCAGAGATAAACGATAAAAATTGTGAGCAGCTCATTTCATACAATGTGACATTTAACAATTTTATGGATTATATAGGTGATGCATACAAAACAGCGAGGGAATACAATGACGAACTTGCATATGGTCTTGGAAGTATGATCCTATGCCTGGCGGCTTAAAGGAAAATGTAAAATGGTTCCTTGGTGAGGATGTGTCTGTCAGACAGGTTGAAGGTGAACATGAAGCATATAGATTTTTGGATGAGTATAAACCGTCATCGGATAGTCCTATAATGATAGATATACTCAACTGTGCAAACGGCTGTCTGTTTGGAACAGGTACGCAGTCAGGGATTGATGGGCAGAAAGTGTATGCTGAAATGTCAAGACAGAGAAAAATTGCAAAGAAAGAGGCGAAGAAATCTCGATTTAAAGTTCAAAAAATATCGTCATGGACTGAAAATGCGAGCCCACAGGAAAGATACAAGGCATTATGCAGGCAGTTTGAAAATCTTAGCCTCAATGACTTTGTCAGAAATTATACAGACAGAAAGATAGATGTTAATACACCGTCGGCAGCACAGCAGAACGAAATCTTTAGAGATATGAATAAAATTACGAGCGAGCAGCAATGTATTGACTGCGGATGCTGTGGTTATGACAGTTGTAAAGAGATGGTTAAGGCTATTTACAATGGCATCAATCGAAAAGAAAATTGTATTTATTACATAAAGAGTGTTGTAGAGAATGAGAGGGATGAGACTTCAAAGCTTCGTGAAACTGAAAAAGAAAATCAGATAAAAAAGGACGAAATGATAGCAGAAATCGTAAAGCAATTTGAAAGTTTGGGCAGTGGAATTGCTGAATTATCAAAGGCAAACGATACATCTGCGGGTGAAGCGACAGATATTTCAAAGATGGTTTCTGAAATATCTGAAAGATGTAACGAACTTACTGATTCACTCAGTGTAATGTCCGAATTTATCGATGTGTTTAAGTCTACATCTGAGAATATTACGGGAATAGCCGGTCAGACAAATATGTTATCGTTAAATGCTTCAATAGAAGCGGCGAGGGCAGGCGAATCGGGCAGAGGATTTGCGGTTGTTGCGGGGCAGATTGGCAAACTTGCAGATGAGACTAAAACACTTATCATTCAAAATAATAATAAGGCAGATGAGACATTGCCGAAGATGCAGCTTTGTATTGAACTTATTAAAAATCTCGTAAATGACATTGAAAGTATAAACGAGAAAGTAGCGGCCATAGCAGCAACAACAGAAGAAATTTCTGCACAGAGCCAGAGTTTGCAAATGATGTCGGATGATATTGAGGAAAGTGTTAAGCTTATATAGCAGGCAGAAGTGTGAGTCAAAATTTAGTATGTTTTAGGATAAAATTACTATATAATTAACATTGTGGTCTATATAAGATTGCTTATACGATAGGTGGTATGAATTTTATAAAATAAAAACGGAGAAAATGGAGGAAAAATATGGATATTGAAAAGAATGTGAAAAATAAAAGTGAAACGGCAGATACAGAAAGGATAGGCTTTTTGCACTCTTTAAAAGCAAAGATATTGCTGCTTGTAGCGGCAGCGGTAGTGCTTACCGTGGTACTTAATCTATGGACGGTTATACCTAAATCATCATCAAACATATCAGAACTTACATCAAACTATATGCTAGATGTAGCGATGATTGCAGGTGAGGGTATTGACAATCAGATAAGAATGTCATCTTATGATTCGGTTATGTCGGGTGGAAATCTTTCAAGGATTGTCGGAAATGTAGAAATAAAAGGTGTAAAAGATAGTTATACATATATTGTAGATGGTGACGGAATTATGCTGTATCATCCTACTGCCGATAAAATAGGAAAACCTGTTGAAAATTCAGTTGTAAAAGGGGTTATTTCAAAATTAAAGTCAGAAAACAGACCGCAGCCTGAAGTGGTTCAATATAATTTTAATGGTGAAACAAAATATGCAGGAATTTATGTAGGTAAAAGCAAGGACTTCATTCTTGTTGTAAATGCAAATAAAAAACAGGCATTATCAGGGACAACTTCTATTGCAACATCGACTGTAAAGGGAAGTATTTTTGCAATGGTTTTGTGCCTTATAGCTGCAATATTTGTCACGAGAAAGATAGTTGCGCCGATTATAAGTGCAACGGACACTGTTGAGAAACTTGGAAACCTCGATTTCAGTGAAGATGTTTCTTCGGATAAAAAGATGCTTAACAGAAAAGATGAAGTCGGTGTAATGTTGAGGTCGATTACCGAATTGAAGAATATTATAGTAAAAGTTATGGCGGAAATCCGTGCATATAGTGAAAGTTTAGGTGAGGCTGCCGAGGCATTGAAGAATAGTGCAAATGAGTCATCAACAGCTGCCGGACAGGTGGAGACAGCTATCACCGGTATAGCAGACGGAGCGTCATCACAGGCACAGGAAACCCAGTCCGCTACGGAAAATGTTATTGTTATGGGAAAAATGATAGAGCAGGCGTCAACTGAAGTCGAGCAGCTTGGAGATAATGCGGCAGATATGCATAAGGCAAGCGAAAATGCAATGAGTATTCTTGCTGAACTTGAAAAAATCAATCAAAAGACAATGGAAGCTATTCATATTATAGGGGAGCAGACACAGAAAACAAATGAATCGGCTGCAAAGATTAAAGTTGCGACGGATATGATTTCGGAAATAGCAGAAGAAACTACACTTCTCTCACTTAACGCAAGCATTGAGGCAGCAAGAGCAGGCGAGCAGGGCAGAGGATTTGCAGTTGTCGCAAATCAGATACAAAAACTTGCAGAGCAGTCGGCAGATGCCACAACGCAGATTACGGAAGTTATCAGTGAACTTGTAAATGATGCTCAAGAGAGTGTACAGACTATGGATGAAGTAAAAGAGGTAATGAATCAGCAGAGTGAAAATGTGTCTCAGACTGAGAAAGCATTTAAAAATGTTGAAAAAGGAATTGCAGAGTCTATAGAAAGTGTTGAAAAAATTACAGACAAGACAAGAAAACTTGATGAGGCAAGAGCCGGAGTTGTTGATGTTGTGCAGAGTCTTTCAGCAATAGCAGAAGAAAATGCAGCAAGTGCAGAAGAAACATCTGCTTCAGCAAGCGAGGTAGGTTCAATAATGGAAGATGTATCACAGAATGCAAATATGCTTGATGAGATAGCGGTTAAACTGAATGAAAATGTTAAGAGGTTTAAAATCTAATGAAATATCAAGGAAGTCCCCGGCTTATTGCGTAGAGCAATAAGCCGGGGACTTTTTTGATGTATAGGAAAATGTTTGTACTGCAGCGTGATGCCAGAGCAAAACGCTGTTAGGGATATAAGCTTTTTCTGATATGTTGCAGCAGCAATTAATCGTGTTATGAGCAGTATCGGAGTGGGTTACGATTTTTATTTTAATGTTGATTTTGTATGGTTTACTGTCTGTAATGAGAAAGAAAATCCTTGAGTCCCTCCATAGACTTTTCAAGAACTGAAAGCTGTGGAAGATAAACAACACGGAAGTGGTTAGGACTTTCCCAGTTAAATCCGCTTCCGGGAACGATAAGGACTTTCTTTTCACGGAGAAAATCAATAGCAAATTTCTCATCATTTAAAATATTGAACTTTTTAATGTCGAGTTTAGGGAAAATATAAAATGCTGCTTTAGGTTTCACGGCAGATACTCCCGGAATATCGTTTAAAGCCTTGTAGATAAAATCTCTCTGTTCAAAAATTCTTCCGCCCGGCTGGATATAAGTTTCAACGCTCTGGTATCCGCCAAGTGCAGTCTGAACAATTGACTGTGCAGGAACATTTGAGCAGAGTCGCATATTAGAAAGCATATTCAATCCCTCGATATAGTCTTTTGCAATATCTTTTCGACCGCTTAATATCATCCAGCCGATTCTAAAGCCTGCAATCATATGTGATTTTGAAAGACCGCTGAAAGTTATGCAGAAAAGGTCAGGGGCAAGTGATGCTATTGAAATATGTTTTTCACCGTCCATGACAAGTCTGTCATAGATTTCGTCTGAGAAAATCATAAGCTGATGTTCTCTTGCAAGTTCAACAATCTGTTCAAGAATTTCTTTAGGATATAGGGCACCTGTAGGATTGTTAGGGTTGATGATAACGATAGCTTTTGTCTTATCTGTAATCTTGTTTCGCATATCTTCAATATCAGGATACCATTCAGATTGTTCATCACATATATAGTGAACAGCTTTACCGCCGGCAAGTGTTGCGGTAGCTGTCCAGAGAGGGTAATCAGGTGACGGAATAAGAATTTCATCTCCGTTGTTGAGGAGTGCCTGCATACAGAGATTGATAAGTTCACTTACACCGTTTCCGGTATATATGTCATTTATAGTCACATTAGGAATATTTTTAAGCTGTGCATATTGCATGATCGCTTTTCTTGCCGTATAAATACCCTTTGAATCAGAATATCCCTGTGAATATTCAAGTTCGTGACGCATATCTATAAGAACTTCTTCCGGGGCTTCAAATCCAAAAGGAGCAGGGTTTCCGATATTAAGTTTAAGGATTTTTGAACCCTCGGCTTCCATTCGGTTAGCCTCATCAAGAACGGGACCTCTTACATCATAAAGTACATTATCAAGTTTTGAAGATTTTTTTAAAGTTTTCATTTTTGCATATCCTTTCTCAGAATTGTCTGACGGGTTATCACTGTTAAAATTATTTCGTGAGTTGTTATTTGTATTATTATCTGATGTTTTATTGTTTTTACAAATATCCGCTGAGTTATTATTTTTAATATCTGTCGCAGATGCCTGAGTGGTATCTGTTTTTTTGCCGGAGTTATCATCTCCGGTACGATTGTAGCGATTTTTTGAAATATTCTCTTTTATGCTGCTTTCTGCACCTGAAAACTCCTGTGGAACATCAAATCCCTGCAGCCAAGCCGGATTAACATCAAGGGCAAGACTTAACACATTTAATATATCTTTTCCGGGCTCATTTTTTCCGCTGCAATATTGGCTTAAATAATTTTTGGCAAGCTTGACATTATATTTTTCACAATATGGTCTGGCGAGGTTGAGGACATCAACCTGTTTTAAACCACGCTGATTCATAATATATTTAAGGCGTGCCGCGACGCTTTCTGTTTTATTCATAAAAAACCTCATTTCTGCAAACACTTTTTATCTTATAGTAGGTGTCTGACTTTGAACTTTATATCATAATATCACTGGTTCAAAAAAAGTTCAAGAGAAATAAGACAATAAAAGAAATTAAAGGAGAAAATAATTGCAAATGTTGAAATAAAAGTTCAAAATAATTGAACCTAGTTCTGAGCATATGTAATCGGAGGCTATGTAAATATGTTTTTCGTAACAGTTCAGCCTTCCATTTATTACAATCATAAACCTGCCAGCAAACTGTCAGTCGCTGCTACGCAGCTTATGTTTACTCATTTCAGAAATGAAAGGCTATTTTACCATAAAAATATAATCAGCAATACAATGAGCAAGCTCAGATATTACCGATTATATTTTTATGACCGGACTGTTACTGTTTTTCACATATTGATGTGTTAATGTTTGATTTTAACCTTTGCATCATGATATATACCTGTTATAATGTAAAAAACAATTATTAAGTTTTAAGGAATATAGTGTGAAAAATAAAATTTTTCATATATAAGATTTGTGTCTGCGTACACCTGGCACAAACTTGCTATACAAAAAATGTGTGCAGAAATGAGGATTTTTATGGCAAAAAACAGTAATTATGATTATGAGGAAACGATGGTGACACTTACGGATGAAGATGGAGTTGACAGAGATTTTTATATAGATGAAATTTATGAAGTTGACGGAAAGACATATTGTGCCGCAATCCCAGGGGATGTGGAAAATGTCACGGAATATTATGTGTTTAGACTAAAAGACCTCGGAAATGATGATTTTGAGATGGAAGACATAGATGACGAAGAAGAATATGATGCGGCAGCAGATGCTTACGAGGAAAAACTTGATGCGAGAGCGTGGAGCAGAATGATGGAGCAGAAGTAAAATTATGTCATTCAAACAATCGAATTTTTAGTGCAACAATAATTAAATTTAATGTGGTTTTTTTGACATAACTAAATGTTATAATAGATGAAACTAAAGGCACAGTGCCTAAAAGTAATGTACTCTCGGAATCTTCTGAACGAAGAATTTCGAGATGGATTATTGATATACAATGACATTTTCGCAGTGCGTACACGGTGTGTACGACGAGAAAATGGAAACAGTATATCGGAAATCCAGCCGAAATGACTCGTTTTGAGAAGATACCGAGAGTACATAAGTATAGAAAGGTAGGAAATTATTATGAGAAAACAGATTAAAGGTATTTTAGCAGCAGCTCTTTCTGCAGCTATGGTAGTTTCACTTGGCTCAGCAGCAGGTGTAAACAAAGCTTCAGCAGAAGACACAACAACAGGCACAACAACAGATGCAAAGCATACATATAATGCTATACTTGGATTTGAGTCAGCAGGAGATCCGGATTGGGCATATAGAAAATTTGTTGAGAGTGAGGATCAGGGAATAAAAAGTAAAGATTATGACTGCCTCACTCAGTATATGGCAACAAATACGGGTAAACATGATGCAAGTATGACAAATGCAAAAATCGACAAAGATGGTACTTATACGGTTACTATAGACAATATTGATTTTTCAAAGCAGAAAAGTATAAACATGGCTTATGTTATAACAGACATTCCGACAGCAATGAAAGGTGTAGAGTTTACAAATGTAAAATATTCTGTTGACGGTGAAGTTGTAGCAACTCAGGATAAAGCAGTGCAGAAATATGATAAGAAAGATTATTATATGCTGATGAGCGTATGCACATACAACAATCCATCTAACAAAGTAAATGAAGCTCTCTCTACAAAATTACCTTCAAAGAGCCTTTCAATCACATTTGATGTAAAGGGTGTTGACTTTGATAAGTCTTACAAAGCAGAAACAGTAGGACTTGCAAAAGGCAAGACAATAAAAAAGAGCGGTGTTACATATAAGGTGACAACAGCAGCTACATATACAGAAGGAACAGACAAGAAAACGACAGGAAAAGTTCAGGTAACAGGATTTGACAAAAAAGCAAAAACATTAAAAGTTGCAGACACTATCAAAGTCGGAACAGAGTCATACGCTGTTACAAGCATCAAAGCAGGTGCGTTTAAAGGGGCATCAAAGGTTACGGCAGTAACGCTTGGAAAGAAAGTAAAATCTATCGGAAAGGATACATTTGTAAATTGCAAAAAGCTTAAGACTTTAACAATCGGTGTTAAGCTCAGCTCAGTAACAAAGAACTCTTTCAAGGGATGCAAGACAGTTAAAGTTAAGGGAACTGCTGCAGCAGCAAACAAGAAATTACTTGCAAAACAGAACAAGACAGTTAAATTTAAGTAATCCTGAAGGCAGATGATTATTTAATAAAAAGGACATTGCACAATGAAAACACCGTTCTGGAAATATGATTTCAGAGGTGTGCCAAAGTGTGAGTGTCCTTTTTTATTATATAGGAAAATGTTCGTAAAGTAGTGTGATGCCAGGAGCAAAACGCTGTTTTTGCTCTTTTATATTAAAAGGTTTGTTGATATCTTGCAAATGGATGTATAAAAGAATATAATAAGAATAGATTGCTTAGAAATGGAGGAATCAAAATGATTTTAGTAGATAAGCAGATAAAACAAAGAATACAGGCAGGAGAGCTGATAATAGATGGTTATCAAAATGAAAATATAAGTAATTCATCGTATGACTTGACTTTAAATAGTATATGTATGGGCGAAGAGCAGATGGAAGAATATGAGTTGAAACCTAGTGAAACTGTATTTGTTAAATCAGAGGAAAAACTTAAAATTCCAAATGATTTGTTAGGAAGAATTGCTGAAAAAAATTCTAGAATGCGTCAGGGATTAAAGGTTGATGGACCGCATTATCAACCTGGACATATAACATATGCTTTTTTAAGAGTACATAACATAAGCGATAAGACGATTATACTTAACAAAGGCATGAAAATTGCACAGATATTTTTTGAACAATTATCAGAAGAACCAGAGCATCCATATGATGCAGGTTACCAGGGAGAAGAAAGATATATTGGTTTGGGAAGTTATAGAGAGGAATATCAACAGCAAATAAAAAATGAAATAGATAAACAAAAAAATGACCTTGAGGAGATGTCGCAAAAAATATACGCTAATGTTATTACAATAATGGGGGTTCTTGTTGCGGTATTTTCTTTGTTGTCAATTAACTATCAAGCATTTACAAAGGCAAATGTTGATTATAAATTTATATTAACAATGAATCTTACGCTTTGTTTGAGCATAGTGACAATGCTCGGAGTTATATTTTTGTTTATAAATAAGTCAAAGAAAAATAGTGAAAAAGTGATGTGGGTGTTTATTGCGATATTGATAATATTGGCTATAGCGACATTACTCGCGTTGTTTAGGTAATATAAAATGGAAACGAATATTGTTAAATATTCGCTTCCGTTTTTTGTTTATACTCTTTTTACATATTATAAATAATTTTTGCCTTTACATCGTCAGCAGTTTCTTTATCTTTCAGGCGTGTGATAATAGCTCCTGCAAATTCAATGCAGGTACCCATGCCACGGCTTGTCGTGAACTGTCCGTCAATAACAACAGGTTCGGTGAGATATTCGGCACAATTAAGATTAACTTCATGGCCCGGATAGCAGGTAGCTTTATGGTCTTTTAAAATGCCAAGCTGACCATAAACTGTAGGTGCGGCACAAACAGCGGAAAGCAGCTTACCGTTTTCTTTAAACTCCAGGATTTTGTCGGTAAGTGGTTTATAAGCTAAAAGATTAGGTGTTCCCGGAATACCGCCCGGAAGAATAATCATTTTAGCACTGTCAAAATCAGCTTCTTTAAAAAGTTTGTCTGCCTTGATAGTAACATTGTGTGAACTTGTAACCTCGAGTGTGTCAGTGATAGAAACCATATCTATCACAAGTCCGGCACGGCGCACCATATCAACAACTGTAAGCATTTCTACTTCTTCGTATCCCGGTGCCAAAAAAATAAGAGCATCTGTCATAATAAACCTCATTTCTGCACACATCAATTATTTTGTATTAATATATCATTAACATCACACTAAGCTGTGTCAGGTGTGCACAGACACAAAGCTTGTGGATTAAAATCCTGCATTAGCAGTGATTTTGCACTATACTATATTTGTCAATTAAATTAGTATCCGAATAAACTGCTTGTATTTTGCAACAATTCTACAATAAAAATAGAAGCAATAATACAATAAACAAGTCTATTATATCGAAAATTATCCTTTTATAGCTGAACCGTTCTTAAAATTTGATTAAAATTGCAAATCGGTACTGTTAAAATTGTGATGATTTGTTATTATTATAATACAAAGTTTAAAAACAATAAAGAGTGGTATAATTTATATATAATCATAGATTATATGTAATCATAGATTATATGTAATCTATGACAATATAAATAAAGACATTCGGGAATGGTGGATATTATGGAAAACAAAAAAACGTGGCAGAAAAAAGATGGTGAGGATATGAAAAAAGGACGGTATGCAGATGGTCAGAGCAAACATGTTGATGCAAATAGTGAAAATATCATAGAAGAAAAAGATATTATTAAGGAAGAAAAAGATATTATTAAGGAAGAAAAGATTTTGACTTTCACTGGAAAAAAAGTCAGGGAAACAGTCGGATGGTTTAATTTTGATAAAAAGTATCTTAAAGTCTGTCTATATGCATTGTTTGTTATATTCTGGGGAGCGATAATATTTATTATGATGCAAAACTGGGGTGCAACAAAGGCATTTATCATGAACTTTTTAGGAGTGTTGTCACCGTTTTTTGTAGCAGTTATCATTGCATATTTTGTTTCGCCTATATATGAAAAGATATATGGTTTGTTTGAAAAGTCAGTGAGAGGAAAGAAAACTGCAAAACCGGTCAGAATGTTATCATTATTGTTATCATATTTACTTCTGGTAGGATTTGTTACAGTAGCATTTGTATTTGTAATTCCTCAAATTGGTGAAAGTATTACTGAGCTGACAAACAACATACCGGTGGTATATAATAATATTATAGATATGCTTGCAAATCTTCATGAGAAATATCCGGAAATTGACACGGATTTTGTAAGTGAAAAGCTTAATGAAATGGTTCCAAATCTTATAAAATATGGAACGAATATTGTGGGAAATGTAATACCGATGGTGTTTTCTATTTCTGTATCTATCGTGAAAGTCATGATAAATATATTACTTGCACTTATAATATCGGTTTATATGATAGTGGGGAGAGAAACATTTAAACATCAGGGAAAGAGACTGGTTTATTCGGTCTTTAGTGAAACAAAAGGTGATACGATATGTAAGACACTAGGAGAATGTAATGACATATTCAGTGCATTTCTTATAAGTAAAGCTATAGACTCGCTCATAATAGGCTGTCTTTGTTGTGTCATAATGAATATAATTCATTTGCCATACACAGTGCTTATAAGCGTTATTGTCGGAATAACAAACATGATACCATATTTTGGACCATTTATAGGGGCAGTACCGGGAGTATTGATATATCTTTGCACAAGTCCTAAAGATGCACTTATATTTGTGATAATGATATTTATATTACAGCAGTTTGACGGACTTATATTAGGACCAAGACTTCTAGGCCAGTCAACAGGGTTAAGTCCGATATGGGTAATATTCGGAATAACTGTCGGAGGAGCGTATTTTGGTGTTGTTGGTATGTTTATTGGAGTTCCGATGGTAGCAGTATTTGCATTTTTGCTTAATAAAGTTATATCATACAGGCTCAGTGGTAAAGAGATAAAGGCATTAAAAGTGGAAGATAAAGAGTCGATTCAATAAATTGTATTACTTCCAGGCAGTTTGCTGCTCGGAAGTAGAGATTAGTTTGCTAAGTTTATGCCTAGTGTACCGTATCAATGACATTTCGCCAAATAACTTGTATAAATTTCCATCTGCTGTGTTGTTGTCAATCGCCGTAGCCCGCTACGGCTCATTCTTCCGCCTTGCAGAATGAAAATTTACCCTGCGTTATTTAGCTGAAAATCAATGATACACTACACTAGTATTTGATTTTTATCTGTGACATATGAGTTTGCAAATAGGTTTACCCTGATTGAAGAATTTTTCTTCGTATTCGGTCATAATATTATCCTTTGCAGGACCATTTTTGTGGAGATTAAAATCATACATATCAATAGTCCAGCCGGCATCCTTTATTTCTTCAAGAGAAAAATCAAAAAGAGGGCGGTTGTCGGTTTTAAACTGGATATGTCCGTCTTTAGCCAAAATCTTATCGTATCGTGCAAGAAATTGTGAAGATGTAAGCCTCCGTTTGGCATGGCGGTCTTTCGGCCACGGATCAGAAAAATTAAGATATATGCGGGACACTTCGCCCGGAGCAAAATATTCTGCAATATCCTCGGCATCCATGCGTAAAAACATAAGATTATCGGTTTCTAGTGATTCCCTCTTATCAAGTGCACGGACAAGAACGCTCGAATATTTTTCAATACCAATATAATTTATATCAGGATTTTCAGCAGCAAGTCCCATGATAAACTGTCCCTTACCCATACCTATTTCAATATGAATTGGATTATCGTTTTTAAATATGTTTTTGTTCCAAAGACTTTTGTAATCTTCACCGTTTGTTCCATCAGTCTGTATAGTATAGGGGTTTTCAAGAATTTTTTCCTGAGAACCTTTGACATTTCTAAGTCGCATATAAATCCTCCAGTAAATATTTATTTAACATTATCAGGGAAATCCACATTGCTATTGCATAGAGCATAATAAGTAGTGGGTTGGAAATTTCCTCTAGCAGAGCAGATTGTAAATATCCGCATTAAATGCTGTAAAGGGTTAAAATATCATTTGCACCAAACACTCTTGGTGTCAGCGTGTATTCTACACAATAGTACAAAAAAAGAGAGGATAATGCAAGCTGTATTATAAATATTACGGTCGGAAATATTTTCATCTTTTTCAGTCCTCTTATCGTATGTTTTTCAAATTGAAAATGAGAAGATAATCAATAATAAAAAGAACAAGATTTATCATCAAAAAAATCTCTTTGTATAAAATAGACAAAAGAAAAAGGATAAATATGTGAAAAATGCAAATAGAAAAGATGGAAACATTATGTTACCATATGAAAAAGTTTTGAATTATCATATTAATTGTAACAGTTCAGCCTCTCATTTATTACATTCGTAAACTTGACAGCAAGCTGTCAGTCGCTGCTATGCAGCTTGTGTTTACTTCATTTCATAAATGAAAGGCTATTCCGCCCAAAAAAACAAGCCAATAATACATCGAGCAAGCTCGTGTATTATTGACTTATCTTTTTTTGGCTGAACTGTTACTATTAATTCTAAAATTGATACATCTTAAAATTGCGAAAAATGTTTTTTTGAACAAAAGGAAGTCAAATCGAAAAATATCTTCTAAAATAAGTTATTTCTACGCAATAAATATTTAAAATCTTAAAATTTTTTCAAAAAACAATCAGCAAAATAAATTGAAAAATCACAGGAAAATTACTATAATGGAGGAAAGTATATGGGGAAAAGATATAGTTTAACAAACAAAAATACGGAACAGGACAACAATAATACTGCATTTTAATATGCTGCTTACGGAGTTTCAGACAACTTTCAATCCGAATATGCCGCTTAGAACACTTATATATGTATCAAATGAATACGAAAAATATATAGCGGAGCATGAACTAAATCTGTATTCTGAATATATACAGAAAATACCGACACCATATTTTGTGACATTGTATTATGGAAGTAAAGAACAGCCCGAGAAACAGATATTAAGATTGTCAGATGCATATAAAAACAAAACTGAAAACCCGGAGCTTGAACTTATGGTAACACAGTATAATGTAAATCCAAGCTACAATGAAGAGCTGAAAAGACGCTGTCCGGAGCTGGACGGTTACATAAAATATGTCGAAAAAACCAGAAAATATCATAAAACCGGTATGACATATGAAGAAGCAGTCAAAAAATCAGTAGATGAGTGTATCGAAGAAGGTATTCTAAAAGAGTTTTTCGTAAAAAACAAGGCAGAGGTGATTTCGATGACGATATTTGAGTATGACGAAGAAGAACACATGAGACTTGAAAGAGAAGAACAGTATAAGAAAGGCGAAGAAGCCGGAGAAGCCCGTGGAAGAAGTGAGGGAGAAAACAACAAATTAAAAAATCAGATAAGAAAGAAACTTGCAAAGGGAAAAGCGATTCCACAGATAGCAGACGAAGTAGAAGAAACAGAGGAAAAGGTGCTTGAGCTGATAAAAGAAATTGAGACAGAGCAGGTGTAGGGGGAGAATATGAGTTTTTTGTTTTGTACTTTTTTAGGTTACCGTTTATCGCAAAAATCGACCGTTCGTCGCATTGTAATGGAATATTGCAGATATGTTTGTTAAGATAAAGTTAATCAAAGATTGCAATGTTTGAAATTAACTTTAGGGAGAAGGAAGTATATGAAAAAGTTATTGGTTATAACATTATGTATTATTACATTAGTGTTTTCAGCGTGTTCGGGAAATAATGAGAAATTTGAAGCAAAATTATCAGAACAAGAGGAAGTTTCCAAAGTAAAACTGACGGAACTTACTGACTTTAAGTGGGACTATGCTTATTTTATTTCGCCATATGTAAGTAAAGAGGAGATTGAAAAAATAATTTCAATAAAATCGGATGAAATTCAAGATAATAATAATGATGATAGTACGATATATGTGGTGGTTACAGAAAAAAATAAAGTTGTATATCAGTTATTTGGTGATGCTCAAAATCTGGGATTTTCATTTGATTTAGGAAAGTATAAAAAGTTTAAACGGATAACTTGCGATAATTGTGATTTTTCAGTGCAGAATAAGGATGGAGAAAATATTCATAAATTGATAGAAAAATAAAGTTTACAGAACAGGTAATTGTGCCAGAAAGTGCAGTTGCCTGTTTTGGAGGAATTTTATAGTAAATTAAGTATTTTGCAACAATTTGTAATAATTTCTGTCTTACAAGATGAAGCATACAAAATTAAAAATATACAGCTATTTGGAGGGAGGAGTTAGACATGAAGCGAAAAGGTATTGTATATTCCGAAAACGGTAAAGACAGTAATTGGTTTAAATATGCATTGTGGTGGTATTTATTACAAGTCATTAAAAAAGGTAGTTGTTTCAAAGGAAAATAAGTACTACAAATCAGTAAACGGTGTTTTGTATAATAAAAAAGGAACAGAACTGGTTCATTATCCTGCCAAAAATGGCGGGAGTACATATAAGATACCGTCATCGGTCAAATATGTTGATAGCGTTGCTTTTAAGGGAAATAAAAACATTAAGACAGTAATCTTGGGCAAAAATGTAAAAAAATTTGCTGACAGTGCTTTTAATCATGGGATTGTTGGAGAGGGATGTACAGAACTTGAAAAGATAATAGTTCCAAAAGAAAATAAATATTATAAATCAGTAAAAGGTGTTCTGTATAATAAAAAGGGCACTAAGCTGGTAGTATATCCTGCCAAAAAGAGCGGAAGCACATATAAGCTGCCATCAACGGTAAATTATATCGGGTGTTGGGCATTTATGGGAAATGAAAGTCTGAAAAACATTACCATAGATGAAAATGTTACAAAAATTGATGAAGGTGCATTTAAGGGAACAAAGATTGAAAATGTTGAGTTGTCAGGTGGCAAGGCTGATGCCGGCAAAAAACTTAAACTAATGATGGATGCTTTTGCACAGTGCAGCAATTTAAAAGAGATAACAGGCGGTTACAGAGTATCTGAAACGGGCTGGATGACATTTGGATTATGTAAAAACCTGCAAAATATGGATATAGGCAAAGGTCTGGAAAAACTAGATTATTCATTTGGCGGCTGTGTGAGTTTAAACAAGATCTGTTTATCTGATAAACTAAAAGACATAAATGGAGATGCGTTTGTAGATGGAGGTTGTAAAGAGTTTTATGTAGAAGATACTAATAAGAAATATAAGAGTATTGACGGATGTCTGTATGAGATAACTGACAGTACAAAAGGCACATAGCAATACAGCATTTGTGGCATATGTTGCAGGGCAAAGTACATTTTGATAATAACATTATAAAAATAACACTTAGCAAAAATTAATACGATGGTAGGAGAATGAAATGATTATAAAAGGATTTAAAAATTAT